>Ga0315338_1004174_pt1 | contig 11730 bp, 7 predicted proteins | sample ASW8metaG_FD_204518 | JGI IMG/M metagenome (GOLD analysis project Ga0315338, IMG submission 204518) | Ammonia-oxidizing marine archaeal communities from Monterey Bay, California, United States - ASW #8 | ecosystem: Environmental > Aquatic > Marine > Coastal | place: USA: California | collected...
GTTTGCCAATCGCGAGAATTAGCAGCGACTTCGACGGTGCGGAGCGGCTGATTGTCCAGATCGAAACGCAAGCGGGCGAGTTCATCTCCTGCTTGGCTTGCCGACGCTCGGGCACGAAGCAAGTAATCGCCAGGAGCTAGAAAACGGGCGGTGGCTGAGATACGGCCATTGGTAAACAACTTTCTAAACTGCTTCTCCTGCACTGCCCCTTGCAGTTGATCAGCCGGGTAACGTTGGATGGGTTCTGCGAGGGTCTCTGGAGCGGCAATCACAGCGACAGAAATACTCTCGGCGGCGTTCAGATACTTTTCGACCAACAACGGAGACAACGAAAGCACATCACCAATGTTATCAAACCCATAACCAAAGGTATCGCGAGGAAATGTCTCCGTAGGATCAAATTCAACTCCAACCAAATCACGGACTGTGTTGCCATACTCCACACAGTTGAGGCGGCGTAGTGTCACATGGCCAGGATTCTGGGGACCTGAGCAGTCGATGTTGTTCAGCTCTGCTTCGAGCCAGGCAACAACGGCTGCCCGCTGTTCGTTACTCGGAACCTCAGCATCCTCAGGCGGCATGGTATGGCCACGCAAATGCTTGAAGACTTTCTGCCAAGCCTGGCGGTGCTGCGAAACCTCCGGCTCAGCAAGCAATTGGTCAAACGAAAAATCAGCCTCGGCTTCGTCGCCGGTGTGGCAGTCGAGGCAAAAGTTTTCGAGAAGAGGAACGACTGCGTTCTGCAAAGAAGGGCGTGGCTGGAGTGGAGAATCCTCCGCGTGACCAAATGAATACAGGCATACCAGCAGAGCTAAGGGGACGACTGCCCTTAACACCGATTGCATGAACAAACTGAAAAGGTCCCTAAACATGTTTGCCTAGAGCAGGAGGAAGGTAATGGAGGCGGGACTGCTATTATAACCTAATTGCTATTTCATGTGAGCAGAGACTGAAATAGCAGAAATTGAGCCATTCTGCAGCAAGGTTACTCAGTATCTGCTGATGCTGCTTCAACAAGATCGCGAACGGCGTCCTCAACAGCTTTTACTTCAGCTACGGAAATGAAACCCACATCAGTGGTACCTTGCCCTTCGCTCGAACGAGAAACATCTACCGTGAAAATAAGATTCCCCGACCCATCGGACTTTTGAGTACGGCGTAAATTATTGAGTTGGTCCGGGTAGAATGAGCGTACACTGGTCGCGAGACTTCCCATGAAACCGCCCATGAAGACGATGGCCCGGTCGGTAGAAAGCACGTAGTACGTCCGGCGGGCACGGCGCCTTAACCAGAAGGGCGAAGAAAGCATCGCCAATCCGATTAAAACAAAGGGGATTCCAAACAAAAAGAAACTATCAAAACCATCCTTGAAATCGGGAATTTCAAAACCTGAAGCACCGACCATCCAAAAAATCGCAAATGCAGTCCAGGGTATCGCAAACAGAAAAACAGGTAGTGATTGTGAGGTGAAGAGCTTTGGAATGGGTTGGCCAATCCAGGTGAGCTCTTCGTCCTTGTCCAATTCTTCGGTAATCAGCGAGCGGACTTCTGGCGTGAGCTGGTAAAGGTCGATGGTATTGGAAATCATCATGCTACCTACACGGATAATACTTGACTCAACCTGTGATTAGCAGGAATATACCACGATCTTAGATGGCGGAACAACTCACGAGCCATATACCTTCTACATGATACGAGTGGAACCATGGATAGCTGCCCTTTAATCCCTGCAGATTGGGATATGCCGGACGTCTTACGATTTCGTTTAGGGTACGGTCCGGGTCGGCAGAGGGCAATCGATAGCGATGGGCATCTGTTGTTAATACTGCATGAGGTGCCGAAGCCCCATGACCGTCAGCGAATAGGGCAACTCTTTTGGCGAGAGCCGGACGGAACTTGGCATAGTGCAGCTTCTGAGGACGGGCCAAAGGGACTCGAACGGCACTTGAAGGTGTTTGAGAGTGCCATTGATAAGCTGTCTGATGACTTGGAACCGGCCGTAGACAGTGCCGGGTATTTCCGCATCCTTGCTGCGTTGGGACCTTTGGGGCGATCAACACGCAATATGTATGCCGCTTTGCAAGATGCGAGGAAACTTTATCGAGATGATCAGCAGTTGCTGAACTGGCGTGATACGGCATACGACTTGGTAAGGCAAGTTGAGTTGCTACAGGATGATGCTCAAGCGGCGCTTAATTTTGAGATCGCACGGCAAACAGAAGTGCAGGCGGAAGCCAGCCATCAGATGGCCGCGTCGGCGCATCGCTTGAATGTGCTGGCGGCATTTTTCTTTCCGGTGGTGACGCTATCGGCTGTATTTGGTGTGGGACTGAGCCATGGGATCGAAGTGTGGAAGAGCCCAACAGGTCCGTGGGGCCTTGTAGCCATGCTCATGCTTGGCGTAGGAATGGGGATCATCTTAACCTGCGTCATCACACGACCGGCTGCCCGGCCCGAGATACGTAACCCTGAGGAAGCGTAAGCTGTGCTTGGTTTTGTCTCAACTGACAAGTGTCTGATAAGCAAAAGCTGCAGCAATCGCACCCGCACAGGGCCCGACAACGGGAATCCAACTGTAGCCCCAGTCGTTGTCGCCTTTGTTAGGGATGGGAAGAATAGCGTGGGCGATGCGGGGGCCGAGATCGCGGGCCGGGTTGATGGCGTAGCCGGTTGTGCCGCCGAGACTGAGGCCGATGGCAAAAACGAGAAGTCCAACCGGGAGGGCACCAATGGTACCCAAGCCGACTTTTACTTCGGGTACGATATCTGTGTTGGCCACTAAATTGACCGTTGGTTCGACAGCTAAGAGGATGGCAAAGATCAAGACGGCAGTGCCGAAGAACTCGCTGACCAAATTGCTACTGGTTCGGCGAATGGCTGGGGCGGTAGAAAAGGTCGCCAGCTTGTTGCCAGCATTGTCGCAAACGGCGTAGTGATCGCGGTAGATGAAGTAGACAAGCATGGCCCCAACAATCGCGCCAAGCAATTGTGCCGTGATGTAGCCTCCGACCTCAGCCCAACTGAAATTACCTGCGGTCGCGAGTGCCAGGGTTACAGCTGGATTAATATGTGCTCCGCTATAGGGTCCAACGCACCAAACCGCCACAAACACGGCCATACCCCAACCAAAAGCAATGACAATCCAGCCAGCGTCGTTCCCTTTAGTTTGAGGCAACACAACATTCGCCACGACTCCGTTGCCAAGTAAGATAAGAATCAAGGTGCCAATGAATTCAGCAGTGAGGGGTGACATAAGTGGGGTTCCTTAAGCTTCTATGAATCTACAGTGTGGAATCTACAGGGTGCTGGGCTAGCAGGAGCATCAATGTCTGTCTGGCAGTAGAGTTATAAGATGCCGTGCATTTTGGGCACAAGTAGAATTGCTAATTATTATGTTGTTATTAAGTATTGCTCTGCTAAGGCAGTAAAATCCATGATTTGTTGGTCTTGCCAAGCTTGGTCTCGGTCTAGTTCTTCGGCGAGTAGTTTGGCAACCCTGGGTGCTGACCGCACTGCTGCTCGGGAGTTAAGAAATAGTGCCCGGAGACGGCGAGCGAGCACATCTTCGACGGTACGGGCCGACTCGTAGCGAGCCGCCCAAACGACTTGGCCGGCTTGGTAGGGCAGGGCGTCGTCGAGGAGTTCGGCATACTCGGGGCGCGACTCGATGAGCTTAACAACGTCAGGACCTAACGATCCGTAGACCTGGAGGGGACCATCAAGAGCTGGGCCAGTGCCGCCAAGAATCGGTTGCTCGGTGGTTGTGCATGCCTGGGAGGGTAGGTTGGCTGATTCGGCGGCACGATTGACGCAATCTTCAGCCATCTTGCGGTAGGTGGTCCATTTGCCGCCGAGGATGGTCACCAGGCCTTGGGGCGAAACATGTATCGAATGATCTCGTCCTAACTTAGAAGTCTTACCAGCACCATCCTGACGGACTAACGGACGGATGCCGGCGAAGACTGAGAGCACATCTTTGGTCGTGGGAGCAGGCTCAAGGTATTCGGCTACCGTTTTTAAAAGGAAATTGATTTCGTCTTGGCGAGGCTTGGGCTCGAGCGAAACGCTAACGAGTGGCGTGTCGGTCGTGCCGATCAAAACATGATTGTGCCAGGGGATGGCAAAAATGATGCGTCCATCGCTGGTCTTGGGCACAATCAATGCGGAGTCGCCAGGCAAGAATTTTTGATCGACAACGAGATGAATACCTTGGCTCGCAGCAAGGTAAGGTTTGGCTTGAGGGTCGCTAAGTTGACGAACTCGGTCGCTAAATGGACCAGCGGCGTTGATGACGACTTTCGCTGAGACTTCAACAGTTTCGCCCGATTCGCGATCTTTGACGACAACACCAGCAATTCCATCGCCCTGCTGAATAAAGTTTTCGACCGGTGTGTAGTTAAGACAGACTGCTCCTAAGTTAGTGGCTGTCTGAACAATACTGACCAGCAGACGGGTATCGTCAAAGCCAGCATCGTAGTAACAGACTGCTCCGTGTAAGTTTTTGCGTTGTATCGTGGGTAGTAGCTCAACGGTTTTAGCTTTGGAGAGTCGCCGCGACTTTCCTAAACCCCAACGGCCGGCGAGTAGATCGTACGCTTTGAGACCTAAGCTGTAGTAAGCAGATTCCCACCAACGGTAGAGTGGCAGCACGGTTGGCAGTGGGTAAACCAAATGTGGGACATTTTTATGGAGTCGTCCTCGTTCGCGCAGGGCGTCGCGGACGAGCGTAATGTTGCCTTGCTCGAGATAGCGGACACCACCGTGGATAAGTTTGGTGCTACGGCTAGAGGTGCCTTTGCCAAAATCGTGCTGTTCAAACAGTGCAACCTGATAGCCTCGTGCGGCAGCATCCAGCGCGATCCCGGCTCCGGTCGCCCCGCCGCCGATAATAACCATATCCCAAGGTTCGCGCCTATTGCGCAGTTGATCGAGCTGAGACTCGCGACAGAATAACGGTAGAGTTGACAAGCGTGGGATACCTTTACCCTTCGCGGGCCCAATCGAAAGAGCGCCGCACGGCTCGTTGCCAGAGTGCGTGCTTTGAGGCTGCTTCGTCTGCGGAGATACTGGGGTGGAACTCTTTTTCGATTTTCCACTGCTTGGCAATGGCATTGCGATCGGTCCAAACACCAGCAGCTAAGCCAGCCAAGTAGGCGGCGCCAAGGGCGGTGGTCTCGGTAACCTGCGGACGCAGTACCGGAATCTGTAAGATATCAGCTTGAAATTGCAGCAGTAGATTGTTGTCCGTGGCGCCCCCATCAACACGCAGCTCAGGAAGCGACTTGCCGGAGTCGCCATGCATGGCTTCGATGAGATCGGCCACCTGGAAGGCGATGCTCTCAAGCGCAGCACGAGCGAAATGCGCCGAGGTGGTGCCGCGAGTAATGCCCAGGACGGCACCACGAGCATAAGGATCCCAATGCGGGGCACCGAGTCCTGTGAAGGCAGGCACCATGACAACGCCATCGGTGTCGGGAACGGAGGCGGCCAGGGCTTCGACATCGGCTGAGTTGTTGATGAGCCCTAAGCCATCACGCAACCAACCGACAACTGCCCCACCGATGAAGACGCTGCCTTCGAGTGCGTACTCAGTGGTATCGCCGATGCGCCAGGCGATGGTGGTTAGCAGCTTGTTCTTCGAAGCGACGGCCTCGCTCCCGGTGTTCATCAGCATGAAGCAGCCGGTGCCGTAGGTATTTTTTGTTTTGCCGGGATCGTAGCAGGCTTGACCGAATAAGGCCGATTGCTGGTCGCCGGCGATGCCACCGATAGGGATGCCTGCCATGGGCAGAGCATCGGCCACAGTGCCGTAGATCTCGCTCGATGGTTTGATAGTAGGTAAAATGCTGCGGGGCACGCCGAGGCATTCGAGTAGCTGGTTGTCCCAATCGCCGGTGTGGATGTTCATCAGCAGGGTGCGCGAGGCGTTCGAGGCATCGGTGATATGCAACTGGCCACCGGTGAGTTTGTAGATGAGCCAGGTATCGATGGTCCCGCAGGCGAGTCGTCCCGCTTCGGCGGCCTCGCGAGCTCCGTTAACATGGTCGAGCAGCCAGGCGATCTTTGTTCCGCTAAAATAGGGGTCGAGCAGTAAACCCGTTTTTTCTTGCACCATGGGTTCGTGACCTGCAGCGCGGAGTTCGTCGCAGGTGCTGGCGGTGCGGCGATCTTGCCAGACGATGGCACGATGCAGGGGTTCGCCCGTCTCGCGATCCCAGAGGACGATGGTTTCGCGCTGATTGGTGATGCCGAGTGCGGAGATATCCGATGGCTGTAGTTTTGCTGTAGCTATAGCTTCTTCGGCCACTTCAAGCTGAGAGGTCCAGATTTCCGAGGGATCGTGTTCGACCCAACCAGGCTGCGGGAAGTATTGCTGGAACTCGCGTTGCGCAATGGCGACAATTTCACCCGAGTCGGAAAATACAATTGCACGCGAAGAGGTAGTGCCTTGATCGAGTGCCAAGAGAAAAGCCATGTCGTCACCTTCGTTGATCATGAATCTGCGGAAGTTGGCATTGGAACAGAGGACTAAGCAGTTCGCAAGAATTCAAAAGTTATTGCTTCGTTTTATTTTCTAGATTTTTGTAAATTCGGTTCTAAATCTGGCTTGTATCATCCATTTGCATAAAAAAACACACGGCGTTGAACGAGGCAGTTCAACGCCGTGTGTATAGCGATTTTCGATCTTGAGCAGAGTTTGTTAACTCTCCTCAGATGCGGCAAGTTTGCGTTGCGACTGAGCTTCCATGCGATGGAGTCGAGCAATGCGTTGATCGGCCTTGGTCGTAACACCGTTGACTACGGAGCCGATCACCCGAATACCCATATTCTTGAGCAACTCAGAAGCCTGATAGATTTGGCGAATTTCGGTTTGATCACGCAACACGGTCAGGATGGCACCATCAACGTATTGACCAATCGACAGGGAGTCCGCCAGTCCAAGGACAGGGGCACCATCGATGATGATAAAGTCGAACTCTTCTCGCAGCTTATCAAACGCAGGCTGTAGTTGGTCGGCAGCGAGGGCATGGATGGCTTCCATGTCGCATTGACCAGCAGTGAGTAACCAGAGGCCTTCGGTATTCGTAGGACGAGTTGCGTCGGAGACTTCGATCTCGGATCTCAGCAGTTCGCACAATCCATCTTCGACAGGCATTCCAAAGAGCTTGTGCAACGAAGGATCTCGCAGGTCGCCATCGATCAGCAAGGTTCGTCTTCCGGCACGAGTGAGACTCAGAGCTAAATGGCTGGCTACGGTTGTGCAACCTTCCATCGAGGCAGCACTGGTAACTAGGACCACTTGTCGAGCTCGTGTGGTTGCGTCGTGCATTAAGGTTGCTCGAACATTATCGATTGCTTCGGAAAGCTGAGCAGCAACTTCGCTACCAGCTGTCAAAGCTTTTCTTGAAGAGATCGGAGGCAAGGCACCTAAAACGCGAATGCCTAAGCCTTCATCGACATCCGTCGGTCCGTTGAGTCGACGACGACGGAACTCAATCAATGCGATACCGTAACAGGTGAGCCCGAAAGCCGCGATGCCACCTAGAGCAGCGATAACGAGTCGCTCGACATTATTGATCTCTTCTTCAGCTTGTGCGTTTCGTAGCACCCGTACCCGATCGAGAGCTGTGTCCTGGTCGACCGTTTGTCCACGTAGGTTGAAATCCATTGTGCTTTGGACTTCTTGAAGTTGCTCGATTTCGGATTGAAGAATGGCAAGCTGAGCAGATCGACCGGTCATATCTTCGATTTTTTCATGCGTTTCTACTAGGTTTTCTTCTAATTCAACCAATGTGTTTTCAACTCGCTCTTTGCGAACCGTGTATTCCCCCATAGCCAGAGTAAGCATTTCGTTAGGAGCGCCTTTGAATTTCTCACGCAACTGAAGCTCCGCACGCAGGCGGTATTGCTGCGATTGTTGATGCAAAAGCTGGGCTTGTTGTTGTAGCTTTTGGACCATCGGAGAATTGCCACCTTTTGTCATGGCTTGGAGAGAAAGTATCTGTTGCTCGATACCAAATTTCTGTTCTTCGTACTGCATCACCATAGGGTCCATCATCAATTCATCTTCGACAGCTTGCTTAACAGCAAACGGGCTGTTGGCAGCACGCTCGGCAAGTTCTTTTTGGACCTCAATTTCAATAAGTTCGCTTTTAGCTTTGGTCATATTTGCATTGATGGTACTGACATCACGCATAAGCATTGCTGTCATCTGATTGGCAATCGGCGATTCACCGTCGCCAAGTTCTTTGGCAAGTGTTTGCTGTTTATCGATTTTCAGTCGCAACTCTTCGGCAACTTCTTGGTGCAGTTTTTTCAAACTTTCTCGCTTTTCATCGGCGCGACCTTTTTCCTCGACGAGGACTTCCTGTTGATACGCAGCGATAACAGCGTTAATAACTTTGACCATTTCGTTAGACGCTTCTTCGCCGCTGTAGCGAATCTCGAGAATTTCACCACCGTCGGGAAAACCAACATAGAGGTCTTCAGATAGCCAGAGCAACGCTTTGTCGCCATCGCCTTCTTTTACAACCGCGTCGAGTTGAGCGATGTCAGGGCGGGTGAGAGCCGCACTCAACACGAACTGGCTTTTAATGAGGGCTTTCTGGGTATGTTGGAAAATTTCGAATTCTTGCTTCGAAACTTGAGTATGTTTGCCAAAGACGGTTTCAGGATCGGCCGCCTTCACTTGTAGGTAGGCTGTTGTCTTAGACGAAACAGGGAATAACCACAGCAAGAGTGCCACAGCGATCGTGCCGAATAGCATGCCCAGCAGGAGCGACATCAACCACTTACGACGTAAGCAATTGATCAACCAGGTTTGGTTGAATGAGCCAGTGAGTATTTCGGGGCCACGAGGAGCATAGCCGCCAAATTGTGGTGGCATCATGGGGGAAACCATGGGTGTGGCTGGCACCAATTGTTGCGATGCTTCGCCGTTGGTCGCAGCCATCGGGTACATCACGTTCGTGCCTCTTAGTTCCGGATCTTGATTTGCCATCGAAAACCTCTCTCTAGGACCGAATGCCTCGTATTTCGATCATTTTCTGCGATTGCAGTCATTTGATCGACGCTTCAACTTGCTAAAAGATCCCATTGCTCTGTGTTATGTTGTTAAGTCCGAAATCCGTTGCTGCTTTCTCAAGCATGGGTCCGGAGTGTTAACGAACTAGAACCAGAGCTGGGGTCCTGTGGGATCGCTTTCATGCAAGTTGCGGGCCAAACGTCAGATGGCTGGAATCCCGCCAGCACAGCGACACATAAGTAGTTCGAATAAGCGTTCCGTTGCTTTTCGACAACATTTTGGTTGCCTTTTTGCTGCGCAAAGTCTAGAGCCCAAGCGGGCGCCTTAACTGTGAGCAGTGCCAAAGGCGGTATAATCGTCAGTTTCGATAGGTACGGTGATTCTGGTGAGTAGCTGTAATTCTAGCCATAAGAACCCAAGCGCGATGGGCATCATCGCAAAACCGGCCCAGTCGTGAACCAGATGATGTATCGTCTCGTTATCCGGAAATGCCATGTATAGCAGGGCGGTTGCGGTAATACGGATAATATTCGTCGCTAGGGCAATTGGTAGAGCACTGAGCAGGACAGTTAGTCGATCCCACCAAGGTCGGTTGATAATCATGGCCATCGCTACGGCCATCGCCCCGAAAATTGTTCCCATCCGCAAACCACTACAGGCATCGGCAACTTCCAGATCAATCTGATCAATCATGATGCGATTACCATCTCGCAAAGCGGGCACTCCGAGCAATTGAAGCGTCCAGGTGCTGATTATCGCAGCCGCTTTTTGCAAGTTAAGGAGGACGGCGTATTCCAACTGTGTGGGTAGCGGAAACATAAAAACTAAAAACGCTAGCGGGAGTCCCGCCCAGCGGAGCATCCTCATACCCCCGACCAATTGGCAGGCACCAATTAGTGCTCCAACATAAGAAAAGCGGTCGATAGGGTTCATATCAATGTAAGAGGCAAATAGTCGGACCGTTAGCGAGGCGGTAATGATTGCCACACCAATCCAGCGTTCTCCATCGGTTACTTTATGAAGCTGGACATTTCGGATGTTGTAAAAGAAAAGCCCGATAAACAGCAAGACTTCGAGCATCACCAGCCACGAAGGCATGGAAAACACCTCTTGGCTTGCCAGCACGTTTAGTACTACACAGCCAGCCAAGACACCTACAGAAACACGTGTTTCTGTAGAGTCAACGCTGAACAGTTCGCCAGACTTCATCCAAAACAAGATGGCGGCGAAAACAGGAACAATCCAGCCGTGGGAGTAGAGTGCATTATCCCAAAAGCTCGACGTAAACGTGAGCATATTCCAATAACAAGCCGTCAGAAACATCACCAAGCCAGCAAACGTAGCCCAAGCGGCTTTGTTTTCTTCTGGTGTGAGTGGTGGGTTGTCGTCGAAATCGGCAGATGAATCGAAGGAAATAGTCTGAGACATGATTATATAGAACTCGTAGCTATAGCTAAATCGTTATCAGCAGCGGGGATCACCGAGTCTCGATAGCACTGGTAGTTGCCTCGGCATCGCTGCCCTACCAATCCCAGATTCTAAAGGCAAAGACGAGAGATGTGTAGGCTCCACCTCAGGCTGGCGACTCGGAAGCCTAGTCCGTGTGCGGGGCGCGCACTCGGGGTATGCTTGCATTCGAGAATACGCGGGTAACGGCAATCTGTCAAACGATAAGGCGGCATTTAACCGGCAAGAACCTGTTTGATGGCAAGGGGTTACAAATTCTGAGAAGTCTAGTTCGCTAAGTCGACAAATAGGGGTTATGCGGGACTTTTGTATTATTCGTTCTCAAGCTAGCAATCTTGGGAGAAAACCTCTGCTAGCGGCACCTTTCACGGCCACTGGCAGAAGAAATCTGTAGTTCTGCCGAGAGAAGGCAAAGTCGGTGTTAAGGTTTGCCGATTAAATCCTTTGTAACCATCAGTCTAACTGTAACCCCTGTATGTAGCAGGCCCCCCCAAAAGTGGCGGGGATACGGTTGATCGGAACTTAGCAGCGAGAATTGCAGATGAAGTCGTGCCACACAAGCAAGATGAGGCTCAGCGGATACTTTTCGTTGCTAGCATTATTGCTCGGAAGCTCGGGATGCACGGCCTTTCTAGCGCCGCGAGATCCTTATCCTGCAACTACCGCCGAACCGCCAGCCACAAGCCCTATCCCCCGAGAGTTGGATAAGGTGACGTTGCCGCGTTATGTCATCGAACCGCCAGACATCCTCTTGATCGAAGGCGTCAAACTGATCCCTAAGTCTCCTCACAAAATTGAGACCTTCGATGCAATTATGATTCGTGTCGAAGGTGAGTTTCCTGATCAGCAGATCGACGATGCTTACAATGTCGACGCTGACGGCAGTGTGAATCTGGGCCCCACCTACGGGCGAATCAAAGTCGTCAACGATACCATCGAAGAGTCGGAAGATAGTATTCGTTCGCATCTGGCTCAGATACTATCGGATGTGGAAGTCTCTGTTTCGTTGCTACAATCCGCAGGTGCTCAGCAGATTACGGGCCAGCATCTCGTGGGGCAGGATGGCCGAGTGAATATCGGTACTTATGGATCGGTCCATGTTGCGGGAATGACTATAGAAGAAGCACGGGCTGCTGTTGAAGCTCAACTATCGCTAAAGCTGGAAACCCCAGAAGTATTTGTTGACGTGTTGGCCTACAACAGCAAGGTGTACTACATCATCACCCAAGGTGGTGGAG
>Ga0315338_1004175_pt1 | contig 11728 bp, 8 predicted proteins | sample ASW8metaG_FD_204518 | JGI IMG/M metagenome (GOLD analysis project Ga0315338, IMG submission 204518) | Ammonia-oxidizing marine archaeal communities from Monterey Bay, California, United States - ASW #8 | ecosystem: Environmental > Aquatic > Marine > Coastal | place: USA: California | collected...
AAAGGGTCCAGCGTGAGGTGGCCACGCAAGAGAACCTGTTTTGCCTGTTCAGCAGTCTGCGCCCCAGTTTTCCTAGCCTCGACGCGCCGTAGAATCGTCTTTACACGCTCAAGTAAAAGGCGCTGGGAAAAAGGCTTGCGTACGTAATCGTCCGCGCCCGCATTGAGCCCCATAAGCTCATCGATTTCTTCATCTTTTGAAGTCAAAAAAATGACCGGCATTTCAGTGTTTTGCCGTAAGCGGCGTAACACCTCCATTCCGTCCATGCGAGGCATCTTGATATCTAGAATCGTAAGATCTGCTTCCGTGGCACTAAGGCCCGTAAGGGCCGCAGCGCCATCCGTATAAGAACGAACGGTGTACCCCTCCTGCTCCAAGAGCATGGTCACCGATTCAAGTATATTCTTGTCGTCGTCGACCAACGCGATTGTTGCCATGATACGCCCAATCTTCTTAGCTGTTTCACGGAGTATAGTTGTGCGCAGAGCAAAGCAAAACTATGGCAGCATCCGGGCAAAATAAGCCTTATTTTGTCTATTATTTATGGCAGGGCCTTAGTTGCCTTTCGCAAATACTTAACGGAATAAACAATTGTACGGCCCTCTGAAATCCTTTGAGCACACCAAAGTCTATGATGTAGCGGCGGTAACGCCGTTAATTGGGTTCCATGGCTGGTGGTTGTCACGCGATCTGCCGATACTCGCGCGCATGCCGTTTGAAGAACGCGTGCTCGCGGATGCTTTTCCCGCATACACCGAATATTCGGCACGGACCGCGCGGCTCATACCTGGAATCTACTGAGATGGACTGCTTCAGCAGCTAAATATACTGAACTTTGAGGATCTCGTAGGAGCGCACTCCGCCAGGTGCCGCGACTTCAACAGTGTTACCGACTGTTTTTCCGATAAGCGCCCGCGCTATCGGAGAAGAAATCGAAATTTTTCCGTTTTTTGCGTCTGATTCCATATCACCTACAATCTGGTATTTAACCTTCGCGTCAGTATCTTCGTCGACGATCGTAACAGTTGCTCCGAATTTTACCGATTTGCCGCTTAAGCTCGTAACGTCAATAACATCTGCGCGCGATAGCATGTCCTCCAATTCCATGACGCGCCCCTCGATGAGTGCCTGACGCTCTTTTGCGGCGTGATACTCCGCATTCTCCGAAAGGTCACCATGGGCACGTGCCTCGGCAATCATCTTGATAGTAGCAGGGCGCTCCGTCCCTTTAAGGTGAGAAATTTCGTCCTCAAGGGCCTGGTGGCCAGCAGCTGTCATCGGTATGCGTTCCATTTTAAGCACCGCGTTCTAGTAAAAAATTTTTCCCTTTGACGGAAAAGTATTACCGAAAGGGGTTTAACTATCTGAAATACAAAGTAAAAAAAACAAAGCATTGTTTAGCGCGTTGGTGTTCTGGTCACCGCTAACAAGATGACGTGAACACGCCCATGAACAAACTAAGAATAGGACTGCAGAGGAGCAACTTCAAGGGATCCTGATTTCAGCGAGTTGATAGCGAAGACGACGGCGGCTGCCCCGGCCATAGTGGTATAGTAGGGAATCTTCATCTGTATGGCCGTACGCCGAATTGAGGCCGAGTCCGAAAGGGCCTGAGCTCCGTCAGTAGTATTCAACACGAGTGCAATTTCCGCGTTTTTCATTGCGTCCACGATGTGCGGACGTCCCTCTAAAACTTTGTTGACGGTCTCAACCGAAATTCCCGCAGCTTCTAGAAATCTTGCCGTGCCGCGTGTGGCAACAATTTTGAGCCCCATCTCAACAAGCTGGCGGGCAGGATCGATCACAAACTCCTTGTCGGCATCTTTCACCGAAATAAATACTTTCCCCATAAGTGGAAGTTTAGCACCACCGCCAATTTGACTTTTGGCAAATGCGCGTCCGAAATCAGTATCAATTCCCATAACCTCCCCAGTTGATCGCATCTCAGGACCTAAAATCGCGTCGACGCCAGGAAAGCGTGCAAAGGGCAAGACGGCTTCTTTGACGGCGATGTGTCCCTTGTTTGAGGTTGCTAGGGTAAAGGAGTCTAATTCCTCGCCCGCCATTACACGCGCAGCAATACCGGCAATGGGGAGTCCGACAGCCTTGGCAACGAAAGGAACCGTACGGCTGGCACGGGGGTTTACCTCAATAACAAAAATTTCGTTGCCTTGAATTGCATATTGCACATTCATCAAACCACACACGTTTAACGCACGTGCAAGCGCAATGGTTTGGCGCTCAATTTCGGCGATAGATTGCTGGCTCAAAGAGTGCGGCGGCAGCGAACAAGCGGAATCTCCCGAATGCACTCCAGCTTCTTCAATGTGCTCCATAATGCCGGTAATGAAGACCTGACCTGTATGATCAGCGATAGCGTCAACGTCAACTTCAACGGCCTGACGGAGAAACCCGTCCAGCAAGACAGGATTGTCGCCTGAAATACGAAATAGTTCGCCAGATTGCAGAGCAGAGATAAGCGTCGCCTCGTCGGGCACAATGAGCATTCCTCGGCCGCCAAGGACATAAGACGGGCGTAAAATAATTGGATAGCCAAGCTTTCTTGCTTCCTCTATCGCAGAATCAAGATCAAGCGCTGTTGCGTTATGAGGCTGTTTCAATCCCAAATCAGTCAGTAAATGTTGGAAACGCTTGCGGTCCTCCGCAAGATCAATCGCGTCCGAAGACGTACCGAGAATAGGTACGTTTGCTTCGTCCAGCGCTTTAGCAAGCTTGAGCGGTGTTTGCCCACCAAACTGGACGATGACGCCAGCAAGTGTTCCCTTGCTCTGTTCAAGACGGATGATTTCAAGAACGTCTTCTTCAGTCAGTGGCTCAAAATATAATCGGTCGGACGTATCATAGTCCGTTGAAACAGTTTCCGGATTGCAATTGACCATTATGGTCTCAAATTTACACTCGGAAAGCGCGAAGGCGGCATGACAACAGCAATAGTCGAATTCGATGCCTTGTCCGATACGATTTGGACCGCCGCCAAGAATAATCACTTTGAGTCGGTCAGATGGATGCGCCTCACACTCCACTTCGCCACCTACAGGATTCTCGTAGGTCGAGTACATGTAAGAGGTGAGCGCCGCGAATTCTGCCGCGCATGTGTCGATGCGTTTGTAAACCGGGTGTATCGAATATTTGTTGCGCAGCTGCAATATTTCGCTCTTACTACAGCCGCAGAGCGCAGCGATCCGTGCATCCGAAAACCCCATAGCTTTAAGCGAAACACCTTCTTGCTCTAGCATTAGCCAGGCTTGCTCTACGCTACCAAGCTCTTGATTAAGCTGAGAAAGTCTATTTTCTGTAGCGACGATCTCGGCAAATTGTCCTACAAACCAAGGGTCGTAGCCGGTGAGACGTGAAATCTCATCTTGTTCACAACCAAGCCGTAGTGCTTGAGCGGCCACGCGGATCCGATCCGGCGTCGGTTTCGCCAATGCGGCTCGAATAGCACTGGAATCATCGCCTTGTCCGAGGCCGGGAATTTCGATCTCGTCCAATCCTGAAATTCCAGTCTCAAGCGAGCGCAAAGCCTTCTGTAGACTTTCCGCGAAAGTGCGCCCGATCGCCATTGCCTCGCCAACGGAACGCATAGAAGTTGTCAAAATAGATTCGGCGCCTGGAAATTTTTCAAATGCGAAGCGTGGAATCTTAGTTACAACATAGTCGATGGTCGGCTCGAACGAGGCCGGCGTTACGCGCGTTATGTCATTGGTCAGTTCGTCAAGCGTATATCCGATAGCTAGCTTTGCCGCAATTTTTGCAATGGGAAAGCCGGTTGCTTTAGATGCGAGCGCTGAAGAGCGAGACACTCGGGGGTTCATTTCAATGATAACCATCCGCCCATCGGCGGGATTCAGTGCAAACTGCACATTAGAACCGCCGGTCTCGACACCAATTTCACGTAACACCGCAATCGAGGCGCTGCGCATGCGCTGATATTCTTTGTCAGTCAGGGTCAGCGCCGGCGCGACGGTAATAGAATCACCGGTATGTACACCCATCGCATCGACATTCTCGATAGAGCAGATGATGATCGCGTTGTCGGCACGATCACGCACGACTTCCATCTCAAATTCTTTCCAACCAAGCACAGATTGCTCGACAAGAATTCCATGTCCGCGCGAGGCATCAAGTGCACCTTCGGCAAGTTGTGTGAATTCCTCGCGATTATAAGCGATGCCTCCGCCCGTACCGCCCAAAGTGAAAGACGGCCGTATGATGGTGGGAAGGCCAACATGCTCAAGCGCAGCTTGCGCCTCGTTCATGTCTTTTGCACTAATCGAGCGTGGCGATTCGAGTCCAATTTTTGTCATCGCTTCGCGGAACTGCTGCCGGTCTTCAGCTTTCGCAATAGCTGCAGCGTTTGCGCCGATCATCTCCACGCCGTGGCGTTTGAGCGCACCGGATTCAGCAAGGTCAAGTGCAGTATTTAACGCTGTCTGCCCCCCCATGGTTGGGAGCAGTGCCATGACACTGCCTGGCGGAACATTCTCTTTTTCGCACGCGATGATCTTTTCAACGAATTCTGGGGTAATTGGTTCAATATAGGTCGCGTCTGCCAATCCCGGATCTGTCATGATTGTCGCAGGATTCGAATTGACTAGAACTATACGATAACCTTCTTCTTTGAGAGCTTTGCAAGCTTGTGCGCCGGAATAGTCGAACTCACACGCTTGACCGATAACAATGGGTCCGGCGCCGATGATCAGAACAGTGTGAATATCTTCCCGGCGGGGCATTATTATATTCCCGTGCGCCTTCTCGCGCAGAACACGAGCGAGGCGATCTTTTGAAAAAAAGCCCTCGTTTAGCGAGGGCCGTACTTAAGTCCTTTTCAGCTTCTCCACCGCAGGACCCGCTCCTGCACCGGATTGTCGAATGGCGCTCCGCTGGCGACCGATTCCGCCCAAGCTTTTCTCAAGCGGTGGTACCATATTGCTGGAACGTCCGCGTCCTGAATTAGCATTTGCGGAGGTGAAAATTTAAGCCCCTCATTTTGTAGTTCCACAATCTTGCGGTCCTGGCTGATGAAGGTCCGAACAAAGGGGGCTAGAATCGGCTTGATCAGGCTCAGAACCGGTATGGTCCAGTAAAACAACTGGGTTACAAGCGTTTCGGTCTCATCCAGGGGTGTTACTGCAGTAAAACCAAGAACCTCACGTTTTCCAGCCCTGATATGCTCGAATCGAAGCCCGGGAAGCTCAAAGCGAATCTCCGTTGAAAGATCGCTCCCCAGGAGGCGGTAGGCAAAGGAGTTTGATGATGGCTTGTGACCGACCATGGTAAAGCCTCGTTCCGAGGGCACATGATGCTTAGCCTTTTCGTGGATGGAGCGCTCTGAACGCCACCACCAAGCCTTGTGAACAAAAGGTCCATGGGATGGGTCCATAAGCCCGACAACGGCATGATCAACCTCGCAGGGAAATAGCTGTGATTCGAAGAAGCGGGGCCGTGCATTGCCGTTGGCTGATGCGATCGGGATCCGGGGTGGCTCTATGATAGGACTGGGGTTTTTGAGATCAGCGGGGACGTAGACCCACAAAATTCCATCTTGTTCCTTCAGTGGAAAGGCATCGATACGGATGCTCGAGGTGTCGATATCTTTGTCGTTGAGGATTGAGGGGATATGGGCGCAAATCCCGTCTGCGCGAAACTGCCAGCCATGATAGGGGCATTCGATATTTTCGTTCTTGAAGCGTCCAGCTGAGAGCGGCGCGGCACGGTGCGGGCAGATATCCTTCAAAGCAAAGGCCTTGCCTGACCCGCTGCGCGCCAATAGCACCGGCTGGCCGCAAAGCATTATCCGCCGCAAAGCCTTCGATTTCAGGGAGGTTGAAAGCCCCGCCACGTACCAAAGATTACTAAGGAATGGGACTTTGATGCTCAATTAAGCCTCCACCGATAAGGGTTTGATAACCGATGGCGTGCCAAAGCGCGAGCCCGGTATTTTATTGTTTGTGCTGTGTTTGGAAGCCGCTAAGGCAAATCTTTTACTCGGCAAGTGGAGCCAATAGGCTATCGCGGGTCGTTAAAAAGCTCTGGGCAGTGAATTCGGGGAGCTCAAAAGCCCACCCGTGAGTGGCAATGGTGATAAAGTCAGCTTCCTGCTGTTGCTCCACTTGACCCTCCGCGCTGGCCGCTATGCTTGCCCAGTAGGTATCGTCTTCCATAGTAATCCGCATAATGATCTGTAGGCCCTCAAAGGTTTCCGTCACGATTTCTGAAGCGTTCGAAAATTCGATTTCAGAGACCAAGCGCACATCTGCAAAGGTGAAATTTGAAATCGCTGTCGCCGGCCCAAATGTAACGCCAGGATAGGAAAGTTCGCGTCCAGCAGGAATATTGTTAAGCGCGTAGTCAGGTTCATCCTCACTCGCGCGGGCAAGAGCAAATATTGGCCCCTCGGCAGGGGTAAAACTAGCAGAACGGATTCGTTCGCGCTCAATATCAATAATATTCTTATCCAACCATTCGCTGATTTCGTGCTGCACAGTCATGGACCCACGCGCGAGCCAAGTTTGATTTTCACCAGTACGCCTTACGTAAAAACGGTTCAGCCCTTCTGGATCAGAAATACCTTGATTGTTGCCGATCAAAATGTCGCCGATCATTTCATCTTCGCGGTTGCGCAGGACAACGCGAATGGCATCACCGTTATCTTCAGGCGCTCCAAGTCCAAGTCGGCCTAAAAGTTCCGGTTGCGCGGTACGCGGCTCCAAGGCTTGAAGTTCTGACATGCCCACTGACGCTGAGCGCACCATGGCAATATTGGCAGGAAAATCGTTACGTTCAGCTATCACCCAGTTGCCGTCTGCAGTACGTCGGGCGTGGAAAGCATTGTCGCGTGTCTCGATCATGACCTCGCCGATGCTGTTCACTACATCAACCAAGCCCGAAACGACGGGTTGCGGCTCAAAGTTGGGGCCGGCATTGCGCGCAGTTTGGTTCAGGGTAAACCCGGCGAGGACCGCAATGACAAGAGTTGTACCACCAAGGATTGCAAGTTTGCGACGGCGATTTTCACTTGAGCCCGCCATTTTAAATTCCTCGTGCTTCGAGTCTGCGGCGGCGGCGGATCATACCGACGCCGATCGCGGCAAGCCCAATGATCAGTGGCACCGCTGCGATATTGATAAACGTCAGCCAGGCGCCCAGATTTTCCTGGTCGCGGCGTAAATTGGCTTGCACATCACGCAAAGCACCGCGCGAGTCGAGAAGTTCTTGGCGGAAGCTTTCAATTGCAGCTTGTTGTTCGGGCGTCACCAGATCTGTACGCAAGTCACCTTCAGCCCCCTGACCTTGTAGTTCCTGCAAGCGTGCTTCAGTCGCCGCAATACTTTCCTGCAATCGCTGCTCTTCGTCCAAGAACTGTGCTTCAGCATCGCGCCTCAGCTCTTCAACCACTGTGAAAGTGCGCTGAATCGGTGCGCGCGTGCGCAATGAAATGAGCTCGTTAGATCCCATCATGTTTTCCACGGCGTTAATCACAAGTGCACCATTGTCAGCCGAGGGAATTAGAATACGTTGGCCAAGAATGTTTTGCGCTGTGACCCAAAAGCGATCCTCTAGTAAGTCTGAATCAGCGACAACAATCACATTGATGTTGTTAGTCTCTGTAATTTGATCAGGCAAAGGATCAGCGGGTTCGCTAGCTGCGGGATTTTCGTCTGCATTGGCTAGTGGAGGGCCGTCAGGAAATGCGCTTGTCGCGGGACCTGAGACGCGTGCCGCTAGTGTGAAAGGGCCGCCTATGGGTGAGAAGTTGCGCAAGAGATCTGTCGGGTTCTGGGTCGAGCGCACCACGAAGGAATTGAGCGTGGCAGAGGTTGGTGAGCTTGTAATCAGAGGCGTGAAATTCGTTATTGCGTCTGCTGTGGAACTAAACGCTCCAGCGCTTGCAATGTTGATCTGTTGTAAATCCGCAGTCACCAAATCGCCGTCGTCAAAATTGTTCGCGGCGGTTCTTAACCAGACTATATATTGCAAAGTTTGCGGGTTAGCTGCATCGCCGAAGCGCACGCGCTGTGCAAGCTCCGCATCGCCAATGACTTGCCCAGGATCATAGGCAATGCCCCAGGCGGCAAAAAGTTCAGGCAAATCTGAGCTATCACTAATGGGCTGTCCGCCCATTCCGGAGCTTGCGGCACCCGCAGCCTCTGAAAGCGGGTCAACAAAAATGATGGCATTACCCCCACGCAAGACAAACTGATCGATCGCATAACGGGTTTGCGCGCTAAAATCCGTCGGGTGTACGATGAGAAGCGTAGAAATGTCTTCCGGGATGCGGTCGATATCGCTGGTCAGCGACTCGACATCAAATGTTTCGGTCAGTTGTTGATAGATAGCGAAGGGTTGGGTGTTGCCCTGCATCATTGCCATCATCCCACCGAGCCCGTTTTCCAGTGGCAGCGCGGAGAGAATACCTAGACGTGGCTGTTCGGTTCGCGAGAGACGAAATGCCAATGAGGTCAAATCATATTCGAGATAGTCTTCGCGGTCAGAGTTGAAGAACGGGATGGTTTCCTGGCCATCGGTTGAATTTGTCCCAACGAGACCAAAATAGACCTTTTCCCCCGCAGGCGTTGCAACACCGGTCAGCCCATAGGCCACGGCTTCGTCTTCTTCCGGCGTGAAGGTACGCGGATCGATTTCTTCATAGAGTATGTTTCCGCGCGCCAGCGCGACGTACTCCTGGAGAAGGTCACGCACCCGCGATGCGTAGGCGTTGATCGTCGGGTATCCGGTTACAGCTTGGCGCGAGAAGAAGAAGCGTAAGGTGACGGGCTCTTCAAGGTTGTCAAGCGTTGCCTGCGTTCCGTCAGACACAGTGTAGAGACCGCCTTGTGTCAGATCGAGCCTTGCGGCTCCGAGCCACATATTCGAGATGATGTTGACGGCAAAAAACAAGACTACGCCCAAGCCAATGGCGAGAAGTGCGAAGTTACGGCGCGAGAGGACTTTCATTTCTCAACCCGCCTTTTTTTGATCAACAACAACGACATTGATGCCAAGGAACAATATAATCAGCGAGAGGAAAAAAACGATGTCTCTCAAATCAATGACCCCGCGCGCGATAGTTTGAAAATGGGTCAAAAAACTGAAAGAGGCGACTGTATCGACAAGTGCAATCGGCGCCCATCCTTTGAAAAAATCGACGACCAGCGGTGCACCCGCTATCGTAAATAGGAAGCAGATAACGACACTCACAACAAACGCAATCACTTGATTTGAAGTTGTTGCTGAAATCGCTGCCGCAATAGCAAGATAGCCGCCCGCCATCAAAAAACTTCCAAAATAGCTAGCAACAATCACGCCATTATCTGGGTCACCCAAATAATTCACCGTGAGCCAGATTGGGAAGGTGAGCGCCAGGGCAACCCCTGTGAATGCCCACGCAGCAAGAAATTTCCCTGCAACGCTTGCCCAGATAGGGATTGGCAAAGTTAAGAGCAGCTCGATTGTTCCGGATTTTCGTTCTTCAGCCCATAGCCGCATACCGATGGCTGGAACCAAAAACAGATAAAGCCAAACGTGGTAGCCGAAGAAAACCGCTAGACTTGCAATACCAGTCTCATAGAAGCGACCGATATAGAAAGTGAACGCACCCATCGCAAAAAGAAAGATCACAATGAACACATAAGCGAGCGGTGTAGCAAAATAAGCTGCGAATTCGCGTTTGAAGATGGCAAGAACCAAATTCATGCTGCCACGCTTTCGTTTCTTTCGCGCGCACGGTCAGAATCTGATGTAGTGAGCGCGCGGAACACTTCGTCGAGCCGTCCTGCTTCTGCGTAAAGTTGTTTAATATCCCATTTTTCATGCGCTGCCATAGCGCTGATATCTTCGATAATGAGTTCGGCGTGGTGCGGGAAGGCGGTTAAGGTAACAAAGCTGTTTTTCTCACCGCTGTCTTCGATGCTATGAACCTTTGAGTGCGCGCTGATCAGTTCCTTCGCGCGTGCAGCTTGAGCGGCCGGTACGCATAGCGTGACCGCATTGTAATGGCGCGAGCGCGTTAGCAACTCTGCAGGTGTCCCGTCGGTGACCACTTGACCGCGGTCGATAATGACCGCACGGGTACAAATGGCTTCCACTTCTTCCAATAAATGGGTCGAGATAATGATTGCCTTTTCAGCTGCCATTTCGCGGATCAGCTTGCGCACACTGAATTTCTGGTTGGGATCTAGCCCGTCGGTTGGCTCGTCCATCACCAAAACAGGAGGATCGTGAAGGATTGCTTGCGCCAAGCCAACGCGCCGCTTGAATCCTTTGGACAATGTATCAATAGGCTGGCTAAGGACGGGGCCGAGTTCGGTTTTTTCTGCTGCGGTCGCAACGCGAGCTTTGGCTCCGTTGCCTGAGAATCCACGTACCTCGGCAATGAAATTTAAAAATTGATGTGGCGTCATATCGCCATAGGCTGGCGCGCCCTCGGGCAAATAGCCAAGTACGCTTTGCGCTGATTGAGGAGCGGCCTCAACATCTATACCGGTGATGCGGACTGTCCCGGTTGTAGGCGTGAGATAGCCCGCAATAATTTTCATGGTGGTGGATTTTCCTGCGCCGTTAGGTCCCAAGAATCCAAGCACCTCTCCCTTCGCCACTTTTAGATCAATGCCGCGTACCGCAGCGATTGGGCCAAAACTCTTGGTAAGGTTTTCGATTTCAATCATTACTTATTAGTCTTTCTGTCCCCAAGGGGGTGCGGGCAAAGCACGCTTGAAATAAGGAACTCACCAGAACCCTGCAAGGGGTAGCTGAGTGTCGCCCCTGTCGAAATGACAGAAGTTTCATCGTTAGAAAAGAAAAGAAGCAGAAAACCAAAAAATTAGCCCCTCTAGGGAGGCGCTATTCAAGCTTCAGAAGTGAGGTTAGGGGTCGGCTGGCCCGGGGCACCCTAGCCGGTAGGGGCTAGGGGGCTGGGTTTAGCTCCCGGCTGAGGCGCTCCTCGAGCCAACCGAGAAATATAGGTTATGAGTCTAAAGGGGCAGGGAATTGACCTGATTTGGGCGATATTGCGACATGACCTCAATCTAATGTGAATGGCCCCCTTGCCATTTTCAGTCTTCACGTTCCATGCTGTTCTTGATGAGTGACGAGCCCATAGTTCTCGCCCGTGTTGCCGCCCGCAGCCAGGCACGGAGTTATCCACAGAGCGGCATAGAGAGAACTGGCGGGCGGGGTAGGCCGCCTACGCGTTTTGACCCCTCTGAACTTAATCGGATTTTGAACATTTATGGCCGTATGGTTATTGCCGGAGAATGGCGTGATTATGCCATCGATTTTCTTGAAGACGCTGCAGTGTTTTCGGCCTATCGGCATAGCAGTGAGATGCCGCTCTACCAGATCAAAAAATATCCCAAGCTAAAGGATCGTCAAGGACAGTATGCGGTTGTTGCTACCGGCGGGCAGATTCTCAAACGTGGTCATGACCTACCGACCGTGCTCCGCGTTTTGGAACGAAAGCTATTTAAAGCCGTCCGCGCCATAGACGAATAAACAGAAATATGAACTACAGATAAAAGCCCCGGATCGCTCCGGGGCTTTTCGTTTTTAACGGTCTGAAATCCTAGCGGCGATCGCCAAGAAGGCGAAGCAACATGAGAAAGAGATTGATAAAGTCGAGATAGAGACGAAGTGCGCCCATGATCGCGGTCTTGCCCGCAACTTCACTACCCATCGTTACCGAATAGCTCTCTTTGATCTTCTGGGT
>Ga0315338_1004177_pt1 | contig 11724 bp, 10 predicted proteins | sample ASW8metaG_FD_204518 | JGI IMG/M metagenome (GOLD analysis project Ga0315338, IMG submission 204518) | Ammonia-oxidizing marine archaeal communities from Monterey Bay, California, United States - ASW #8 | ecosystem: Environmental > Aquatic > Marine > Coastal | place: USA: California | collected...
CAAGGGCGGATTGCAAGACAACCCGGCCTCTCAATCGGGTATTTGCCGCAACGCGTGAATATCGACCGGAACTTGCCGCTATCGGTTACCCGATTTCTGCGCCTCGCCAGGCGGTCGACGCAAACGCAAATCGATGCCGCGCTGGATGCCGTCGCCGCGCGGCGCCTCGCGGATTTGGATGTGGGAACGCTTTCCGGCGGTGAGATGCAACGGGCGTTGCTGGCCCGCGCCTTGCTTCGTGCGCCCGATCTCCTCGTATTGGATGAACCGACACAGGGCGTCGACGTCACCGGCCAAATCGAATTTTACGACCTCATCGGCCGGCTCCGCGACCGCTTCGACTGCGGCGTCCTGATGATCTCGCACGATCTACACCTGGTCATGGCGGCGACCGACCGCGTTGTCTGTCTAAATCATCATGTCTGCTGCTCCGGTACCCCAGAGTCAGTTCGCCAACATCCGGAGTATCTGGCCCTCTTCGGTTCGGAGGCAGCCGGACGATTGGCAGTCTATGCGCACCACCACGATCACGACCACGATCTATCCGGCGACGTCGTCGCCGCACACAGCCACGACCACCACGCGTGATACTGGATGACTTTCTTTGGCGCGCTGCGCTCGGCGGCGTCGGGGTTGCGCTCGTCGCCGGTCCCCTGGGGTGCTTCGTTGTTTGGCGTCGCATGGCCTATTTCGGCGCTTCGGTGGCGCATACGGCGCTGCTAGGCGTCGCGCTTGGGTTTCTGCTCTCGATCGACGTGACCGTCGGCATCGCGCTGACTTGTATATGCTTCGCCTTCGCCATCGTTCTCTTGCAGCGAAAGATCGAGTTGGCATCGGACACACTGCTCGGAATTCTCGCGCACGCCTCACTTGCGGTCGGGATCGTCGTCCTTTCACTTTTGGACGGCGTACGGATCGACCTGATGGGCTATCTATTCGGCGACATCCTCGCCGTTTCGAGCATCGATTTATTGTGGATATTCGGTGGCGGCGGCATTTGCATCGGTATCCTCGTCGCCATTTGGCGCCCGCTTCTGTCGATAACCGTGCATGAAGAGCTGGCGCGCGCCGAAGGTGTCCCCGTTCTCGCCATTCAACTGCTCTTTACGCTGCTTTTAGCGGTCGTGATTGCCGTATCATTGAAGATCGTGGGGGCCTTGCTGATAATCTCGCTTCTGATCATTCCCGCCGCGACGGCACGGCCATTCGCCCGTTCGCCGGAGGCCATGGCCATTCTCGCCGGCCTGATCGGCATGCTGTCGGTCGCCGGTGGGTTATTCGCATCATTTCAGTGGGACACGCCGTCGGGGCCTTCGATCGTCGTTGCCGCGTTTCTCCTATTTCTAGCGAGCCTTCTCATTCGCGCCGGCAGGAGCGCCGGCTAACTGTAGCGAGATCCTCCACCGGCAACGGCAACCCGCGCGCCGGACCGGACTTCCGCGACCGTATCAGATATATCCGCCAAGTAGTCGTCCGCCGCTTCGGCATGACCTGGTGAGAGCATCAGATGCATGCCCTTGGGTTCGCGTACGTTGGCGGACATCCACCCCCTGTCGCGCATGCCCTCCGCGACGGCGAAGATATCAAATTCGTCGGATCCGAATGTCAAAAGGCCGAGCTGGTGCCGTCCCCAGAACTTAAAACCGCCAATCGCCGTCAGGCCGCGCTCATATTTTTCACGGGTATCGGTTACCATGCGCGCCTTTTCACAATACCCCTCACAGCCGAGATAGTGCATCACAGCCCAAGCCGCAGCGATCGCGCCACCGGGACGGGTTCCCGCAATTGTCGGAGTCGTCATTTCGCCGGTCGGCCAATCGCCGAACCGAAAAATTTGATGATCGCGCAGATCCTCGGAGCGATAGAATACGGTGGATGCCCCCTTGGCGGCATAGCCGTACTTATGTAGATCGGCCGACATCGATCGAACGCCTTCTAGCGCGAAATCGAAAGGCGGCAGGTTGGCGCCGTTCATCCGCGCAAACGGCGCGAAATACCCGCCGACACAGGCGTCTACATGCAGCCAGATATCTCGCTCGACCGCAACCGCGGACAAGGCCTCGATATCGTCGATCACGCCGAACGGAAAACACGGCGCGGACCCGACGACCATCATCGTCCGGTCGCCAGCCGCCGCCGCCATCGCATCGGTATCGGCGGTAAAATCAGCGGCAACGGGCACCCTCGTAACGGAAAGGTCAAGATACTCCGCGGCCTTGTTAAAAGCGGGATGGGCGGAGTGTGCCGCGACAATTTCCGTCCGGTCGGCTTCGCCCCGCGCGCGCCAGAAATCGCGACAGGTCTTGACCGCAAGAACGATGCTTTCGGTACCGCCGGACGTCATATCGCCGCATGCTTCCGGCGGAGCGTTCAAGAGCGACAAGCCGAACCCGACGACTTCGTCTTCCATGCGCCGGAGGCTTGGAAACGCAGCCGGCCCAAGCCCGTTTTCAGAGATGAACATGCCATAGGCATCTTTCGCGACCGCTCGAACGTCTTCGCCCGGATCGAAGACGTAAACGCCCAAGCGACCCGCCCGCCAATCGAAATCGTTTTCGGTAATTGCATCGAGTTTTTGCTTGATTTCGGACCAGGGAATGCCCCGGTCCGGCAACGCCGCACGCGCTGTAGCCATATTGATCTCCGGAACTTACGCCCTACCGCGAGCGCATGGTCAGTGCGCCATGAGTACGGGAACTTCTGTATAGGCCAGAATATGGCTGGTCGCGCCGCCAAATATCATCTGCCGTAAGCGGCTATTCGTATAGGCCCCTTTGACGACCAGGTCCGCGCCCTGCTTTACCGATTCATCCAGCATCGCTTCGCCCAGCGACCGCTTGCCAGCCGCGCTTTCGACGGCGGACGTTTCGATACCATTTCGGCTGAGATGCGTCGCCACCTCCGCTCCTGTTGGGCCGGGCACCATGGCGTCCTCGATCGTCACAACGATCACCTTCTTCGCCTGTTTCAGAAACGGCATCGCAAACGCAATCGTTCGCGCGGTTTCCGTACTACCGTTCCAGGCGATCGCAATCGTCTCGCCAAGGGATTTGGGCGCGGTAGGCGGTGCGATGAGAATCGGCCGGCCGGTTTCGAAAAGCGCCGCCTCCAGCGTATGCATCGTCGGTGTGGTGGCGCCATGAACAGGGCGGCCGACAACGACCAGATCAAACAGACGGCCCCGGTGGCCGACATAATCGTCACTCGGCCCAACATTCTGCCAAACGGCTGTAGGCGAGTCGCCCGCGCCCGTAGGTTCCCCGCTCGCCACGCCGTGCGAATTCATGAAATCGTTGAAATATTGTTCGGCCTGCCCAATTCGCGCCCTATCTTCCTGCTCGTATTTTTCTACGAATGCTGGTGTCACGACGCCAAAGCCGTCTGCGCTCGCGATTGCCGGAAGAGCCGGCTGAACATAAACGCCTTCGATATAGCTGCCAAACCGCTGTGCCGCGAGGCAAGCAGTGCCCAACACCGAATCGACGACATCGCTCTCTTCAAATGGTACAAGAATCGCCTTCATGTCATTCCCTCCATCGTTGGATCGAAATGCCCAAACCGGGCGAACGGATTAGGGTGTATCATCGCTCAGATGCCCTACAATTCAAAGCTCAAGTTTTTCTATCAATGCGAGAAATTAAAGCTAATCGCTTTAATTCTGCTAAGCGCCGCAACGCTTGCCCTGTTTGGAGCAGGAGATCGCTACAGGATCGTTGAACGGGAATTGCTACCGAATCTGAATTTTCTGGAAATTGGGCGGTATTGGCGGGGAACGGTCGGCGGAGTGCACTTCATTCCTGGCCCGCCGACGACTCTCGTGCTCAGGAATAGCGGCCATCGTCAGACCTTCGTGACGCAAACACTTGCCGATCCCCACCGGTTCGACAATATCCGGATCGCGGTCGAGGCTCGGCTCGAAGGCATTGAAGCCGGGCGCGCCTGGTGGCAAAAAGCCGGCGTGTTCGTGCAGAGTTACGACGGAAATGGCGACCGCATGGCGTATTGGCCGTCCAACGTCGCATTCCTTACCGGTACGCACCCATGGCAACGCTATGACGTCGTCATACCCACCACCGCGGCAATGAAGAAAATGGAAATATTCATCTTGCACGGTGGAAATTCGGGCGAATTGCGGATCCGAAATCTACAGGTCGATTTTGCGAAAGAGGCTACTTGGTTTTCAGCCTCTGAAAACGCTTTGCTCTTTCTCTGGATTGCGACCACCGTTTGGATTCTCCTGCCGCTCGCCATACAAAATCGCCGCGCGCCACTGGCCTGCCTGACTTTAGCGACTTTTATCGGGATCCTTGCGATCTCCGTCATGCCGCAGCCCTTGCTGTCGACTTCCAGCAAACCGGCGCTCGATAAGGTGGCCATTCTCATGGCTGCGGCGGATGACGATGCAGAATCCCCCACGCAAAAGACCACCCCAAAGGAGCCATCAAAACCAGCGGCTAAAGCCAAACGCCCGAAAAAGAAGGCCGCTATGGGAGGGAACATACAGGCGAGCAAAGCGCAAATTCAGCTTAAAGGAGACCGGCGGCAATACGTCGCGCATTTCCTGAGTCATGCCATCCTGGCTCTGCTGGCCGGTCTCGCGTTTTCGAGAGTCGGTTGGTGGCGGCTCTCGGTTTGCCTGCTCCTCGCAGGCATGACGAACGAAATTTTGCAAATATTCGTCGTAACACGTTCGGCCGGTCTCGCCGATGGCATTGCAAACATAGCCGGCGCCGCCGCGGGCTTGTTGTTAATATTTGCCTATCACCTTTTACGACAACGCTTGAGCGCATGACGACGGCACATGCACCTGTTAGAACAACGCAATCCTGCGTAACAGCGGTGTGACTCAACGATAATGCGGAACCAACCAATTTCGGTCTCGGAACAAGTACTTTGGGCGACCTCCCTCTACACGGTCGGCAACCCTGTCCACGATCAGATCGTCGCGCCGATCAAACGGTTCATTTACGAAGAAGAAAACAAGCACGACGTTTCGGTGGCGAGCGGGATTGCCAAAAACATCAAGGGCGGCTTGTTCGAAAGTCGTTTTGATTTCTTTAAGTCCGATGACCCTACGATCGAAGCGCTAAAAAGCTTCTGCGGTACGGCGGTCCTGGAGGTTGCGAAACACGTCAACAGCGGATACTGGGAGGAAGGCGGCAATTTCTCCCTGGAGTTTCACGAAAGCTGGTTCCATATCACGCGGAAAGGCGGCTTTCACGATTTTCACAACCATCCGAATTGCTCATGGTGCGGGATCTACTATCTGGACATAGGCGATTCGATGGCGACGGACGGCAGCAACGCCTTTTTCGATCCGCGGCCCGCAGCGCACAATTACACTGACTACGGCACCGCCTATCTCGACGGCAAGACGCGGTTCGACACCACGCCGCAGGATGGCGATCTACTGATCTTTCCGTCTTATTTGTACCATTCGGCGCCGCCCTATCACGGTGTGAAGGACCGACTCGTGATCGCCTTCAACTCTAGCATCCACTTCGATCCCTGAACCGGAAACCCGATATGGCACAAGAAATTTCAGACGTGCGCGTCGAAATCCTGGACAGCATCACGAAGCTCACAGACGATCATCGGGACCAAGTCGTCGTCGCCGCCTCGCACGGCGCGGAGTATGCGGCATACCTGGCGGCCAAAGGCGGCGCACGTGCGGTCATCTTGAACGACGCCGGCGTCGGCAAAGACGACGCCGGAATATCCGGCCTGCCCTATCTCGATGCACTTGGAATGGCGGCGGTTACGACTAGCCACCGCTCGGCGAGGATCGGCGACGGCGCGGACATGGCGGCGCGCGGCGTCATCAGTCACGTCAATTCGACTGCGGCAAAGCTGGGGTGCGCGGCGGAGCAATCGTGTGCCGCTTGCGCTGACCTGTTGCGCAGCGCACCGCCGGTAACGGTCAGGCCGCCGCCGCAGACCGAGAACCGTATTTTGTTACGCGATAGTCCCGACGAACCGGCGGTCTGGGGTCTCGACTCCGCGTCTCTCGTCGTTCCGGAGGACGCCGATCATGTCGTAATTTGCGGCTCGCACGGCGAAGCGCTGGGCGGACAGCCGGAAACCGCATTGCGCGTCGATGCGGTCGGGGCCGTCTTCAACGATGCGGGCATCGGCATCGACGATGCCGGCATCAGCCGCCTCCCGGCGTTAGACGGCCGAAACATTCCCGCCGCGACAGTGTCGGCCGAGAGCGCGCGGATCGGCGACGCCCAATCGATCTACGAAGACGGCGTCATTTCTAAAGTCAACGAGACCGCAGCAGCCTTAGGTGTCGTACCGGGCATGCGCACGCCCGACTTCGTGGACCGGGTGGTCGCAGCGCTCAAAAGGACATAGCAATTAGACCGGCCGGTCGCCCTTCTCCACCTTAAGCACCCGGCTGTCGACGGCCGGTAGCATCTTGCCAGGATCGCGTGTAACGACCACATCGACGACGGTCGGCCGGTCAGTCTCCGCCATGCCGGCCTGGATCGCACCGGCAAGTTCTTCCGGATCCTCGACGCGGATGCCGTGGCAGCCGAAGGCTTCCGCGACTCGCGCGTAGTTCGTCTCCATCAAGTCGCTTGATTGATATTTGCCGTCATAGACCGCGTGCTGCAGCGCCTTCACATAGCCGGACGCGGCATTGTTCACGACCAGTATTGTCACGCCCGCCTTCATGCGCAGCGCGGTTTCCAGCTCACCGATCACCATGTTGAACCCGCCATCTCCGGTCATCCCCACCACCGGGCTATCTGGCGCACCGATCTGTGCGCCGATGGCGCCAGGCAGGCCGTAGCCGATCGATGCCAGCCCACGGTCCGCGATATAGGTCCGTCCCGCCCGTTTGGTGTCGTACAGCAAGCCCGTCCAATGGCCCGAGAAGCCGCCATCGGCGACGAGAACGGAATCGGCCGGCATCACATTGTTCAACTCGTTGATCATGCGCGCCACATTGATCGGCCGCTCCGTCGAATTGAGCCGTTCGGCGGCCTCGCCAAGCCATTTCTTCATCCGGACGGGGACTTCCGCGACGTAATCCGTGCGCTTCGCCTTCACGCTGTCGGCACTGTCCGACAGTTCCTCGCCCAGCGCACGCAGCCCTTCGCCCGCATCGCCGCAAAGACCGGCATGCACGCGGGTGGTGCGGCCGATCTCTTCGGGCAGCACGTCGAGTTGGATCAGCGGCGTATCTGCGGGTAGGAGTTGGAACCGCTTGGTGGCGATCTCACCCAGCTTGCAGCCGACCGCCATCAGGCAATCCGAGGAGTCGATTAGATCGTTCGCAATCCGCGTGTAGCGGCCGAACAGACCCGCCGAAAGAGGATGAGAGCAGGCAATCGACCCTTTGCCGCTCATCGTATGGGCTACAGGAATATTGTGCGCTTCGGCGAACGTTTGCAGCGCCTCGTAGCCATCGGACAGATGAACGCCGCCGCCGACTAGCAGCAAGGGGCGCTCCGCCTTCGCCAGGAGTGCCGCCGCCCGCGCCACGTCGTCGGCGCCGGGCCGGATACGCCGCGCGGGGATGGATTTGTTTTCTTCCTCGATCCAGAAATCATCGGCCGCGTATTCGTGTGTTTCGTGACAGACATCTTCCGGCACATCCAGGATGACCGGCCCAGGCCGCCCGCTTGTCGCGACCGCGAAGGCGCGCCGTACGAGTTCCGGGATACGCTTGCCGCTCTCGATGCGGATGAGCTCTTTTACCGCCGGTGTCAGGATATCGACCTGCCGGCACTCCTGGGTCATATTCTTCCAGGCATGCTCGCGGTTGGCGTCACCGGCCAGCACGACCAGCGGCACACCGGCATTCAGGGATTCCACGAGACCCGTGACGAGATTGGTCACGCCAGGGCCCAAGGTCGCGTCACACACGCCCGGCTTGCCCGTCACCCGGGCATAGGCATCTGCGATAAAGGCGCCGCAGCGCTCGTCGTTGATCAGATTATGGTTCAGTCCGAGCGAACGAACAGCTTCATAGAACGGCAGCAGTTGGAAACCGCCCATGCCCAGCATCAGATCGACGTCGTGGGCCTGCAGCATTTCCGCCAGCGCCTCGCCGCCATTCAGGCTGCGGGTAATATTGTCGTTGTTTGGCGTGCTCATACACCCATCTCCTCAACTGTATTCATGACATCCGCGACACGTACGCGGCATAGATCTTCCAGGGGCGGCGCGTAGGGGATCGGAATCCGCGGCGCGCCGAGACGCCGCACCGGCGTCTTTAAGCGGTCACCCATGGTTTCCGAAACTGTCGCGGCAACTTCTGCTCCAAACCCACAAACCTTTACGGCCTCGTGGACGATCACGAGCCGGCCTGTTTTCTCGACCGACGCGAACACGGCCTCCTTGTCCCAGGGCCACAAGCTGCGCAGGTCGATTATTTCAACTGAAACACCCTTGCCGGCCGCCGCGTCGGCCGCCTGTCGCGCGACCTGCAACGCGCCTGACCATGTTACGATCGTCAAATCGTCGCCGGTACGGTCGATTTGCGCCTTGCCGATCGGAACCGTTTCGTCGTCGCCGTCCGGGACATCGCCTTCAACATCCCAACTGTCTTTGTGTTCCATAAAGACCACGGGATCGTCGCACCGGATCGCCGATTTCAACAGTCCTCGATTGTCTGCCGGCGTTCCCGGCGCCAAAACAACGAATCCGGGGACGTGCACATACCAAGATTCGAGCGACTGAGAATGCTGTGCCGCCGAAGAGCGCCACATCCCTATCGGCTGACGGATGACAAGCGAGACGCGCGTCTGGCCACCGAACATATAGCGCGCCTTCGCTGCCTGATTGACCATCTCGTCCATCGCGCAAAGCGCGAAATCGGCGAACCGCAGTTCGACCACCGGGCGCGTACCGACCATCGCCGCACCGACGGCGGCGCCCATGATCGTCGATTCGGATATCGGCGTGCTGACGACCCGGGCCGGACCGAACTCGTCCCGCAGACCCCGATACTGTCCAAATACGCCGCCATCGCCAACGTCCTCACCCAGGGTCCACACCGTCGGGTCGCGGCGCATCTCCTCCGCCAACGCCAGCCGCGAGGCATCCTTGTAGGTCATCACGCTCATGCCGCGCCTCCGACATCCTGCACATCCGACGCGGCGAGTGCATTGTCGGGCCAAGGCGCGGCCGCAGCGTTATCGTACGCTTCCGCCATCTCCTGCTTGGCGTCCCTCTCTATCGCCTCGAGATCGCCCGCTGCAATTCCCGAATCCGCCAGAAACCGCTGAGCGAGGATCATGGGATCGTGCTCGAGGAATTCCGCAATTTCCGCCGCCGGCCGCCAGGTACCGGGATCGGCAACGGTATGGCCGCGCTGCCGATAAGTTTTGGCGTGAATGAATTGTGGTCCAGTACCGTCGGCGCGCATCTCCTCCACCAACCGCCCGGCCAACGCATCGATCGCCATCACGTCATTTCCATCAATTGGATGAGCCGGGACACCGAGGCTTTCCGCCCGCGCCGCCGGGCCCGGACCACCCGTCATGTCACCCGACCGAGTCCGCGCCGCGTAGCGATTATCCTCGCAGACGAAAAGAACCGGCAGATCGAATATTCGCGCCCAGTTCAACCCTTCAAGGAAGGGTCCCCGATTTACCGCCCCATCGCCGAAGAAGCACGCGACCACCGCATCCTCACCCAGCAGGCGCTTGGCTTGCGCCGCACCCGCCGCGATCGGGATACCGGCGGCAACAATCCCGTTCGCGCCCAACATGCCGACCGAGAAATCGGCTATGTGCATAGAGCCGCCTTTGCCGTCGCTGGTGCCGCCGGCGCGCCCGAACAACTCGCGCATCATCGCTTCAGGGTTCGCCCCTTTGGCGATGGTGTGGCCGTGGCCGCGATGGGTACTCGTGATCAAGTCCGATGTTCGAAGGTTACCGCAAACACCCGACGCGACCGCTTCCTGGCCAATCGAAAGGTGCGCGGCGCCGGTAATCAACCCTTCGCCCACAGCGCGTTCCGCCGCTTCCTCGAACGCCCGGATTCGACACATTGTTGCGAAGAGAGAGAGGATTCGCTGTGCGGATGGGACAGGATCACCGGAGGTTGGCGACTGTGTATTCGTCATGGCCCTTAGATAAATTTGTTGATGTGCGCGCAGTGAAACAGCGGGCGCGCATTCCTACATGACGGCGCCGATTTGCCAAGGAACGAATTCGTCGTCGCCAAACCCGAAGGTTTCCGACTTCGTCGGGTCGCCCGAAGCGACCTGCAAAATTCGCTCGAATATTTCCGTGCCGACGCTGTCAATGGACTGGCCGGTATCAACGACGCCGCCACAATTTATGTCCATGTCCTCGTCCATACGCTCGAACATCGGCGTATTGGTTGCCAGTTTGAGGCTCGGCGCCGGTTTGCAGCCATAGACCGAACCGCGGCCCGTGGTGAAGCAAACGATATTCGCGCCGCTCGCGACCTGCCCGGTGATCGAACAGGGGTCATAGCCCGGTGAATCCATGAACACGAAGCCGTTTTCTGTAATCGGCTCAGCGTAATTATAAACACCGCACAAATTGGTCGTGCCGCCCTTGGCTGCCGCGCCGAGGGATTTCTCCAGGATCGTCGTCAAACCGCCCGCCTTGTTGCCCGGCGATGGATTGTTGTTCATCTCGCCGCCATTGCGCTCCGCATAGGCCTCCCACCAGCGAATTCGCTCAATCAGTTTCTCGCCGACCTCACGGTTGACCGCGCGGCGCGTAAGAAGATGCTCGGCACCATAAATTTCCGGCGTCTCGCTCAAAATCGCCGTACCGCCATTGCGCACCAACAAATCGACGGCCGCCCCCAGCGAGGGGTTGGCGGAAATACCGGAATAGGCATCCGAACCGCCGCATTGCAAAGCGAGGGTCAGGTGCTCAGCCGACACCGTCTCGCGGCGCGCCTTGTCCGCTTCAGGCAGCATCTCGCGGATCAGCGCGGCGCCGCGTTCCACGGAACGGCGCGTACCGCCAGCATCCTGTATCGTCATTGTCTGGAACAAGGGTCCCCGCTCGACGCCGTACGCCTCGAGCAGGAAATCGATCTGGTTGACCTCGCAGCCCAGCCCGACCATCAGCACGCCGGCAAAATTCGGATGCCGCGTATAACCCCACAACGTCCGTTGAAGGTTGGCGTAGCCTTCGCCGGTATCCGCCATACCGCAGCCGGTTCCATGGACGAGCGCGACAACCCCGTCGACATTGGGAAAGGCTTCCAGGTCCTCCTGCCGGATGGCGTCGGCGATGTAGCGCGCGACGGACGCCGAGCAGTTTACGCTGGTCAGAATTCCGATATAGTTGCGCGTCCCGACGCGGCCATTGCCCCGCACATAGCCCTCGAAGGTTCCGGGTTCGGCGACAAAATCCGTCGGTCGCGCTTCCTCGCAAAACGCGTAGTCCCGCTCGAAGTCGCGCATCGCTACGTTATGCACATGCACATGCGCCCCCACGGCGATATTGTCGGTCGCGAACCCAATGATTTGGTTGTACTTCCGGATCGCGGCGCCTTTGGCAATCGGCGCCACCGCGATCTTGTGTCCAGCCGGAATTGTTTCGGCGCAAGCGATGCCGGCTGCGTCCGTCCCAGCGAGCAGATCAATTCTGGCGACGACGACATTGTCGGCGGCATTGAGGCGAATTGTCAGCGGTTTCGCGGTCGTCATGGGCGGGCCCTCGCCAATCAATTAGTGTCCAACGAGACACAATGTAACGCCTGTACGCGACAGGCGCG
>Ga0315338_1004178_pt1 | contig 11724 bp, 8 predicted proteins | sample ASW8metaG_FD_204518 | JGI IMG/M metagenome (GOLD analysis project Ga0315338, IMG submission 204518) | Ammonia-oxidizing marine archaeal communities from Monterey Bay, California, United States - ASW #8 | ecosystem: Environmental > Aquatic > Marine > Coastal | place: USA: California | collected...
CCTATTACGGGCTGTATGCTTATCGCGGTTTGGTAAAAAACCTGAGCGCCCGATCGGCCGAGTTGCCGCTTGCGGGTCAGATACGTCAGCATGTGAGCGAACTGCGTGTCATTCTCAGTCAGACGAACAAACGTCCAGAGATGTCAGTTGGTATCGAGTCGTTTGCTGGTGATACTGCTGACGAGGAATCTTTTTCTTGGGATGTGCAGTTGCTGCGTGTGCAGTGCGAGAATCAATACGAACAGATCGTGAATGCGGTAAAGCAGTATCACGATCAGCTCTATCAAAACGAAATCGAACGTGATGCTCGCTTAGGTGATGATTCGCAAGAGCGCGAGACACTCCAGCAAATCGAAGCAGTGCTGGATACGATTGGGGGTGGACAGCGTTATGCCACGTTGCAGGATGATTTGCTGCTGGACCCTTCGCGGATAATTAGCTTGCGTGAAAAGGTCGGTCAACTGGAAGAGCTAGTCGCTGTGCTGCCGAGCCATATGCATAGTCGGTTGGAAGCTTTGGCGGATGATGTGCGATCTCAGTACCGTACGGCGATTGTCTCGGCTTGGATGTGTGCCGGTTTGGCTGTGATATTGCTGGGCACTTCAATCCGGATGTTTTATAAGTGGTTTGCCAAGCCGTTGCAGGTGCTCGTGGAAGGCTCGCGAGAAGTTGCCCGAGGGAAATTTACGCATCGGGTGCGTCTTGATACTCGGGATGAGATGGGCGAGCTTGCTGAAGCCATGAATGCGATGACGGCTCAGTTTCAGAAGACACGGGACAACCTTGATCGTCAGGTACAAGAGCGGACGAATCAGGTTGTGCGTAGCGAGCAGTTGGCCAGCGTTGGTTTTTTGGCGGCAGGTGTTGCGCATGAAATCAACAACCCGTTGGCGTCGATCGCCCTTTGTAGTGAGTCGCTGGAGAGTCGATTAACTGAGTTACTCGACAAAGCGGATGCTTCGCAAACAGACGATGTGAAGGTGGCGCACGACTATTTACAGATGATTCAGCGTGAGGCGTTTCGCTGTAAACAGATTACCGAAAAGTTGCTCGATTTTGCGCGGATGGGCGACTCGCAACGGCATAGCACCGACTTACGCGAGTTGGTCGCAGGCGTGATCGAGATGGTGCAGCATCTGGGCAAGTTTCAAGATAAGACTCTGGTGCTCACCAAGGGCGATCCGGTGATTGTGCAAGTGAATGCTCAGGAGCTGAAACAGGTGGCACTGAATCTTATTACGAACGGGCTTGAGAGTCTTGATGCGGAGGGGATGGTTCGTGTGACCGTCGACCGTCAGGAGGATCTGGCACGGATTGTTATTGATGACAATGGTTGCGGGATGACGGAGGAAGTCCGCAAGCATCTGTTTGAACCGTTCTTTACTCGCCGACACACGGGGCAAGGGACGGGACTCGGCTTGTCGATTACCTATCGCATAGTTGAGGAACACGAAGGAACTATAGAGGCAACCAGCGAAGGAGTTGGCTACGGATCACGATTTGTGGTTTCGTTGCCGATCCAATATTCCACGAAGGAGAAAAGTCATCGCTATCAAGCAGCCTAAAGGTCAAGGATTGACCCTGTTGTTTGCCGACGACGAGCCATCGTTGCAAGAGCTGATGAAGCTTGAGCTACCGCGGCTTGGTCATACGGTAACGGTTTGCCCCGATGGTTTAACCGCCATCGCCGCTTTGGAGAAGAATACCTACGATTGCATCCTGGTCGATCTGGATATGCCGGGTAAGGATGGCATCGGCGTGATTGCGCATTGCAAAGAGGTTTCGCCAGATACCGAGGCGGTAGTACTCACGGGCAAGTCGTCGATGGACACAGCGATCGCGGCGTTGCGGCACGGTGCGTTTGATTATCTTACCAAGCCCTGCAAATTGATTGAGATTCAGGCGTTGCTCAAACGAGTTGCTGAGAAACGGCAACTGACGCAGAAGTATTTGGCCCTGAGGCATCAGGTGCAACGGCTGGAAGGCTCGCCGCAGTTGGTGGGCCATACGATGGCCATGCAGAAAGTGCGTGTGCTGATCGAAAAAGTTGCGCCGACAAATTCTACCGTGATGATATTGGGAGAAACGGGTACCGGGAAGGAACTGGTAGCCCGAGCGCTACACGACCAGAGTACCCGAGCGGACTCGCCGTTTGTGGCGATCAATTGTGGCGCGCTGCCAGAGACCTTGATCGAAAGCGAATTGTTCGGTCATCGCAAGGGTGCTTTTACTGGGGCTGATGATCACCGCGTTGGTTTGTTTGAAGTTGCCGACGGCGGGACGATCTTCTTGGACGAAATTGGAGAATTGCCCAAGGCGATGCAAGCCAAGTTGTTGCGGGTCTTGGAAAGTGGCGAAATCCGTCGCGTCGGCGAAAACAAGTCGACCATGGTCGACGTGCGCGTGGTGTGTGCAACGCATCGCGATTTACCAGCAATGGTTGCCGAAGAAGAATTTCGCGAAGATTTGATGTACCGAATCAACACCTTTGAGATTCATTTACCTGCATTGCGCGAACGTATTGACGATGTGCCAGAGTTGGCTCAGCATTTGCTGTCGCGTCATCGTCGAGGTGCCGATGCACGATTGGCGGATGATGCGATTGAATCACTGCTGGGCCATGTTTGGCCGGGCAACGTACGTGAGTTGGCCAACGTGATCGAGCATTCGACAATCTTGTGTGACGAAGGGCCGATCCGTCGCGAGCATTTACCACAACACTTTGATAGCCGTCAGTTACTAGGTGCGGCGAAGCACCGCCGGGGCGTGGAAACGCTTCGCGAGATGGAGATCGAAGCAATCCATGAAGCTCTGCAGCGCAACGACGGCAGCAAGCCGAAAGCTGCGGAGCAATTGGGGATTAGTTTGAAGACGCTTTACAACAAGCTTAACCAGGCCGGTGGGTTGGAGAAGTCGGCCTAGGCCTTCTTCTCGTTTATATTTTTAACCACGAAGGCACAACGGGCACGACGTTGATGTTAGCGAGGCAATCGGCGTCGGTGACGGCCTCCTACAGTATGGTTACGTGACTTTGCGAACGACTCCGGTGACGACTCCGAGGACTTTGACGTTACGGGAGTAGATAGGTTTCATCGAGGAGTTGGCCGGTTGAAGCCTGACTCGGTTGGCTTCCGGGTACCAGTATTTGAGGGTGGCTTCGCCGTCGTCGGTGAGCGCGACGACGATATCGCCTTTGTCCGCAGTGCGAGCTTTTCGGCAGATGACCAGGTCGCCGTCGGCGATGGCGGCTTCGATCATAGATTCGCCTTTCACTTTGAGGGCGAAGAGATTTTTTTGACCGAACCAGTCGGTGAATTCAAAGCGGTCGGATTGTTCGATGGCTTCGGACAAGTTGCCGGCTGCAATCTGCCCCACTAGCGGCATGCCGCGATCTTCGTTGGCGGCGTCGGTAAGCTGGATAGCGCGAGACATGTTGGGCTCGCGGGTGATGAGGCCTTTTTTCTCAAGCGCTTTGAGGTGGCACATCACGCCGTTGGGTGAGTTGATGTCAAAATTTGTGCCGATCTCGCGGACGGTGGGGCCGTAGCCACGTCCTTGGATTTTATCTCGGATGAAATCAAAAACTTCGCGTTGTCGGCGAGTGAGTTGATCGAGCGACATTTTTTCCTCTGGGGCTCTTCCTCTCGGAAATGGGTCCCCGTGGTTGGTTGAGTGTGACTGGGAGTGGATTTTTTGGCAAATTGTCCCGAAACGTGATTTGTCGGGCAGTTTTCTTTCGTAAAGCCGCAAGTGTTTTCTACATCGTAATATACGAACGTACACATAGCAAGAGCATCTGTACAGTAGTTTGCTACAGAACCAGGAGTTGCCCGCCGGTGGGTGTCTTGTGAGAATAGGGAGGGTATGGTGGCTGCTTAGCTGGTTCTGAGTAGCTTTTTCGCTGTTTTTCTTCTTTTACCGATGGATTTGGCATGGGGCTTCGCGTGTACAGCTTGAGTGTGGTACTGGTGCTCTTTTCTGCTGCTGGAGCCGCAGCTGCTGGGGTGGTGGAGGTTTCCAAAGAAGTCGAGGCGGTGCTGGAAAGCAGGCATCCGAAGAATGTGGCGGAACTGCGAACTTTGGAAGCACATGTACGGCGGGTTGTTGAGCAATCGATTCCGGCGACTGTCGGTATCGAAGTTGAAAATAGCGTAGGCAGCGGGGTGATTGTGAATGCTAAGGGGTTGGTGCTGACGGCGGGGCATGTGATTGGTGACGCGGGTCGGGATGCGATTATTCTTTTGCCAGACGGAAGAAGATTGCCGGGACGTACCTTGGGGGTGAATAAAGAGATAGACGCAGGGATGGTTCGGATTAACCATCCACCAGCCGATTTACCGTTCGTGCCGATCGTTGCTAAGACTCGCCCGGAGATTAGTCGCTGGGTGGTGGCAACGGGGCAGCCGGGAGGGACTTATGACGATCGCTCGCCACCAGTTCGCCTAGGTCGCATTTTGGCGGGTCGTGAAGGTTGGGTACGCACCGATTGCACGCTGGTTGGCGGAGACTCGGGTGGGCCGTTGTTTAATATGCGTGGCGAGGTCACAGCGATCCATACGAGTATCGGTCCGTCGGTTAATCATAATTTTCATGTCCCGGTAGCAATGATTCAGGAGGATTGGCAGCGATTGTTGGGCAAGAGGCGATCGATATTGGGCATTGCAGGACGCGAGCAGAATAATCGTTGTCTGGTTACGCGAGTGTTTTCCGGTAGGCCGGCACAAGTTGCTGGTATTCAAGCGGGAGATTACATATTGGATTTCGACAATAATGAAGTGCATTCGTTTTTAGATGTGAAACGATTGATCGATAAGAAGCAACCCGGCCAGAGGATACTTTTGCGATTAGAGCGAGATGGTAATCCCTACGAAGTGGAGGTGGTGCTGTCTTCTGCCGACGCGCCGTTGGCTGAGGATGCCTCGACTGAGAATTCGTCTGATAGTGAGTAACGGAAAACGATGATGCCAAACCAAATATTAAACTGGATAGGTCTGCCATTGCTGGCGGTATTGTTGCTAGGCAGCGTCGCAGCGTATGGCCAGGTTGAGGAGCCCGAGAATTGGCGAGAGTTTGCCGATGCAGCCCCATTTCCGGAGGATTTGGCTCCGGTGCCCAGTTGGAGATTTGCACGAGGGCCGCATGTTCGGTCAGCTTTTCGCAAAGTGGTTGCTGAACCAAGTCGAGCGACCGTGCGGGTACGAGCGGATGGAAATAGGGTGGCCTATGGCGGAATTGTTCGCAGCGACGGTTGGATTGTGACGAAGGCGAGCCAGTTGAGCGGAGAAATTACATGCCGATTGGCGGATGGGCGGCGGTTCGAAGCGCGAGTTGTGGCCGTAAGTGGTGAGAACGATATCGCCTTGTTGAAAGTGGAAGCCAAGGACTTGCCGGTGCTTATTTTTTCTGACGCTGAGGAGCCACCGATCGGGGCCTGGTTGGCGACAGTGGGCATCGATCGCGATCCGGTAGCGGTAGGCGTGATGAGTGTCGAGCCCCGCAAGATAGCGCGTCGGTATGGTGTGCTGGGTGTGAACTTGGTGGAGAATGACAGAAGGGCCATGGTGGCAAGCGTGTTCCCGGAAACGGGAGCAGCACGTGCAGGTATTTTGCAGGGAGATATTATCACTGCGGTGAATGAGATTCCGACACCGACACTCGAGCAGTTGCAGCGGACGATTCGTAAGCATAGTCCAGGAGACAAAATCGTAGTGGATATTCTCCGTAGGAACGAAACGCTCACACTCAGCGCAATTTTGACGGATACCTATCCCGTGTTTCAAAGTCGGGAAGAATTTCAGAATCATCTGGGCGGCGATCTTAGCCAGCGACGATTTGGATTTCCGGATGCTTTTCAACACGATACTGTGCTAAAACCTCGCGATTGCGGCGGGCCATTGGTGAATCTGGATGGCGAGACAGTCGGTTTTAATCTGGCTAGAGCAGGACGCACGGAGACCTACGCAATTTCAGCACCGGCGTTGGGTGATCTGGTTGAACAGCTGATGCAGCGTGGCGAACCCAAAGAAGAATAGCCACAAAAAAAACGAAGAGGCACGAAAATAATCCATGTAGGAGGCGTTACTTTTTGTGTTTCTTGTGGCAATCGCAATTCTTGGGGCTAGGCACAGTATTTAACCCTTCGCACATCGCATGACGAGCATTTTTATGCAGGTTGATGATCAAGGTATCGTTGCTCATTCTCTGCCGGGTACCGATGCGCAGAGTTGTGCGTTTCCGGGCGTGTGTCTTCTGCCGTCGGGGCGTTGGCTGGTGAGTTATCGCGCGGCACCCACCAAGGCCGGAATGCAAGGGCAGCATCCGCGGGTATGTTGGTCAGACGACGAGGGTGCGACTTGGTCGGAGCCGATCCGCCCTTTTTCGCCGATTCGCTGGGGCGACGTGCCGGGGAGTTTTCGTACGGCTCATGTGACTACACTGGCGGATGGAGATTTGCTGGCTGCCCTTTGTTGGGTAGATGATACCGATCCTTACAAGCCCTTTTTTAATGAAGAGACCGAGGGCTTGCTTGATGCGCGGATTTGTTTGAGTCGATCGACCGATGAGGGCGAGAGTTGGTCGACAGCGGAGTTCGTGGAGACCGGGGCTCTAAATGTGCCTGTGCCACTGACGGGGCCGATTTTGCATCTGGGTGGCCAAGCAGACAGGCAGCGGTTGGCTATCCAGCTCGAGACCAACAAGCCGTACCTCGATCCGCAGCCGTGGCATCATCGGTCGATGTTGCTGCATTCCTCAGATAGCGGGCGAAGTTGGGCAGAGCACGTGGTGACGAGCGACGATCCTCACCGCCAGATTTTCTATTGGGATCAGCGACCTGCCGTGTTGGGCGAGGCGGAACTGCTAAATTTGTTTTGGACGTTCGATCGAGTCAACGGCGAGTATCTGAACATTCACGCCCGCCGATCAGAAAACAACGGAAGCGATTGGTCGCCGCTCTGGGACACAGGCGTGCCGGGTCAACCTGCCCCTGCGGTACGACTTGCTGATGGGCAGTTGGTGATGGTCTACGTCGATCGGACCACATCGCCAAAAATAAAATTAAGAACAAGCACCGACAACGGCCTTCAATGGCCGTTAGAGACAGAGTTAACCCTGTTTGCGCAAGAGACGTCAAAAAATCTTACGCAACCAGGCGATATGCAAACCGCTTGGAACGAAATGTACGACTACGCGCTCGGTTTGCCAACGACAACGCTATTGCCTGACGACGATGTGCTGGTGGTTTTTTACGCAGGCGCGTCGGGGGATGCTACGGGGATTCAGTGGCTGCGGCTACGTAGTGAATCAGCGGTTGGAGATGTCGGTAGCCTGTCAGAGCGGCGCATAAAATACCCCAGTGATTAACCGGGGTGTGGGTGCTAATGCGTACGGTCTTAGCGTTTTCGTCGCATGGCAATAATAAACGAAAGGCCAAGCCCTGCCAGAGCGAGGGTGGCGGGTTCGGGGATTATCCCCAAAACCTGTCCGCGAATCTCGCCACCGGGGAACGCACTGGTGTGGAGATTCAGATACCACAGCCCTGCCAGCAGATCGGACTCCTGGCCAGGGTCGAGAATCGCGTTGCCGATCACTGGAGGCCCAACCACGCCCGTGCCGATCTCGACGCCCGCATGCTGATTCGGCAACGCTGCTCCGTGAAAGTGCATCGCGGAGGGGCTGCCGAGCAGACCGCCCCAGTTGATGTCCCACGATAGCTGTTTGGTAACATCGTCAAGCGTGATGGTGGCAAGACCTAGTCCCGGCGAGCCGGTACCAGCACCGGCATTGGCCTGAGGGCCGTCCATCATGGCCGACAGGTTGATGATGGCCGCACTCGCCGAGGTCGCTAGCGTTAGGACCACCAGGGTGGCCAAAGCAAATACAAACTTATTTCGCATGATCATAGCTTCTCGGAAAAAATAGATTGGCAATAAAAAAGCCACGGTCACCCTGTGAAAAAAGCCACTGTCACCCTGTGCAACATGCACACAGACCGTCAGTGGCTATTCTGGTTCGTTTCAGTTGTCTCTAGCTGCACAAGCTTAACTCCTTGCAAAGTATCGAAACCAAACCAAGACTATCAGAGGAATACTAGTAGCACAAGTTTTTTGCGCAAAAAAGCATGAGAGTGACTCCTGTAGCCATATTGGCAAGCATTGTACCCACCCGATTAGCTACAAACTGCCATTCGGCACTTTGACCCCAAGTAAATACGGCAGTAAATTGTCCTATGGAGGAGTGTGCGGCCACAGGCAAAAAGTAGTTTGTTAAATGCTTTCAACTACGGCTACATTACTTGTAAGTTATCACTGCAATTGACAAGCAGCTATAGTTGAAAGTTTGACGACTGGATACTGGGAGGCATGAGCAAGGCAGATATCGATACTCAAAGGCTTATTCTTAAGCTTGAGTACCACTTAGACGGTGGTGCTTAATTGCTAAACTGTCAACGGAAAAACTTTGACGTTTTGCGAGCAGCCTATGCAGTTCCTTGTTGCTTCCAGGTTCCGATTAAATCTAAAAAAATGATTGTTTATTTGTGAAAGATAACACTGAATAAAACAATCATCCTTCTACCATACGTATACGGACTCTTTCCAATTCGTCATGAAGTAGTTTAACTTTTTCATTTTCAACATCATTTAAAGTTATTTGAGACCATAGGTCTTCAATTACTTGGAATTCTTCGGCAGAAATGTGGATTCCTTCATGCATGCGTGCATTCTAGTTAGTTATTACAGCATAGTAATCTGTAATAATAGTTTATATGGATAGTTCTATGGGGGTGAGGCATCACTATTGGGGCATACAAGTACGAAAGAGCCCTCTAAGATTGACAGAAAAATTGAAAATCTAGGATTAGACTGGCAAGTTACATGACGATTAGTCAAAACCTCCAGTATGAGACCTTCAATGGGTTGGCGAAATAGAATTGAAAAGTCTAAAAAAGAGATGATTGCATCTTCTTGGATGCGGAAATGTGCACAACGATGCGGAGGTCTGCTGCCCGCGTACGAAACGGATGTTAGCTTTCTGACTAAAGAGGCATCGTCAACTGTGTTTGGAGAGAAACTCCGCAGGCAGAAACAACAGTTCGCCAAGTGCCTTCGGCGACGCTCAGCGTAGCAGCTTTAACAATTATCCCCATCGCTACATCTCACCTCTAAACACTACGCATTTTTGGCCGTCAACACCTAAAATCTTTCTCAATATTTAACAGTTGAAATTGAGCCACGCCATCTGGGATAATTACGAACCGGTCAACCTTCAAGCCTTTCGTCATTCGAGCTTCGTCATTAACAATCAACTCGCGCCTAGTGCCTAACAACTGGCAACTCAAAATGACAAAACAATTCATTCCACCCTGCAATTTGCGCCTTCCCCCTTCAATTTTGTCCACCTCGATGGGGCCCCCAGCAAATCGTGCCAAAACCAACCCCATAAACACTACCAAAGCAGTACCAAGCGACTTGCTTTTGTCCAGAAGACTCAAATCGGCTAACCAAAACTAGCATCCCAAGGCACAAAATTTCCCATGCCTAAGTAAGTAAAAGGAGGATCAGGAGGAGATTACTCTTCCGGCGAGGTAGGCTCTGGGAGCGGCGGCAGACCAAGGGCTTTTTCTACGGCTTCGGCGATGAGAGTTAAGTCACCTAGCAGACGCATGTAGAGGGGGAAAGCAGCGGTGACGGCTTGGTCGCAGCCGTTGAAGATACTGCTGGCTTGATCGCTGATGGGGAGTTCAGGGATAAGGTACTTGCCAAGTGTGAGTTGGTTGTCGGGAGAACTGTAAGGGTAAGCGCAGCGAGTCCACGTTTTGCGTAGCATACTGATGGCGGGGGACATCTGTCGGGTGATCCCTTGGATTGCGATCAGATAGGAGTCGTTGTCGTCGTCTTCGGGTAGGCGCTGGATGAGTATTCCCAACACCCCATGCAGGTGCATGACTTGCAGTAGGGTTGGCATCTGGCCGCTGAGGGCGGTGTAGCATTCAAGCAATTCTTGGCAACGATGTTGGGCTTGGCTGCTGTTGGGAATGCGTTTGGCGACTTGTGGAGCGTGTAAAAGTTGGAGAGCTGAGCCGAGTCGGTTGGTGGCTGCCTGCTGGTAAGGTTCGAGAGTGCGATTGGCGGCCACAATATTTTTGTTGGCGGACGTTTCGATTCTGTTGGCCTCCTTTTCTCCATCCTTGTTGTTGGAGAGTCCGTCGATTTCGACTTCGATACCTGCACGGCAGCAATGGCGTATTTTTACAGCCATGGCGAGTTGAGCTTGGGCTTGGCGAAGCGATTGGAAGGCTTCGGCGGCGGTGGCCATTTCGGCCAGCATGAGCTCTCGAGTCGATTTGAGTTCGTTAAGTGTTGCTTGCGCATTTTCGGCGGGTTGCGAGTGCTTGTATCGTAGGGCGAAGGGGAGAGAGACGGTCCAATGGCCTAGAAAAAACTGATCCAACGAATCTTGCGAGACGTTTGCCAGTTCCTGTTTAGTAACGAAGTGGTCGATCGGAACAAGCTGCGATCGGTTAATGTTATTGCCAAAGATTTCACGGTAAAATTCCCAGGTGGTTGCCTGCGATTGGCTCTTGAAGTCGCTGAAGAGTACCGAGGCAGGCATTTCAATCTGGAAAACACCCTCGGTATTTTCTTGTTGGGCACTGGCAATGCGGTCGCGATCGGCGGGATGGGTGTCGAACCAACGGGTTGGGGTTTCTTCAATCGAACTGAGGATTGCCTCGTGGATTGCTTCTGGCATCTGCTCGGCCTTGTGCAGAATCATCTCAGGGAGATCGTTGACTAATTGGCCTTCTCGACTGCTTCGATCAAGGTCCTCGTAAACTTTTTGGGTCGCGGCGCCAAGTATTTGTAGGCCGACGGCAGTCTGCATGAAGGTTTCGCTGCCAGCGAGTCGGGTTTCGTAGCGGTCGGCATCGAACTCCATCTGACGGAGTAAATAACTGCCAAGGAAATGTCCCACCATCATCAATACCCACAGAATTTGCCTAGTGATCCAGACAAAGAACATGGCCAGATAAAGGATCCAAGACAGTCGGATGTCGAGCGCGTCGGCAGCTTGTTCGAGCCATTGATCGGCGGCATCCCGTTGATAGACAACACGGTGCAACCAATGACTGATATAGCGGATAAGATAAGTAAGCCTCATGCCGGCGCCTTGGGCGAAGTGGCCGAATTCGTGAGCCATAACCCCGGCAAACTGGCGTGTGTTGAGACTAGCGACCAAGGGCATGCCGATGGTAAGGATGAGTTGGTTGCCGAGGATACTAGAGAGGCCCTGACCGTAGCTGGCCGAGGCGTTGAGCTGGCAATCAAGATCGATGCGTGTCGGTTTCGGAGCACCAACGGTCTGGCAAATGCGATCGATAAATTCGAATAGCAGCGGTTCGATATCGCGTTTTAGCGATCGGGAGCGGATGTCTGTGGCTTGTCGAGCGAAGAAAGGTTTGAACATGAAGAGGATGAGGATGATGCCGCAGAGTATGGGTGCTGAGTAGAGCAGCGCCATAAAGATGTAACTTCTCGGACGGTCGGCAACTTCTAATAGGCCGGCGTGATTAACAGTGTGGTAATAGATTCCGTAGCCAACCACGCCGATCAGCGCCAGGTAGATTAACGGCAACAAGACCATAACAATCGCTACCAAGACGGTGCTGAGACGGTAGCGGAGCGTAGGACGAGCTTTTTTGATGGGGCCCGAAAAGCCGTTGAGGAG
>Ga0315338_1004179_pt1 | contig 11722 bp, 4 predicted proteins | sample ASW8metaG_FD_204518 | JGI IMG/M metagenome (GOLD analysis project Ga0315338, IMG submission 204518) | Ammonia-oxidizing marine archaeal communities from Monterey Bay, California, United States - ASW #8 | ecosystem: Environmental > Aquatic > Marine > Coastal | place: USA: California | collected...
CCTGCCGCGGCGCCAACGGAGGCGCCAACCGCGCCACCGACGTTACTCGCCACCGCTACCGTCGCTACGCCGGATGCAGCCTGCGTTACCACATTGTTGGCGACACCCTGGTCATTTTCGGCGGTGCTTTGCGCGGACGCCGTCTGCGACATTCCAACGAGGAAAGCGATGGTCAAAATTCCGGAAAAAACTTTCACAATGTTTGGCACTTGTTGATCCTCGTCCAGTCGCCCAATCCGTGACCGCATGAATACGCAGCATATTCGAGTAGTCTAGTGCATAACTTTAAGTTAGGTGGTCATGCATACGCAAATTCAATGGCCAATTTCAATGCAATAAGTAAAAGAATCGTGCATTTATGCAACACCTTGAGCGATCCCTACGCGTTGGGCATATCCGGTAGTTTGTTTTACGCACTTATGGTGTCTAGAAAAACTTTAATAAATGGTGAAAATTCAAAGGTTTAATAGTCGACTCTTTGAAACGACATCTTGTTTTTGGATAGTTTTAGTTTTCCTTACTCCAACGTCGGGTATTACTTTGTGTTTTATTGTAACGGGATTGATTCGCTAAATGTTGCTGGTATGGCGCGACTTGGAAAATAGTATTTTCGACTCTCGAATTTGTCCGGTACCGATGGTTCCGGGATCGACGATACACGCGAACTGGTTAGCAACTATTTTCGCGCCAAAACAGCGTCACATGCGTTGCCTTGCTTCATGAAGCGGTCGGCAAAATTGCTTCGAATGATCCTCAAAGCGGGCTTCGTGAAAATACGGCGAACCTTCGCGCGTTTGAGCAATGGTTCCTTCAAACTCGATCACCACGGTCGGAAGGTCGAATTCGACGAAGATTTCTATCGGAATATTTATGCGGATGTGAGAGCCGCCGGCGCGGACCCCCTTATGCATTTTGTCTTATTCGGGGCCTCGGAGGGCCGACACCCCAATCGCGAGGAAGAGCTTCGGTCGATATTCGATGAAGGTTATTACCTGGAAAACCATCCAGCCGTGCTGGATAGCGGTCTGCAGGCGTTCGAACATTTCCGGCGCATCGGTGAGCGCGCCGGATACAAGCCCCACGCGGGTTTCGGTGCGGCGTCCGACAATGTCCATCCTTCGGGCGATAGGACCGGACGCGACGATGAGAGTGATCCGTCCGCACCGAACTCACGGATACGTTTTGGTGCGGTTGCCGAGCGCTACAAATCCAGCGGGTTGCCGGTAATTTTGATCGTCTCACATGCGTTGGGAGGTGGAACGCTACGATATATCAATGAGTTGACCGAATATTTCTCGGGGCGGGCGCAATTCCTGATACTCGAGCCGCTCCAAGGAAATACGTGGGATGTGCAAGAGAATCGGAAGATCGTCCTTCGCCCCGCGGCGGACGACGAGGACATTCGATTAATCGTCGACACCTTCGACGATTATAACCGCCTGCTGGAGGCATTGCGTCGTTGCGGCGTTACGCGCGTCAGCCTTCAACATTTCCTCTACGTGAATTTTGATGTGAAGCGCCTGATCGACGATTTGCAGGTTCCGTTCGATTTTACCGCGCACGACTATTTTACAATTTGCCCCTTCGTAAATTTGACGACGCAAGCGGGCAGCTATTGCGGGGAGCCGGATATCGCCGGGTGCAATCGCTGTATCGCGCAACGGCCGAACCACGGTACGAGCGATATTATTTGGTGGCGTACGTCGTTTGAGTGGGTGTTTCGGGAAGCCGATAGGATCATTTGCCCTTCCGAGGACACGGCAAGCAGGCTTTCCAGGTATTTTGAAGGTGCGGATTTGAAGATCGTTCATCATGATTCACTTCAGCTTGAAATGTCTCGTGTACCAGCGGTGAGAGCCAAGGTTGTGGCCGCTGGAAAGCCACTTCGCATCGCTATTTTGGGTGTATTGGCATCGCATAAAGGCGGAAATGTCGTGATCGATTGCGCCAAGTTGGCAAAGGCGCAAGATAGGCCCATCGAATTTTACGTTATTGGCGCCTCCCAGATACCGCTGCCCCCGGCGTCCGATGCATCACTCGTCGAAACCGGCACGTATGCGGAAGGCGAAATTGGCGTCATTCTCGACGAAATCAAACCGCACTTGGTCTGGTTCCCGGCGCAATGGCCCGAAACTTACAGCTATACGTTGAGCGAAGCGCTTGCCGCGGGGATGCCTGTCGTCGCATCGGAAATTGGCGCGTTTTCGGAGCGTCTGCAACGGCGAGCCTGGACGTGGATGCTAAATTGGAATTCGACACCGGAAGAGATCGTGACGTATTTCGAAGGCATTCGTTGCGAGCACTTCCTGACAGCGACCGCGCCTCCCGTGTCCGATGGCAGTATTTGCGACTCGTCGAATTTTTACAAAGACGAGTACCTCGACTGGGGCGAACGGGACGACGTAATCGATCTTCGTAATTCGGAGACGCTGTCAATTGTGGCGGCTTTGCAGTGTGCGCCAAATATTCTGCCCGGCGTTATCAGCGCGTCGCCCGACGCATGCGGATACATCCGCGGGCTCCTCCCGCTAAAGGAATTGGCGAATTCCAGCGAACTCGAGTTTACGCTGGTCGCGGAAGACAGGGTCGCGAATTATGTCGCGGATATATTTTTCGTACAGCGAACAGCGGTAGTTGATGCGGAACAAGCGAACAAGATTGTCAGCCACTGCCACAATGCAGGGATGAAGATCGTCTACGACATCGACGACGATCTGTTCAGTCTCGACAGCAGCCATACGGAGTATGTGAACTATCAAGATACGCTCGCGGGCGCGCATCGGCTGATTTCGCAAGCAGACCTAATATTGGTATCGACAAATCAGTTGAAGTCGAATTTGGAGAACTTGAACGATAATATCGAAGTAGTGGAAAATGCGTTGGATGGCGACGTTTGGGCTTTGGATAGCGTCGAACCAAATATTTCGAGTCGCTCGGAATTGGATCCCGTCCGCATTCTCTACATGGGCACGATGTCCCATCGAGTTGACTTCCAATTGATTGAAAAGCCGGTTCGGCGCTTGTGTGAAGAGTTCGGAAATCGCGTCGAGTTTGAGATTGTCGGGGTCGCTTCGCCGCATGAGTTGCCCGATTGGTGCCGTAGGGTGGATGTGCCACCGCAAATTGGCCAATCCTACCCCGCATTCGTCAATTGGCTGCGGTCGGAGAATCGCTGGCATATCGGAATAGCGCCCTTAGCGGATACGAAGTTCAATCGCGCCAAGAGCGGCATAAAGTACCTCGACTATGCGGCTCTTGGCCTCGCGGTTGTGTGCTCCGACATAGAAGGTTACAGGGATGTTATCAATTCCGACGACGATGGTCTTTTAGTACAAAACACCGAAGAAGCTTGGTACAGCGCCTTGCGACGTCTCGTTTTAGACGATGAATTTCGCCGAAACTTGCAGGAGAACGCGGCGGAAAACTTGCGGCGCAAGTATTTGTTGAGCAGCATTTCGGGTACGCGGCTTTCGCCTTTAAGATCGATAGCGCAAACCAACGGAACCTCGGGGCTTGGATGGCGAGGCCTTTTTGGCGGGCAACCAGGGTCTGAACCGACCCGGGAATCCATCGGAAAACGTTATTTGTCGGGACAGGGCTTGGAGATCGGCGCGCTTCAGAATCCGCTTCCGCTACCAGACGGCGCAACGGCGAAGTATGTCGATCGATTTCCGAAGGAAAAGCTCTACGAGCATTACCCCGAGCTTAGCGAATACAATCTCGTCGACGTCGATCTCGTCGACAACGGTGAAACCCTCTCGACGATCCCGGACGTCTCACAACAATTCGTCATTGCAAATCATTTTCTGGAACATTGTGAGAATCCGTTTGGGGCGCTCCGGAATCTCACCAGAGTACTGCGCGCGGGCGGCGTACTTTATGTGGCGGTGCCCGATCGTCGATATACATTTGACCGAAATCGAAAGCGGACCCCGCTCAACCATTTGATCGAAGATTACGAAAGCGACGGATCATGTAGTCGGCGGTCGCATTATTTGGAGTGGGTCCGCGACGTTGAGCCCGAATTCGGGCAATGTTTCGGATCGGAGGACGAGATGCAGGCCCGGGCCGACATGCTGGATCAAATGAATTACAGTATCCATTTCCATGTCTGGGAACCGGACGACGTCTGGGAATTTTTGCATTATGCCGTGGAGCGCCTGAAGCTTCGCGCCTCCATAGAATTTTTCGGTGAGCTCCCTGAGGAAATTCTGTTCGTGCTACGGAAACAATAGGGTTACTTCGCGGACGCTGCCGTTCGGTACCGAGTAACGGCTTTGTGGATTTCATCCGCGTATTTTTCCGCTACGTCGCCCAGTCGATGATTTTCGAGAACATCTGTGCGAGCGGCATTCGCAATGTCGTCCCTGAGTTCGCCGGACACAGCCAGGGTTTCAATTGCAGCGGACCAGGATTCCGGCTTTGCGCCCGCCAGAAAACCGGTCTGACGGGGCCGCACGGTTTCGCTATAGGGGGGCAAGTCGGCATAGATTCCCGGTAGGCCCAAAGCTGAATATTCCAGGTACTTCAGGTTGCTTTTCGCGCGGTTGAACATGGTGTCAACGAGTGGCGCCAAGCCGATATCCCAGTACTCGCTATAACCTCGAAGCCAAGATACGAATTCGGGATAGCGCCGGCAGCCGAGGGGCACGTCGATCCGGGTATACCAATCCTGGTCCGCTTGTGTCGGTTCTCCACCTATGACGAACAGTCGAATGTCGGGAACTTTGGGTGAGGACTTAAGGCGTTCCAGCGCGTGCTGCAAAATTTTCATATCTTCGGCATGGGTTTCGGTGCCCATGTATAAGAGGCCGATGCCATCGTAATCGCGTGCTATTGGCGATTTCGTTAAGGGCGAAAACCAAATTTTCTCATCAAGCGCATTTGGGATTACAGAAGTTTTCCCGATGACGCTTTCATAACGCGCCGCGAGCACGTTCGTACTCAGGGTAATCTTCGCCGCACTTTCGATGAGCGCCGTTAAATCGTCTTGGGTGATTTCGTAAATCTGGTATTCGGCGTGTTCCTTACCCATCGACAATAGGTCATCATCAATATCAAGGATGTAGGGGATTTGCCGAGAGTGGCAATCGTCTATGAAGCGGTTTGCTCGGCCGTTAGCGATCGCCGTGCGCTGTACGATGACCGCGTCGTACGTTTCAAGCTGCGCCGCTATGTCAGGGTAAGCTGTGACTCTTGTGTCGATCGTTGAGCGGGCAAGGTTGTGTTCGAGCGGAAGCGTCAGGCGAATAAAGCTCGATGAAATGGGGGTATCGTCGTCCCGCTGCGGTAGGATACCGATCTTTAGCGGGCGATTGATTCGATGTTCGGCACTTGGTTTGCCAGATCGTGGCCGAAAATTCTTACGGGCGTACTGAATGCGCCGATACATCAGGTCATATTGCCCGGCCATGGCTGTGACGTCCGGGAGCCCGTCCAACGAGGCGAGTTTACGTTGGGACGCATAATCTTCAGGGTGATCGCAAATTTTCAAAATCTTGCGATAAGCGGCATTCACGTCGTCGCGATCCAAAACCCACCCGCCGCCCTTGGAGATGGCCCGATCGGCTTGCGTTCCAATATTAAGAACCAGCATGGGAACGCCGCATGCCCACGCTTCGGTCATTACATGGCCGTAGGTCTCTGCGGTTATCGAAAATAGGCCGACAAACGAGGGGCCGATTTCGCGCGCCCGATCGGGAAATTCGGAGACCTCATAGGGCCCATGTTCGACCCCCACGCCTTCCAATTCTGGGGGAATCCGGCCCAGGAAATGGAATTCCAACCTTTCCCCGCGGTCGAGTTTCGCAAGCTGTTGGATATACGCAGCGCCTTTGTGTCGGGAAATAACGCCTGGTACGAGTATGCGTGCGGGCGTGTTGGGTGCCGGTGGTTTGGCGCAATCTCCGCGGGCTTCGAGATCGCGGCCATGCTCGATAACTGTGAGTCTTTCGCCGCCTAAATTCGGGAAGGCTGCCCGGTAAATTTCAGCGACATGATGCGATGGCGCAACGATTGCGTCGGCCCTGTCGAGCAGCCCACCAAGCTGTTCGCGCCATTCCGTCACCCAGCCATGTTTGAGGTTTGGAATCGTAGCGAGATTTTGAAAGGGGACCAAGCATTGCCCGTCGCCCTCGGTGCACGCACCGCCGCAATAAATCCCGTCCTGATCCAGGAGATTTACGGTTGGACAAACGTAAAAGAAATCATGCAGCGAAAGGACCAATGGGATTTCGAAAATGCGCAAAACGTCGCATATCTCAAGGCAGCTTGAGAGCAGATGATGCATATGCACCACCTCGATCCTGAATTCCTGAATTATTTCTGCAAAGAACTGGCGATATTCCGCGTGCGGTAACCGGCAATCCACGATCGCTTCGGACAGGCTTGTATGCGCGACTTTTCGTAAGTCGCCATTTTCGAACGTCAAAAGAGTTAGTTCCTTGCCGTCCGAAAGAAGCACGAACGATTGGTAGCAAGTCGCGAGGCCGGAAACCAAATCGGCAGCCGTCTGGTTCATGCCGCCTTCCGCCTGATGCGCCAAAAACAGGACACGCGGTTTTACCGCGATCTGCTGTTTCGCGGCTGTATCGAATGCGGATCCTATCGCCTGTCGCGCCTTGTCCAATGCCGGTGCTGAAAAGGCGTTTGCGACGAGCCGGTTATAATCCGGATAAAGTGCGTTGATCTTTTTTGTGCCCGCTTTCATCAGAGCATTTCGGGACCCCTGGAAGCTCGAACCTTCCCGATGAAATACATAGGTCGAATCGTCGATCAGGTGCCGGAAACCGGCTTCCGCGGCCCGCATACAAAAATCGTTTTCCTCGCCATATCCTTGGGGAAAGTTTTCGGCGTCCAAGGCGCCAATCCGTTCGAGAACGGATCGCTTGATGAACAGGCAAAAGCCGTTGCCGGTGGGGACGGAAGGATAGATTCGGGCGCTATCCTGAAATGCAAGCCGCGCGACGTCGTCGTTACATAGGGCTTCCGGCGTATTGTTTTTCACACCCGATATCGGGAATGAGAACGCGCCCGCGTTGTCCGAAATTGCCGTAACCGTTCCAACGGTTTCGTCGCTATACGCGGCGAACCGGAGGTTCTCGAGCCAGCGCGGGCCGACGACGGTATCGCTGTTTAGCAAGACCACATCACCCGAGGTGTGCTTTAGCCCCCGGTTGACCGTGCCGGTAAATCCCAGATTGACCTCATTCGTAAGCACTTGGATGTTTTCGATTGCCGCGAGTTCGACGAGATGTTCGGCAATGGCGGGATCCGTGCTTGCATCGTTAATCAGGCACAAGGTGGCGTTCATCGACGTGTTGCGGAAAAGCGATTGCACGCAACGCCGGAGGTCCTCAGCCGCGTTGAAAATCGGCACGATCACGGTGACCGGTGGTGCACCGGTCAGCCTCGAAAGAGCGCTCGCCACGCGCGTCGCTCCGGATTCGTCGTCACTCCTGGAAAACGTACGTTGCGAAACCGCGGCAGGTCTGTTGCCGCTGAGCACACGGACACCGGCTGGAACGCTTGTTCGACTAAGTATAGGGCTTTCAAACTTGTGCCGGCTTTGCCAATCACGAAATTGTACCGACAAGTCTTTCATGAAATGAGTTGCAAGAGGCACATGGGGGCGACCGAGCAGTTTTCGTTTGAACTCTCCGATCGCGTTCCCTGTTCGCCATCGCGACGATGCAAGTAAGCCGGCCACCGCTTTTTCATAGCCTTCGATAATATTTTCGAGTTTTGTCCTCTCGGTTCTTAGAATGTTGGTCGCGTTAAATAGATTGCGGTTTAGCGCCAATGCGGCTTCGTCCGCATTTTTTAAAAGTATCCGGAGTTCCGATTCGCGTTCAGTGGCCCGTTCCAACGCAGCGGAACGTTCGGTGGCCAGGGCTTCCGCTGCGTCGATATTCGTGCGCAATTTTTGAATTAGCGATTCTTGCGCGAAAAGATGTTCGTGCTGCGACTGGGTTGTTTCGTCCAATTGCTTCAAACGCAAATCGACGCCAGCCTCATGGGCGTCCAAACTCCTCAGCAAATGATGCCTTCCGCGCCACGTCCTATTGATGCGTTCGCATTTCTCGATCGACTCGGACGTCAACTTCAAGTCATGCGCCTGACCCTGCACCCGCAAAAGATCGTACAACTCAAGCGTTTCTGAAAAACACGCGGTGTCGGACCGCAATTCCGACAGGTCGCTGTCGAAGTGATTTAGATCCGGGGATACGAAATTCGTCGCAAAGTCGTCGATCCCAGACTCGATATCGCGATTAAATTTGCAGTTTAGCTGTTCTGCGACCAAGTGTAGCCGATGGGATGGGCTAGCCATGAGATCTTCGTAGGAAACAACGACGGTCTCGTACTCAGACAAGTTCCTAATCGTGTCCAGATAGTGGGTCGTCCACAGCGCGTACCCGTATCCGCGTGCGAATTTGTTCCGTCGTTGAAGTGAATGAACGACATTTCGTGGATTTCGGACGATGGTGAGATACTTCGCATCGAGGCAAAGCCTCTCGAACACGTTTGTCCAGAACGGCAGAAGCGGCCCGGTTCTCGGATTCTTGAAACCCCAGGTTTGGTGCCCTCGCATCTTTTCTGAGAGTAATTTCGCGGCGTCATCGATAAGCGGTTCAAGTTCGCCTTTCGAGAGTTCTTCGGCAAACAGTGGTTCCAGTGAGCTCCAGCGACGTCCCAGGGTTTTCAGGACCCTTTCCGAGAGCGCCAGAATATCAACGTCTTCCCAATAGCCCGTTGGGTTTTCCGTCGCTGACTTTTCGAGCAAGTTGTCGCCCAGGTTTATTCCAAGCGCCAACAGGCCTCGCGCTAACAGGCTGGTGCCACTGCGATGCATGCCGGTCACAACGAATACTGTTTTGCGATCACGGCTCATTGTGTCAGTCGAAGTATCGATCGAAGCGGCCTGCGGTTACGTCACTATAGAATGACCGCACCGTCGGCAGTCTCATAGCTGCGTACATCATTCACTTGCTAACCGCAGTTCGGCTGAAGCCGGTTGGATGGGCGTGACATCGACTACCTCTGCAACTATTTCGCAGAATTTATCGGTTGAAACATCGACATATCCGAGCAGATGGCTTGCCCCGCGCGGCGCTACGCGAAACATGCTGGCATCCACGATGCGGTGTAGAAATACCTCTTTGCCGTCGACGATCGCAGTGATCCCCGTATTGGTGAAATAGACTCCGGGCAGGAATTCGTTTCGGAAATAGATTTCGACGTTGAAGGCGTTGCCCTTTTGGACGAAGGGGAGGCCGGCACCATCGAAATGCGACCGGATACTCGCCAATTCGACACCCGTCGTGGTTTTGATCATCATCGCGAAGCGGACGCTGATCGCATCGGCGGTAAAGCGTGCGCGGTAGCGAACAATATACTCCGCGCCTGGGGTCAGGACATTCACGCGGTTTCTGTCCGTATCAAGGATTTCGACATCTTCTATCACGGCGCCTCGGGATTGATAGGACACGGTCGTCGCCGGCGTTAGAGCGGGTTCGAAAAAATCCTCAATTTCACGGTTTTCCAATTGCGGCGGGACATAACCGACTTCATCCATTTCTAGATTTAGAGATTGATCGGCGTGGTGATCAGCGTTTCGAATTTCGTCCCGGATCGTGTCGATTTGATCCGGTGCGCTGTAAAGGAGCTTTTGATAACTCGCGATGACCGTTTTCGACCGGCTGACGAGAAGACGCTCACCCTGGTCGATCAAAAGCGCGCGATCGCATAATTCCAAAATTGTATTGGCGCTATGGGACACGATGAGAACGGTCGCGCCGGAATGTTTTATTTCATTGATTTTCGCATAGCATTTTCGTTGAAACCGCTCGTCGCCAACCGACAGGATTTCATCGACTATCAAAATGTCGGGGTCGACCGATACTGCCAAGGCGAAAGCCAGCCTTGCATACATGCCGCTGGAATACGTCTTGACCGGGGCATCGATGAACTCGCCGATATCCGCGAATGCTTCGATAGAGTCGAAGCGTATACCGATTTCCGATCGGCTCATGCCAAGAATTTGAGCGCCGAGAAAAACGTTCTCCCGGCCGGTAAACTCCGGATTGAATCCGGAGCCGAGTTCCAACAATGCGGAAACCTTGCCGTTGACCTGCAAATCACCGCGGGTCGTTTGGAGAATGCCGGCGATTAATTGCAACATAGTCGATTTGCCAGAGCCATTGCGGCCGACTATTCCGAAGGTCTCGCCTTTGAATATCTCGATATCCACATCTTGCACGGCCCAAACATCTCGAAATAGCTTGCGTCGACCGAAGGACAGCATTTGTTTCAAACGGTCCTGCGGTCGTGAAAATACCGAGTAACACTTGCTCAAACCCGCGGCTTGAATGGCTACGTCGTCAGACATGCGTGGAGGTGTTGGTTGGAAACACTAAAATACCATGTAAAATTGCTGAGATTACTATAGCTGATTCTTGTCTTTTGGGCTCTTCAACGTCTTCCAGTAGCCCATCATATCGTGTCACGAGCAACGAACCCGATTAAGGCGATACGGTTCCGACAGTCATCCCTAGACGGTGGGTCGAAAAGATAATCTACGGTGTGCGGCAGAAATATGGAAAGAGGCGACAAAGCCCATGCCTAAGGCGCTGATAATTGGCGGTAATGGAATGCTTGGGCATAAGGCGCTACGGGTATTCTCTACTTCTTTCGAAGTCGCCGGGACCGTTCGGGAAGACGCGACGGCGCATCGAGCGGATCGACCATTGGCCGCCTTCAGGCTCTTTGGAAATGTGACAGCAGAGGCGGTTTCATCCATCGAGGCAGCGATCCTGTCATTTGCGCCCGATGTGGTTTTGAATTGCATCGCGATGAGGGCGGCAACGATCACAATGACGAATATGCGGGCCGCGCAGAAAATCAATGGTGAGTTACCGCATGAAATCGCGCGGATATGCGCGCGGTCAGGCTGTAAATTTTTTCAAATTAGCACCGATGCAGTGTTTTCCGGTAACGCGGGCGGATACCGAGAAAGCGACAAACCTGATCCCGTGGATTTCTATGGCGAGACGAAACTGTCGGGCGAAGTTGACGCGCCCGGCGCCCTGACCGTCCGAACCTCGATCTTCGGACGCCAATTGATTGGAAAGGACGGTTTGATCGAGTGGCTGATGTCGGAAAAGGGGAATTCGATCGACGGGTTTCGGAAAGTACTATTTTCAGGATTGCCGACGGTCACATTGTGCGAGTTAGTTCGAGATATCGCCGCAGCGCACGCCGACCTGCACGGCGTCCTGCATATTGGTGCTCCGGCGATCAGCAAATATGCATTACTCCAGAAACTCAACCAGGCGATGGGACTTGGTATTTCGGTCCGACCCGTCGATACGCCAGTCGTGGACCGAAGTCTGAATTGCGACCTTTTCAAGCGTGTGACGGGCCGAAAAATTCCTGATTGGCCGGAATTGATCAATGCGTTCGTCGCAGACGAAAATAGCTACCTGTAGTCGGACAGAATTACGCGCTAATGCATCGTAGAAAATGAAGCCGCAGACCTTGTGCGCAGTGAATCAGATTGCCTTTTATCCGGTGTATGATTTGGCTGTTTCCCGAACGCTGCGGGCGACGCCATTACTAGAGCGCGTCGCCTTTAATTGGCATCATATCCTGCAGCGCTGAAATAGTTCATGCATTCCTCTTCTCCGAAGAGGTCGCAGACGGCTCCGGCGGCTTTCCAAAGCGC
>Ga0315338_1004180_pt1 | contig 11721 bp, 10 predicted proteins | sample ASW8metaG_FD_204518 | JGI IMG/M metagenome (GOLD analysis project Ga0315338, IMG submission 204518) | Ammonia-oxidizing marine archaeal communities from Monterey Bay, California, United States - ASW #8 | ecosystem: Environmental > Aquatic > Marine > Coastal | place: USA: California | collected...
GAATGGAGCCACCGGTATCCGTCCCCGTTGCGCCCATGGCGATATGTGCGGCAACAGAACTTGCCGATCCGCCGGACGATCCGCCCGGTACAAGCGGGTGATCATCATCAGTGCGACGCCATGGGTTGACGACATTGCCGTAATAGCTTGTCTCATTCGATGAGCCCATAGCAAATTCATCAAGATTTGCCTTACCCAGCATCACCGCCCCTTCGGCCCAGAGGTTCGAGGTCACGGTTGATTCGTATTTGGGCTTGAAGCCATCGAGAATATGCGAGGCCGCCGTGGTCAGCGTATCCTTCGTGCAGAACAGGTCCTTGATGGCGAGCGGAATACCATCCAGCTTCCCAACTTCGCCTTTGGCGCGACGCGCATCGGAGGCTGTCGCCGCATTTACAGCCGCTTCCGGCGTTTTGGTGATAAATGCGTTGAGCGGATTGGCCGCTTCCATGGCGGTAATATGCGCTGCGGTCAGTTCACGCGCGGAAAAGTCTCCTGCCGCCATGCCATCACGGGCCTCGGCAATTGTGAGCGCTGTTAAATCCGTCATTATTCGATCACCTTCGGCACAGAGAAAAACCCGTCTTCCCTCGAAGGCGCATTGGCCACAACCTCTTCGGCATAACCACCATCAGTAATTTCATCGGCGCGCCAGCGCAGGCTCACGTCAGCAACCGAGGTCATTGGTGCGACATTGTCCGTATCGACTTCACCCAGCTGTTCTATCCAGCCCAGAATATTATTCAATTCGTCCGCGAGGGGTGCGAGGTCATTTTCCTCCACCTTTATGCGGGCCAAATTGGCTACTTTTGCCACGGTGGCTTTATCAAGGGACATATGTCACCCTTTGCTATACAAGATGCTCATCCGGAGGGTCGGCCCGGACCATATTTCAACTCAAAAACAGGCACCAAACCGACTTTGGCCGCAAACTAACGCAAGCTATGCTCCTCGGCAACCCCACCCAAGTGAAACATTTTCTGCCTCTGGACAAGAAGCTTATGGGCTTTGATCCGGGGACCAAGACAATTGGTCTGGCTGTTTCTGACAAGGCCTTAAAAGTAGGCACGCCTTTACTCACAATCAAGCGAACGAAATTCAACAAGGATGTGCTGGAACTGATCCGCATTATTGAGGATCACAACATTGGCGGATTTGTCATTGGCCTGCCGCTGAACATGGATGGCAGCGAAGGGCCAAGATGCCAATCGATTCGCCAGTTCCAGAAGAATCTGGAGGAGCATTTCGATCTCCCCATGTGCTTTTGGGACGAGCGCCTCTCCACCGTTGCCGTTACCCGCACTTTGCTGGAGGCTGATACATCGCGCGCAAAACGGGCGAAGGCTGTCGATAAAATGGCAGCCGCCTATATCCTTCAAGGCGCCCTCGATTCCCTGCAATAAATTTTTGCATACTCACTTGCCCCGTTTAGATGGGGCCGCTATATAGTTTCCTTTTAATGACCAGTATTGATCCATCACGATTTGCCCATCGGCATCTGCTCGATATCGCGCGCTTAAACACGCAGGATATCAATCAGCTGCTCAATCTCGCCGAATCATATGCACGCCTGGCGCGGACAGCCGATAAAAAACAGTCGCTGCTGCAGGGCAAAACCCAGATTAATCTCTTTTACGAAAACTCGACCCGAACACGAACGTCGTTTGAGCTCGCCGGGAAACGTCTTGGCGCCGACGTCATTAATATGTCTGTCGGATCAAGTTCGGTGAAAAAAGGGGAAACCCTGATCGATACCGCCATGACCCTGAACGCCATGCATCCCGATGTCTTAGTAATCCGGCATTCCGACAGCGGCGCGCCGCATCTGTTGAGCCAAAAGGTTGACTGCGCCGTAATCAATGGCGGGGACGGCAGCCATGAACATCCAACGCAGGCCCTGCTTGATGCCCTAACAATCCGCCGCCGTAAAGGCCGTTTGGAAGGACTGATTGTCGCCATATGCGGAGATATCCAACATAGCCGCGTCGCCCGTTCCAACATTGCGCTTCTGAACATCATGGGCGCCCGGGTCCGCCTTGTGGGGCCCACCACGCTGGTCCCGTCCACTGCCGCGAAAATGGGCGCGGAAATCTATCACACTATGGCCGAGGGCCTTGCGGATGCAGACATAGTCATGATGCTGCGATTGCAAACGGAGCGCATGCAGGGCTCTTTCGTGCCGTCTATCCGCGAATATTTTCATTTCTTTGGCCTTGATAAAGCCAAGCTCAAGCATGCAAAACCGGACGCGCTCATAATGCATCCCGGCCCGATGAATCGCGGCGTCGAAATTGATTCGGAAATTGCCGATGATCTGAATATCAGCGCTATCTCAGAGCAGGTGGAGATGGGCGTTGCCGTGCGCATGGCCTGCCTTGATCTGCTGACAAGGGGAGATAACTAAATGACATCTCCCGTTCATGCCCTGATCAACGCCCGCCTGCTGGACCCGGCCACGGATACTGACACTCGCGGCGGACTCCTGATCGATGGCGATAAAATTCTCGACTGGGGATCTCATATCACAGCGGATAACCTTCCTGATAGTGCGACAGTTGAAGATTGCGACGGATACTGTCTGGCACCGGGGTTAGTGGACGCCCACGCCTATCTTTGCGAACCAGGTAAAGAACATCGCGAAACCATGGCAACCGCAGGACAGGCTGCAGCGGCAGGCGGTGTCACAACGATCAACGCCTTCCCGGCAACTGAACCAGTGATTGATGATCCGTCCTTGGTGGAAATGATCACGCGTCGGGCCAAAAAGACCTGCGCCGTCAATGTTTGCGTTACTGGTGCCTTGACCAAAGGGTTGCAGGGTAAGGAAATGGCCGAGATTGGTTTGCTGGCCGATGCTGGCGTTGTCGCCATCAGTGACGGACAGTTTGCCATCGGCAATATCAACCTGATGCGCCGCGCCCTCGCCTATGCAGGCATGTTTGATCTGCCGATCATCGTTCATGCAGAGGAGCCTAATCTTGCGGCTGGAGGTGTGATGACCAGCGGCCGGACGGCGACTTTTATGGGCCTTAAATCCATACCGACTTGTGCCGAGGCCATTATGGCGGAGCGGGATATCCGCCTTGTGCAGATGACCGGTGCCCGCTGGCACGCGGCGCACCTCAGTACCCGCGACGCGCTGGAGACCATTCGGCGTGCCAAAAATGATGGTCTGCCTGTCACAGCCGGAACCGCGCCGCATTACCATGCACTGAATGATCTTGAGGTCGGTGAGTATCGGACCTTCGCCCGTGTTTCCCCGCCTTTACGCGAGGAAGAAGAGCGACTGGGCGTCATTGATGCCCTCAAAGACGGAACCATCGATATCATTTCTTCACAACATTTACCGCAAAGTGCCGACAGCAAACGCGTTCCTTTTGCCCAGGCTAAGCCCGGTGTCATTGGATTGGAGACAATGCTGCCGGTCAGTCTTCGCCTCTATCACAATAAGGATATCGAGCTGCTCCCGTTGCTTCGCAGCATGACCGTCGCCCCCGCAGATCTTCTGAGCCTGGACGCAGGTCGTCTTAAAAAGGGTGCAAAAGCGGACATTATTCTGTTCGATCCCGAAAAACCCTGGCAAGTGGACGGCGATACGCTAAAATCCAAGTCAAAGAATACAGCTTTTGATGGTCATTTACTGCAAGGACGTATCCAGAAGACTTTTGTCTCCGGCAAAATAGTCTTTGAACTATAGGAAGAAACACTTTGCCTGAACCCCTTGGAGACTTCAGCTATACGTGGCCGTTCTTTGCCGCGGCGTTAATCGGCTATCTGATCGGCTCTATTCCCTTTGGGTTGGTCCTGACAAAGCTCGCCGGACTTGGCGATGTCCGTAAAATCGGATCCGGCAATATTGGTGCAACCAACGTCCTCAGGACCGGTAACAAGGGATTGGCGTTCGCCACTCTCCTGCTCGATGGGGGTAAAGGTGCCGTCGTTGTCATCCTTGCCAATATATTTCTCACTCAGGATTATGCCGTACTAGCCGGCGGCGGCGCATTTTTGGGGCATCTGTTCCCTGTATGGCTAAAATTCAAAGGCGGAAAAGGCGTGGCGACCTTTATCGGTGTCATGTTGGCCATCAGTTGGCCCGCCGGTGTTGCCGTTGGGCTTACCTGGTTGCTGGTGGCCTTCACGTTCCGAATGTCATCGCTTTCCGCTTTGATCTCAGCGGTTCTCGCCCCGGTTTATATATATGTTCTTATGCTTCTCTCGCCATTTGGGAACATCTATTTTGGGGATCTGCAGCGTATTGAGCTGGCCGCGTTTATGGCCATCTTGATTCTTGTTCGCCATCATCAGAATATCGCCCGCATTCTGAAGGGGACTGAGCCCCGGATCGGCAAGAAAGACAGTTGATACTCTCTTATGGTTGGAAAATATTTTTCTGGATCTACATATACGGGAGACTTTAGAAAAGTTTTCCGTGGCGAAGAGCAATCCAAAATCCCGTATCGATCCGAATGTAGCGCGTTTGTAATCTTTCGCTGACAGCGTGCATGGGGAATTCGCCGCGCATGTGGATTGGTATAGAAAGGAAGTCGAAATCCGGCCAGAGAGCGTAAATTCAAACCCGCCGCCTGTACGTCCTCCTGTGCACCCGGAAATTAGAAACCTGGAGAAGCCGACGAAATTCCGGCTTTCTCTCTCCAGGTTTTTTGATATGTCCTCCCGTTTCCCAAGAGATGACAATGATCCTGAAATCACGGAATGATAACCGACTAAGCGACGAGAATTAATTCGCATAAATATCAATTGACGCGATTGTATGTTTTCTGCCACCTTGTTTGAATGGAAGTGAGCCGGGAATTATCTGCTGCAGAAAGACTTTCCTGGCTTCGCCTGATCAGATCAGAGAATGTCGGGCCCATCATTTTTTTTCAATTGCTACAGCGCTTTGGTAAGGCGCAAGCTGCCCTTGACGCCCTCCCCGAACTTGCCCGGCGGGGTGGCCGCAAAAAACCGATCAAAATATATCCGGCTGCACGTGCCGAAAGTGAGATGGAAAGCCTGACACAATATGGGGCGGAGATGATCGCAGCGTGCGAGCCCCAGTATCCGGTGGGCCTACGGATGATCGCCGACCCGCCGCCAGTTCTGACAGTAAAAGGTCATAAACATCTGTTGACGAACGACATCACTGGCATTGTTGGTGCCCGCAACGCTTCTGCTGTTGCCATTCGTCTGACACAGAAAATTGCCGGTGATTTAAGTAATGCAGGATATGTTGTTACCTCAGGCTTGGCGCGAGGGATTGATACGGCGGCTCATGTTGCTTCGATGCAGGGCGGCACCATCGCTGTCATCGGCGGCGGGATTGATTATTCATATCCAAAGGAAAATGCAGCGCTGCAGGAGCAAATTGCAGAGCAAGGATGTCTTATTGCCGAGCAGCCTTTCGGCACCGTCCCGCAAGCGCGTCACTTTCCGCGGCGCAATCGTATTATCTCAGGGCTGTCTCTTGGTGTGTTGGTTGTCGAAGCCGCGCCCCGATCCGGATCCCTGATAACTGCCCGCATGGCACTGGAGCAGGGTCGCGAGATATTTGCCGTTCCGGGTTCCCCCATGGATCCACGAGCGCACGGCACCAATAATCTTATCCGTCAGGGAGCTGTGCTTACAGAAAGTGCGGAAGACATTATTCATGCACTACATTCGAGCCGGGGGCGCGCATTCGAGGATCCGGATCAACCCTCCCTCCCCTTCGGTAAGCCCGTCCTTCCAGCGGAGCAGGAATTGGAGGCTGTTCGCCCCCGGCTTCTGTCCCTTCTCAGTCCAACACCAACGGAAATTGACGAAATAATTCGTCTGATCGAGCAACCACCTGCGATCGTTCTGACGATTTTACTTGAACTTGAACTAGCAGGCAGAATAGAACGCCATTTCGGAAACAGGGTTTCCATCATTGAATAGCGTCTCTATATAGGACGGAAGCGGCCAGCTGACTGGCCAGGGATCCAAAGAAAGTCTGCGGTGTATTTATGAACGTAGTTGTCGTCGAGTCTCCAGCAAAAGCAAAGACCATCAACAAATATCTGGGCACGGATTATGTCGTCCTCGCGTCCTATGGTCATATTCGGGACCTACCGTCAAAGGATGGGTCAGTGAAACCGGATGAAGATTTCGCCATGGATTATCAGAACGACGCGAAATCTGCCAAGCATATCAAGGCTATAGCAGATGCGCTGAAAGATGCCGACAATCTCTATCTCGCCACTGACCCGGATCGTGAAGGTGAAGCCATTGCCTGGCATGTGATGAAGGTGATGGAGGAGAAAAAGAAGCTCAAAACGGCGAAAGTCAGCCGCGTCGTTTTCAATGAAATTACCAAAAAGGCAGTGCTGGACGGCATTGCTCATCCGCGCGAGCTCGATATGAATCTCGTCAATGCGCAGCAGGCACGGCGCGCATTGGATTATCTTGTGGGCTTTACTTTATCGCCGGTTTTATGGAGAAAATTGCCCGGCGCTAAATCAGCAGGCCGGGTGCAATCCGTGGCGCTTCGCCTGATTTGCGAGCGTGAGCTTGAAATTGCCGCCTTTATTCCCGAAGAATACTGGACCATCGATGCGGATTTCCTGACCAAAGATGCCAAGAAAATTACGGCACGCCTGACCCATGCCGAGGGCAAGAAGCTGGACAAATTTTCGCTGCCTACTGCCGATATGGCGAAGACAGTCGCCGATAAAGTCAGGGCCGGTGATTTTTCCATTGCCGATGTCACCAAGAAGCCCACAAAAAGAAATCCCTCCCCGCCTTTCACCACCTCAACATTACAGCAAGAAGCCTCCCGCAAGCTGGGATTTGGCGCCAAGCGCACCATGTTGACCGCACAGAAGCTTTATGAAGGGTTCGATATCGACGGTGAAACGCAAGGGTTTATCACGTATATGCGGACCGACGGTGTCAGCCTTGCGGATGAGGCCATTGAAAGCGCCCGATCGGTTATTGCAAAGGAATACGGCGCTGAATTTGTTCCGGCAGAGCCGCGGGAATACAAAAACAAATCTAAAAATGCGCAGGAGGCCCATGAGGCCATTCGCCCGACGGATATGAGCCGGACACCGGCCATAGCCGCCAAATATCTCGATGCTGAACATCTACGCCTGTATGAGCTGATTTGGAAACGGACCGTGGCTAGCCAGATGGAAAGTGCACAGCTGGAACGAACCACAATCGATTTTTCAGATGGACAAGGCCAGACACTTCGCGCAACGGGCAGCGTGGTCCGCTTTGCAGGCTTCCTCAAACTCTATGAGGAAGGCAAGGACGACGTAGAAGACGACAAGGACGGCAAACGCCTTCCCGCGGTGGAGGCAGGAGATAACGTTGATACGGAAATCGTCCGCGAAGACCAGCATTTTACGGAACCTGCGCCCAGATATTCAGAAGCTAGCCTGGTGAAAAAGCTTGAGGAGCTCGGCATTGGTCGCCCCTCTACCTACGCATCCATCATCTCGGTTCTTCAGGACCGCGACTATGTTCGGATAGACCAGAAACGCTTTATCCCGGAAGACAAAGGCCAGCTGGTGACGGCATTTCTTTCGTCCTTCTTCACGCGTTATGTGGAGTATGACTTCACGGCGCAGCTGGAAGAAAGACTTGATGATGTCTCCGATGCAAAAGTAGATTGGAAGCAGGTTTTGCGGGATTTCTGGTTTGACTTTAATTTATCTGTCGAAGGCACGTCGGAACTTCGTGTCACCGATGTATTGGAGGAACTAAACCGTGTCCTCGGCCCACATGTTTTTCCGGAAACCGAAGATGGAAAAGACCCGCGCACCTGCCCCAAATGCGATGAAGGCCGCCTCAGCCTGAAAACCGGCCGGTTTGGTGCCTTTATTGGCTGTGCAAATTATCCGGAATGTCGCTTTACCCGACAGTTAGGTCATAGCAATGAAGAGGCGGAAGAGGCAAACGAAGGGCCCAAGGAAATCGGAATTGAACCGGCTACCGAACTTATGATCACGTTGCGCAAAGGGCCCTATGGTCCCTATTTGCAGCTGGGCGAGCCTGAGCCAAAGAAAAAGCCGAAACGCGTCTCCATCCCAAAAGACATGCCGCTGGAAGACATTGATTTCGAGCTTGCCTTGCAACTTATGGCCCTGCCACGAGAAATTGGCCCGCATCCGGAAACCGGTACCATGATCACAGCGGGTCTTGGTCGCTACGGCCCTTATGTCGAGGCCGATAGAAAATACGGGAAGCTTTCCAACAGCATGGAAGTCCTCACCGTCGGCATGAACCGCGCCGTCGAGCTGCTGGCCGCCGCGAAGCCATCGGGCGGCAAAGGCCGCGCCGCGCCGCCGTTGCGGGTTGTTGGCCCGCATCCAGACGATGAAGCGGATATCGATGTGAAAGACGGGCGCTACGGTGCTTATGTGACCCATGGCGGCATTAATGCGACGATCCCCAAAGGCTCGGATCCGATGACCATCACCTTGGAAGAAGCGATAAAACTGCTGGCGGAGCGCGCTGAGAAAAGTGGCAAGAAGCCGAAGCTTGCAAAGAAAGTTGCGGCCAAGAAAAAACCCGCTGCAAAGAAAAAGGCAGCGCCGAAGAAAAAAGCCAAGGCAGAAGCCAAATAGAATGACCTCTCGCGTAGAAATCAGGGCATCGTGAAGCCAACAGAAAAAGACAAGGCGTTTCTCCCCACAAAGGCGCAGGTTCGGGAATTTATTGAAGAAAGTGAAAGCCCCGTCGGCAAGAGAGAAATCGCCAAGGCGTTCAATATCAAGGGCGCAGATCGCATTTACCTGAAACAAATCCTGAAAGAACTGATCCATGACGGCGTGCTGGAACAGGGCCGTAAACGAGAGCTTGCACCTGTTGGCAGTCTTCCCTCGGTTGGGGTGATCGAAATCAGCCACCTTGATAAAGATGGTGATGTCTTCGCAAAACCTCTCAACTGGGACAGCGAAACACCCATTCCGCAGATTAATGTAATAGCAGAGGGCAAAGCCCGCGTTCGGGCACCCGGTGTTGGTGATCGGGTCCTGGCCCGGCTGATCCGCCTAAAAGATGGCAGCTACGAAGCGCGCATTATCCGTCTCCTTCAACAAAATGCCGGTCCCGTTCTCGGGGTCTATACTCAGGTTGGTAGGGACGGTCGGGTTCAGCCGACAGATCGCAAGCTCAAAAAAGAAGTCGTTATTCGTGCCGAGAATTCTATGGGCGCGGAGACCGCTGACGTAGTCCTTTGTGATATTTTGCCGGGTAAAGCTATGGCGCTTCCCGAAGGACGGGTAAAAGAACGACTGGGTCCGATGGGCGATGCGGCATCGCTCAGCCTGATCGCCATCCATGCCCATGGCATTCCGTCAGAATTTTCAGAAGCCGTTATAAAAGAGGCATTATCCGTTAAACCGGTTAAACTTGGAAAACGAACAGATCTTCGGAAAATTCCCCTGATCACGATCGATCCCGTGGATGCTCGCGATCGCGACGATGCGGTCTGGGCCGCGAAAGATGATGATCCCACCAACAAAGATGGATGGCAGGTGATTGTCGCCATCGCTGATGTCGCACATTATGTCACTTCAGAATCTGAGTTAGATAAATCTGCTAAAGGTCGGGGAAATAGCGTTTATTTTCCGGATCGTGTCGTGCCAATGCTGCCCCATGAACTTTCCAGCGATCTTTGTTCATTGCATGACAATGTGGATCGTCCGGTTATGGCCGTGCAGATGTGGTTTGATGCGAATGGCAACAAACTCCGACATAAATTTATGCGTGCCCTAATCCGCAGCCTGGCCTCCGTCACCTATCGGCAGGTACAAAATGCCCGCGATGGCCATCCCGATGATGCGACAGAGCATTTGTTATCCGACGTTATCAATCCCCTTTACGATGCCTATGCCATACTCAAAAAAGCGCGTGACAAGCGCGAGCCACTTAACCTTGAACTACCGGAGCGGCGGATCGAGATGGGCGAGAACGGCTTTATCAAGGCTGTTCACAAGAAGCAGCGGTTTGATGCCCATATGCTCATCGAAGAGTTTATGGTTCAGGCCAATGTGGCGGCCGCAGAGACATTGACGCGGAAAAAAGCCCCCTGCATGTTTCGGGTTCATGAACCGCCGTCCGCAGAGAAACTTCAGGGGCTAAGCGAAACTCTCAGGGAGATGAATATCAGCCTCGCCAAGGGGCAGGTCATGCACACATCGACATTCAATCGTATCCTGGCACAAGCGACGGACGAAAATGATCGCGAGTTGGTCAGCTCGCTCGTCCTTCGGACACAATCACAAGCCGTTTATAGTCCTGGCAATCTTCATCATTTTGGCCTCAATCTCAAAAATTATGCCCATTTCACTTCACCCATTCGGCGATATGCGGATTTGCTGGTCCACCGCAGCCTCATCACTGCCCTCAGTTTGGGCGATGGTGGCCTGAGCAACGAGGAAGCCGTTAGCTTTGACGAAATCGGTGTGCATATTTCAGCGACCGAGCGTCGGGCCATGGTTGCAGAGCGACAAACCAACGATCGCTTTACGGCGGTTTTCCTTGCCAACAAAGTAGGGGAAATTTTCCAAGCCAAGGTTTCAGGGGTGACGCGGGCTGGTCTTTTCCTGTCGTTTGACGATACAGGCGCCGATGCCCTCGCCCCGATTTCCACCCTTGGGAACGACTATTTCCGTTTCGATGCGGACAAACATACGCTTATCGGGGAGCGAACCGGTCAGATTTATCGTCTGGCCGACCGGTTGGCCGTACGACTGCGGGAGGTGGACATTGTCACCGGCAGCATGATTGTTGAAGTTGAAGGAACGGAAGGCCGATCCCGCTCCAGCTGTCGCCCGTCGCGACGCAAAGGTCCGCCATCAAAACAGGTGAAGCCGCACAAGAAAAAAAAGAAAACCATGCCCAAAGGCAAGAAGAAGGCCCTGAAAAAACGTAAGCGAGATAACGCTTAAGCGTTTGTCCCATGCGGCAGAGTGTCGCAAAGGCCTTTTCATAATTCTTATCACACCCAGATAATGCTAATATCCAAGCCAGTATTAAAGTTGGGACATTATGGACGACATAAAAGAAGAAAGATCTGTAGGCCAGGCATTTCGCAATGGCTTCCTGCGGCGTTGCCCTGAATGCGGCGAAAGCCCAGTTTTTAACGGATATATCAAGGTCAAACATGTCTGCGATAATTGCGGGCTGGAGCTGCACCATCAACGCGCCGATGATGCACCGCCATATTTCACCATGCTCATTGTCCTGCATTTCGTGATCTCAGGTCTTCTAACCGTCGAGCAGAACTACAGCCCTGCAACATGGATACAGCTTTCTATCTGGCTTCCTGTTTCTCTGGTGTCGGCGCTTTGGCTTTTACCGCGCGTCAAGGGTGCCTTGATCGGTATTCAGTGGGCCCGGCGCATGCATGGCTTCGGCGGTGATTTCACATAAATTCCAATGGCAAGACTAGACTTGCGGCCAATAAAGAGCCATATTTGAGGGAAAAATAGGAATGCCCCTCATGAGTACTGTGAAAAAAAGATCCGTCGCCGAAGTAAGAACTGACGGCAGCAATGCCCCTCGCCCTAAAGACGCCGCCACTCTTATTCTCTATCGAAAAACGGGCACTAAAACCGAGATATTGATGGGGGAACGAAGCGCCCGTCATAGCTTCATGCCCAACACCTATGTTTTTCCGGGCGGGCGCGTTGATGCCAGCGACGGACGCATTCCTCCTGCAAAAGATCTTCGTAATGATGTCATGGCCCG
>Ga0315338_1004182_pt1 | contig 11717 bp, 9 predicted proteins | sample ASW8metaG_FD_204518 | JGI IMG/M metagenome (GOLD analysis project Ga0315338, IMG submission 204518) | Ammonia-oxidizing marine archaeal communities from Monterey Bay, California, United States - ASW #8 | ecosystem: Environmental > Aquatic > Marine > Coastal | place: USA: California | collected...
GAATAGATATCCCCTTATTGATTTTTACATTGTGTTTGAAGGGGAACGCGCCATGGTTGAGCTTGTTCGTGCTCTCCAATCCGTCAACTACGATGTAAAATCTCTGAAAAAAGGAAATAAGACTCTTGCTAACTGTCATTACAAATCAGGAAATATGATAGTACAAGGCGACCCACTTCCCCGTATTAATGATTTAAGTGAGCTTCCCTCCCCCTATTTGTCAGGTTTAATGGATAAATTTTTTGATGATGTTCTCATTCCGATGATATCAACGACAAGAGGGTGCCCGTTCAAATGTACCTTCTGCTCAGAGGGCATTAGTTACTATAACAAGGTGTCCAAGAGACATGATATATCTGATGAGTTGCATTACATTGCCGAGAGGATAGGCACCATGACAGATTTGTGTTTGACCGATGCCAACTGGGGAATGTTTAAAGAGGATGTGGATAAGGCCACCATTCTGTCTAAGATTCAGGACAAGTTTGAATGGCCAAAGCAACTGGTAATGAGTAGTGGCAAAAACCAAAAAGAGCGGGTGATTAAAGTTGCTTCCTTGCTGAAGGGAGCCATGTTCGCAGGGGGGGCGATGCAAACGACAGATCAAGGAATTTTGAAAAATATAAAACGGTCCAATATTTCGCTCGAAGAACTAGGCCCCAAACCTAATGATGAAAATGGTGCAGATGATGTGGATAGTTATACTGAATTAATTTTGGCTTTACCGGGTGACAATGTAAAAGCGCATTCAAAAAGTTTGCGAGACATGGTCGAAATTGGAGTTCATCGAGTCCGAATGTATCAATTGATCATGCTCAGACAAACTGAAATGAATACTTTGGAGTCCAGGAATAAATATGGATTGCAAACAAGGTTTCGACTGATGCCACGTTCGTTTGGAAGTTATGAGCTTTTTGGAGAAAAGTTCTCTGCGGTAGAATTTGAGGAAATTTGTGTTGCCAATAATACAATGAGCTTTGAAGAATATTTAGATTGTCGCGAAATGGATCTGACGGTTGAAATTATAAACAATGGAAGATTGTTTCATGAATTGAGTGGACTCTGTAAACAGTATGGTTTCTCCTGGTTTGATATTATTCTTGCATTTCATAACCATAGGAGAAGTACATCGCCTGGTCTCGCCCAGCTTTATGATGAATTCAGGAACGATTCAACCCAGGGGCTTTGGGAAAATAGGGACGAATTAGAAAGTGTGGTTAAATCAAAAATAAATGAATACCTTGCCAAGGAGGAAGGCACTAATGAAATGGCAAAAGCCAAGACAAAAGCCATATTCAAATTGCAAGAAGAGATTCACGATCTGCTATTTTCAGAAGTCAGATCTAAATTACAAAAGCTTGAACTGCTGGATCCGCAAATGGAACATTACCTGGAAGAATTAAAAGCTTACAGTCTGTTGCGGAAAAAGGCTCTGGTTGATACCTCCGTCCAGAATGAGAGAAACTTTCACTTTGATTTTCTGCGGTTGGAGAAAAAGGGGTTTGTAATGAATCCGAAGGATTATATGTTTGACAAACCTCAGATGTTTTTCTTTCGGCATAGCAAGGAACAAATAAAATTATTAGATTCTTATGCAAAACAATATGGAACCTCTCTGGATGGTTCAGGGCGCCTTCTGATGCGAGCCCAATACCATAACTTGATTCGCACAGTAGTTTTGGTTGAGTCCAATTTCCCCATTAAAGAGTCCTGTGAGGTTGGCTAAACCATATTCCATCTCGTCTGAAGAATATAAATTCTTTATAATAGGGTCAAATATTGCCTGAAATAAATCTATTAAATACTCATCCAGCAACTAAGCGTGATTACCATAAACGTGCCGCGGAAAAGACCCCTGAGATAATTCGTTTGGCCAAGCAATTTGGAAAAGACTTTTTTGACGGGGACAGAAAGTGCGGCTACGGCGGTTATAAATATGATGGTCGGTGGAAGGCCGTGGTCGAGCGGATGTGTCAGTATTATAATTTGCCCGATAACGCTGCAATTCTAGATATAGGATGTGGCAAGGGTTTTATGCTTCATGATTTCATGGAGATCATGCCGAATTGTTCGGTTGCAGGGGTTGATGTCAGTGAATATGCTATTGAAAATTCCAAGCCTTCTGTAAAGCAGTTTTTAAAAGTTGCCAGCGCCGAGAAGCTCTCTTACCCTGATAAAAGTTTTGATCTAGTTATTTCCATTAACTCGATTCACAATCTTCCCCTAGATCTTTGTATAACCTCGTTAAAGGAAATCGAACGAGTATCTAAGGAGCACAGTTATATTACTGTAGATGCCTGGAGAAATGAGAAGGAGCATGAAGATCTTCTTAAATGGGTGCTCACTGCAGAGACTTATATGCATGTGGATGACTGGAAAAAACTTTTTTTAGAGATAGGTTACACAGGTGACTACTGGTGGTTCATAGCGGATTAAAAGCTGAAATTGCAAAAGAAGTTCCAAAATTACAATCTGCTCATGCCATTCTCCTGTTAAACGGCAAATTCATTCTTCAATTGCGTGATAATAAGCCCCATATCGAAAACCCCAACAAATGGTCTTTATTTGGAGGAAAGATTGAAAAAGGGGAAGAACCGGCGGGCGCAATAAGAAGGGAAATTTTTGAGGAATTATTCATCTTCCCTCCTGAATATAGATACTTGTGGTTTAAGGATCATCTGACAATATCTGCAAATATTCCAGCGCGCATTTGGTTTTTTGTAGCAAACATTGAAGAAGCTTGGGATCATCATGTTCTAAATGAGGGCTCTGATGTTGGATCTTTTTCAATTGACGAGATTTTTTATCTTCACATGGTTTCTGTAATGCGAGAAGCTATAATCCGTTTTCACGAAAGTATAAAGACAGATCAAAAAGCAAAATGAAAACCCTAGCCGCAATATTGACTGAGATCAATCAGCCGTTGCAGATTGAAGAATTGCAGATCCCTGTTCTCAAAGAAGGCCAGGTTCTGGTTAAAGTTGCCTACAGTGGGGTATGTCACTCTCAACTCAATGAGGTCCGGGGACTAAAGGGAGTTGATAAATTCCTCCCTCACGCTTTGGGACATGAGGGCGCAGGGATCGTTCAGGAGGTGGGGCCAGGAGTAAACAAAGTCAATGAAGGCGATGCCGTAATATTGACATGGATAAAAGGAGGTGGTCTTGATGTCCCATCAGCCACATACACAAAAAAGGATGGCTCAAAAGTAAATTCCGGTGCCATTGCGACTTTTATGGAATATGCTGTGGTGTCTGAAAACAGGCTCATTTTTGTTTCTAAAGAATTTTCTCTGCGCGAATTACCTCTTCTGGGCTGTGCTATACCTACTGGTGCTGGAATTGCTTTTAATACCGCAAAAATTTCTCGGGGGTCCAGTGTCGCAGTCTTTGGTGTTGGTGGCATTGGCCTCAGTGCAGTCATAGGCTCTCGATTGCGAGAAGCAAAATCAATAATCGCCATTGATATGTTTGACCATAAATTGGAGCTTGCCCGTAGTCTTGGAGCAACGGATACGGTAAATTTCAAAAAACAGGATGTTGCTTCTTATATCAATGAAGTTACCCTTGAATCAGGGGTTGATTTTGCAATAGAAGCTTCGGGAAATGCGGAAGCTATGGAGTTGGCTTTTCAGTCCATTCGGACAGGGGGAGGGCTTTGTGTCCTTGCGGGAAATCTACCCGCAGGAAAGACAATTTCAATCGATCCTCTTGACCTCATAAAGGGAAAAAGGATTATCGGAACCTGGGGAGGAGAGACCCAGCCCGACAAAGATATCCCGATGTATCTGGATTTATATAGAACTGGAAAGCTGGAATTGAGTCCCCTTATCACCCAAACCTACAAACTTGAGGAAATTAATCAGGCTTTGGATGAGCTAGAAAAGGGTAAATTAGGCCGGGGACTGATTGAAATGGTTTAGGGACCTTGCAACAGGAACCTACTTGAGCAGGGTTGTTATATATTTATACAGGTTTACCGGGGAGACGGGTTCCCGGTTGCAGACAATTTGAACATCCAAAGCGGCGGCGGCACTGCCGATAAAAAGTCCGATTTCCGAGGGCAATCCTGCGCCCAGGCATAAACTAGACAAGGATAAAAAGCTATCGCCCGCCCCAACTCTATCCAGAACCACTGTTGATAAAACAGGGATCGTGTGTGTAATATTCACTTTTCTATCTAGGAGAAAAGCCCCCTGGCTTCCAAGAGTTATTGCAATATATTTGGCGCCCAGATTTTCTGCTATCTCCTTGGCCAACCCTTCAAGCGGATCATATCTGTTGTGAGTGGCTAGCCTTAGTTCAGGGCCGTTCAAAGAAATAAAATCGGCACGTGGGTAATGATTTATCACATGGTATCCCCGGTTCCCACTATTTATTTGGGTATTTACGGCCAGAAAGCGTGACTTGTCACAAAGCACCTGTATCATGTTCTGAGAGATAAACCCGTTCCCGAAATCAGGTGTGACAACGATATCAAAACTTTGTGTTTTATTTTTTAACCAGAAGCACACCCCATTTTCTTTATCCTCCAAAGTAGGCCGCTCATTATAATTGTACACTTCAAATAACTTATTAAGGTCTCCATCTACAAATCGTGCCTTAACAATAGTTGGGGCATTCTTAAAATAATAAAATTGCGGGATCACATTTTCTTTTAATTTGGAACGAATGAAATCTTCGTGATTATCTCCTTTCCCCAATCCTGTCACCAGGGTTACACTTCCTACAAATCCGGCCAGATGATTGGCAACGGCTAAGGCGCCTCCAGCAAATTGCTCCTTGGATTGGTATTTTACAGATTGATGGTAGCCTTTCCCTGACTGCCCCAAGAGGGTGGTATAGTGATATTCATCGATTATCGAATCCCCAACGACCATTACTTTCAAACGGCTCAAAGATTTAAGCTTTTGAATCAGCTCCAAATCATTGTGCCCATTGCGGATTTTTTCGAGATATTGTTTTGTTTCCGCAGAGAAGATTCCAAAATTTTCATTTAATAGGCTGGAAGAACTGAACGTGATGTCTTCTGTGAAGATAAGCTCTCCACCATGTTGCTCAACGGCATCTCTTTCAAGGGCAATATTTCCTGTCAAGTCATCCTTGTCATCCTTGTACTCTGCACCTTTTACATAAGCATGGGGTTTAATCAGTGAGATAACGTTTGTCGCTGTGAGAGCCTGATTTATTGCTACCAAGTCAACGCAGGCTAGGGCGGCAAGGTTTTCTGAGCGCAAATGCTCTGGGAAAACGGGTCGCCCGGGGCCTTTATTGACATAGCTGTCACCGGTAACTGTTGTAATAAGTATATCGCCCTCTTTATGCGCGTTCTGCAAATGGCGGATATGCCCTATATGCAGAAGGTCAAAGGTCCCGTGGCATAAAATGATGCGTTTCCCCCGTTGCCTTAGTTCTTCCGCCTTACTGGCCAAGTCTTTCAGGCTTAAAATTTTTGTGTGAGTTTTTGGCATTTCAATTTTTATATTAAAAGGGTCCTGTAAAAGATTTATCAGGCACATCCAATGGACCGGCTGGTGGGAACCCTGACTCTTCTTCGTTTTTTTGAGGGAGGCCAAATAATTCCTGAGCCTGGTTTATGATATGGATGGCCCTTGGATAATAATGATTGGATAACGCCCAACTGGTTGGAGTGGGGAAATCAGGAAATGTTATTTTACAAGGGGGAACCTTTAAAGCACTGAAAGCATTTTCTACAACTATCGAAATGATTTCTGACGATATACTCAAAAATCTCCACGCCCCATCCACTACCATCAAACGCCCCGTTTTTTTGACCGAATCAATAATGGTTTTTTCATCCAACGGCCTCACGGATCGAAGATCTATCACTTCCGCATCAATTTTATCATTGATAAGATAGCCTGCCGCTTTTAAGGCTTCAAGAGTCATATAAGAAGAAGATACAATTGTTATATCTTTACCTTCCTTTGCTATTCGGGCCCTCCCGATTGGAACATTATAAGATTCTTCGGGAACTTCTCCAAACAAACCATGCAACCAACGGTGCTCGATAAAAATTACAGGGTTATCATTTTGAATAGAAGAATTTAGCAAACCCTTTGCATCGTAGGGTGTGAATGGCATGACCACCTTCAGCCCAGGTATGTGGGAAAAAATGGACTGCAAGCTTTGCGAGTGTTGGGGGCCTTGTCCCCAGCCCTGACCTACCAGTAAACGAATTACTAAGGGTACACTCATTTGCCCACCGAACATATAGTGCCATTTCGCGGCATTATTGATGATCTGATCCAAAGCAAGCAACATGAAATCAATCCGCTGGTGTGTCATGACAGGACGCATTCCCATCAAAGCCGAACCAATCGCTATCCCCGTCATACCGTTTTCAGATACCGGCATATCCAATACTCGTTTTTCCCCGTACTTTTCGCGCAACCCCACTGTTGTGCCAAAGATTCCTTTGGGGTCGGGAACCCCAAGACCCATGATATATACGGATGGATCACTGCCCATACACTGGTCGGTACTTTCTCGGACTGCTTCTCCGTATGTAATTTTTCGAGTCATCGGGAATTTGTTCTAAACGGGGTTCAGGTCTTTTTCTTTGTAGAGATTTTTCCCTATTTCTCCAGGGTCTAGGAACGGACTGGATTTGGCAAAATCAACGGCTTCCTCGAATTCCTGCAAGATGGTTTTGCGCATTTGCTCCACCTGGCTTTTTTCAATAATTTTTGTGTCCAGCAACAATTTTTCAAAGTTCCCTACAGGGCATCTTTGTTTCCACTCTTGGTATTCGTTTTCTGATCGGTATCCGAGATCATTGTCAAAGTTAGGGCCGCAATGTTCCCGCCAGCGATAGGTCTCGAGTTCCAGAAAATAAGGGCCTTGATGAGCCCTGGCATGATTGACAGCCGTTTGAGCTAATTCATAAACGGTCTGAACATTATTCCCATCTCCCCGGGCACCTGGAATTCCATAGGCCTTTGCAATAGCCACGTTGTCCCTTTCCGAAGGTTGTCGTTCAGAAAGGGGCGAATACACAGAGAAAAGGTTGTCCTCTGAAACAAAAACCACAGGAAGTTTTTTCAGGGAGGCAAAGTTCAGACTTTCCGTAAAAACCCCTTCCTCTGTAGCTGCTCGCCCAAGAAAAATCACCGTGACCCGGTTTTCATTATTCATCCAGGACGCAAATGCTGTTCCCACCGCAACGGGAATTATGCTTGCTACAATAGGGGTAGTGCCTAGAAAATTAACAGACAGGTCAACGAGGTGCATCGAACCACCCATGCCCTTGGAACAACCTGTAGCTTTCCCGTATATTTCTGCCATCATGGCTTTCAAATCACCGCCTTTGGCCAGATAATGGCCATGAGAACGATGATTGCCCATGACAATATCTTCCTTTAACAGGCTGGAGCAAACGCCTACCGGGATGGCTTCCTGACCAATACATAAATGCACAGGGCAACGCATATCCTGTTCCGGATAAAGGTCGCCGATTCCTTCTTCGATCAGGCGAATGCGCAACATGTCGTACAGTAATGAGTAGGACAGTTCCTTTCTCGAACCTTCAAACAGATTTTTATTTTTCTTGGATGATGGCATCACAGATGCAGTGGCATATAGAAAGGTGAATGATTTCGACGGGACCATACGAGGGTGAGGCGACATAAAAATTATAGCTTCCCATAGATCGCAGGGGATTGTCATTTTTGAAGCCAGAGAATGTGATCACTTTGCATTTGGAGGCCCTGGCCGCCTGAACTCCACGTAATATATTTTCAGATTTACCTGAGCTGCTGATTGCAATCAGAGTGTCGCCCTTGTCTGCAAACATTTCTATCGGCTTTTCAAACACATGTTTGTAACCGTAGTCATTGCTGATGCATGTCAACAGCGAACTGTCGTTAAAGGCTACTGCCCGGATCCCTCCATTTTTCCAGTAATCGGTGGACATGTGGCTGGCAATCGATGCACTTGCCCCATTGCCAATAAATATTAATTTCTTACCATCCTGATTGTTAGAGATAATTTCACGCGCAACCAACTCAATTCCTTCAAAGATATCCAATGACCTGCCTGCTTGGTCAGAAACTTCAAAGGACTTGATGTTGTTGGCCAGTCCATTGAAGTAATTTTTAGCAAATTCACGCATAAAGTTTTTCTGGATTCTGGATTTATAGAGTGTGATGATATTTGATCAATTTGAAAACGTCCAGGTTCTTATCGAATGCTTGGAACTTAAATGGAGTCAAACCGTGAAAATATGTCATCAAACCCATGGTGGTTTACGCGGGAAAAGCTACTCGAAAATCACGCAACCAAAAATTTCACACCGGGCCCTAAAAACTAATTGAAAACAAAGGCTTTACGCTATCCGATACCTCCTAAAACCAAGTAAATTATACTCAGTAAGGTTTTAAAAGTCAAAAGGTAAACCTCCTGAAAAGAGGGCAGGACTTAAGCCTTATGAATATAATCAAGGGGTTGTTGTTTCAAAATATCGAAGTTTTTTTCTACCCATTGGAGGACCGTTGCAATCCCTTCTTTCAGCGAAACTTGATCCTGCCAACCCAGGGTATTTCTGACTTTTGAGCTGTCCAGCAGATACGCCGAGTCCTTTCCTAGCCTCTCTTCAGCAACATCAACATGGTCTTCAAAACGAACGTCCATTAAATCGCAAATCAACTCAACAAGATTACGGATTGTGATGGAATCGTTTGTAGCGATATGAAAAATTTCTCCAGTTGAAGCCTGTTTCATAATGCGTAAGGTGGCATCCGAAACATCCTGCATGTGAATGAAGGAGCGTTCTGATGTTCCCCCTCCATGCAACTGAAGTTTTTTCCCTATTTTGATAAACAAAATAGTTCTTGGAATGATTCGATACAATTGCTGGCCGGGTCCATAGACATTAGCTGCCCGGGTAAAAATGACAGGGAATTTGTGCGAATTGAAGAAAGTATGAAGGCTCATATCCGCTGCCGCTCTGGATACGGCATAAGGAGTACTTGGATAATAGGAATTGCTTTCCTTAATATACCCCTCACAACTTCCATAAACCTCAGGCGTAGAAATGTGCACATATTTTTTTAAAAAATCACAATGTCTGAGCCGGTCATGAAATTTGACGGTGGATACTAAATTAGTGATGAACCAATGGTCCGGGTTATCCCAGCTTTGAGCGACCATGCTTTGAGCCGCAAAATTCACGACATATTCAGGCTTTTTAGATTCAATAAGGGCCATGATTTTATCAAGGTCATGGTTGAGATCTAATTGATGAAACTCGATATTCTCTCCGGAATATTTGTAAGGCAGAAAAACCGGATTGAGCTCTGCCGACCTGCTGATTCCGGTTACCTCGAACCCTTCATCTAGCGCAAAAGGCACAAAACTGGCACCGGAAAATGAGTTGCTTCCAAGTATGATAATTTTTTCCGACATGATTAGGTGTTGGCGAGGTTATAGTTTATTTGAAAACTGCGGTTTGCATCCATTTCAGGTTATGAAAACGGTCTTCATTTTTGAGAGCACCTTGCTTGTGCCTTTCACAAATTTCTCGTATCGCATGCTCTACCGATTTTTTTGGCGTGAAACCTGTCGCCATGAGCTTGTCTGAATTGACACGGTATGATCGGGGGTCATTGGATTCGGTAACAGTAATTTTTGCTGGAACATGTTTAGTCACCATATTGGCAATATCCAAGATGGAAATGTTTTCGAATCCTGCGTTATAGACTCCTTGAATTGAATCTTGTTTTTCAATCAAATGCAGGTAGACATCGGTGATATCATCAATATGAATATTAGGGCGGGTCTGATTGCCGCCAAACACCGTGATCAAGCCGTTAGTCAACGCTTGCATGGTCAGCATATTTACGGAAACATCCAGCCTCATACGGGGAGAAAGACCACAAACAGTGGCTGGGCGAATGACCTGAACAATCATTTTATCGCTGTAACTTAACAACACTCGCTCCGCAACCATTTTTGTCTTGTTATACTCCGAGATTGGTTTTAGCTCCAGGTCCTCTGTGACTTGGTCTTCTTCTTTCACTCCGTACACGCTTCCCGAGGACGCATAAATGAATTGCTTGACGTTACTTCTCACGGCTTTGTCGGCAAGCTGCATGGTTGCTAAAGCACTGATCTCCCAGGTAAGCTTGGGATCCAAGTCTCCGCAGGGGTCGTTAGCCACAGAAGCCAGGTGAATAATGGTATCGATTTCATCTAGGTCGATATTTTCAATATTCCGGATATCAGCTTTAAGGACGTTGAGGTTTTCGTGGGGGCCGAGGGAATCACCAAACCACATGATATCTGCCACGTTTACCCTGTAACCTCGGGCCAAAAGTTTGGGTACCAAAACACTACCTTTATAACCACATCCGCCGGTGACAAGAATTTTCATATCTCTAATATAGAAGATTGCAGGTTGAGTAAGAACAAATAAGTTTTTTTATTTATTATGGTAATTATGTGAATTGATTTTTTCTGAATAAGGGGAAGTTTGCGATAAAACTTGATGAATCTACAAAGCTCTTAACAAGGAATTCTGAAATCATTTTATACTACTAGATATCTGCTTGAAAGATTTATCTATTTTTTCGAGAAGAAAATTTATATCAATTTTTTGATGGGTTGGGAAATTAACGATATGTTTAGCCGCATCTTCTGCGATCGGGCAGGACCCTGCCTGATAGCCTATTTCTTCAAAATCGAATTGCCTTCCATGCGCAATACTTTGAAACCAAATTCCCAAGTCAAAATTTGCCCTGAAGTTTCTGATAAATTTTCTTCTGTCCTTGACAAGAAAAGAATACCTTAAAAAAGTATGATTGGAAGTGTCAGGGGTTAATTCTCCCTTCAACCAATGGAATCGTTTTTCTAAAAGAATTCCTAATTCTTTTCTATGCTCAAGGTTGTTTTTCAATTTTTGGAGCTGAGAGATTCCTAGTTTTGCCTGGAAATTACATATTTTGGCTGGATACGGGTAGTCCGTGGGTTTTTGGGTTTTTAATTCGTCATTAAAGACGAATATCAAACCTATCCTACATGCCAGTTTATATAAAAACCAACCCACCCAATAAAAGCTTGTGCGGAATAACGGAAACTCTATTAAAAAAGTCCTGCATAGTTTTTTTTGTTGTTGGGTGCTTAAAAGTGATGTTTTGTTGTAGGTGGATTTGATTTTTTTTGCCAGGTCTTCATTGTTGGTGGTAACCATACCTCCGTATAAAGTATTAAGGACTTTTGTGTGGTCCGTTGAAAAAAAAGCCACATCTGTAAGGGAGCCTACAGGAGAACCTTTCCATGAAGCTCCTAAAGCATGAGCTCCGTCTTCAATCACAGGAATACCATATTTTGCACCTAGAGCATTTAAGCCCTCCACATCACACACCAGGCCAAAGGTGTGCTGGGCATAAAGTGCCCGGGTTTTAGAAGAAATTTTCTTCTCTACTTGACTAATATCTATGTTGAAAGTTTTAGGGTCTATGTCAACATAAATTGGTGTGGCTTCACGGTAAATGATTGCATTGGGGACCACTGCGCAGGTAAAAGCCGGAATGATCACCTCATCCCCGGGGCCAATGTCCAAAGCTTCTAGAATGGAATACAGCCCCATCCTTCCAGTGCTGTACCCAAAGGCATGCTGAGTTCCCACTTTTTCGGAAAAAGCTTTCTCATAGTTTGAGATTAACTGTGAGTCACAATAATTAAAGCGCCCTTTTAAAT
>Ga0315338_1004183_pt1 | contig 11716 bp, 9 predicted proteins | sample ASW8metaG_FD_204518 | JGI IMG/M metagenome (GOLD analysis project Ga0315338, IMG submission 204518) | Ammonia-oxidizing marine archaeal communities from Monterey Bay, California, United States - ASW #8 | ecosystem: Environmental > Aquatic > Marine > Coastal | place: USA: California | collected...
CCTTTCGGCGTCGATTTGTTGGTGCCGGGCGATATTCCCGAGGATTTGAGCGCCCGCGAGGTGCCGCCGTTCCCGGACTTCCTCAGCGACATGCTGCCCAAGGTCGACGGGCTCGCGGCCAAACCGCCGCCGCCGCTGACCCTCGAGCTCGCGCGCGCGCAGCTGGCGGTGACGCTTGAGGAGAAGGTTCCGCTGATGGTCTCGGCCCTGGGCACGCCGCGTTGGCTGATCGAGGATTGCCACCGTGCCGGGACCAAGGTCATGTCCATGGTCGGGTCCGTGCGCCATGCCCGCAAGCTCGAGGAGGTGGGGGTCGACGCCATCGTCGCCCAGGGCATGGAGGCGGGCGGCCATGTCGGCACCGTCACGACCATGGTTCTGGTGCCTGGCGTGGTCGATGCCGTGAAAATCCCCGTGCTGGCCGCCGGCGGGATCGTCGATGGCCGCGGCATCGCCGCCGGTCTCATGCTCGGCGCTCAGGGCGCCTGGATCGGAACCCGGTTCATCGCCACCGAGGAGGCGACCACGCACGAGAACCACAAGCAGGGCATCCTGAACGCGGACGAGCACGGCACGATCGTGTCGTACTGCTATACCGGTAAGCCCAGCCGGGTGCTGCAAAACGACTTCACGATGCGTTGGAAGGGACGCGAAAAGGAGCTTTTGCCGATGCCGTGGCAACGGATCCGGGTCGAATCGCTGGTCGCGCCGGCCCGCGCCGCAGGTTTGATGGATATCGCCAACTTCCCGACCGGACAGGGTGCCGGCGCCATTAGCGACATTCCGGCGGCAGCGGATCTTTTCCGCAGATTGGTCGACGAGACCGAAGGGGCGCTCGGCCGATGACGGACCTTTTGCGCAAACCGCTTGCCGAAATCCGCGCGCTGCAGGATGAACTCATCGCGAATCAGGTTGCGCTTTGCGCGCGCGGGCACGCGTACTACCAGCAGCGCTGGGCGGAACACGGTGTCGACCCCGCGACCATCCGCACGATCGACGATCTGGAACGGCTGCCGCTCACCCCCAAGCAGGATTTGATGGCCGATCCGGAAGCGTTCCGGCTGCACTGCCCCGACCTGCCCCTGCACGAGCGGGCGCTTTGGGAGATGAACTACACCACGGGCACCACCAGCGAGCCGACGCCCCTCTATGTCACCACGCACGACTACCTCGCCTATGTGGTGCAGGCGCGGCGCGTGGCGGAAATCTCGGGCATCACCGAGGACGACGTGCTGGCCAATCTGTTTCCGCTGACGCCGGCCCCGATGGGGGCATTCATGCGTTCGGCGACCAACGCCTATGCGGCGGGCGCCACCGTCGCCGGCGCGCTGACCGGCGCCCGGTTCGGCGACTTCGACGTCCATCGCTCGCTCGACGACGCGGTGCGGATGGTCGAACGCCACCGCGCCACCGTGTTGTGGGGCGTCACCAGTTTCGTGCGGCGGGTGATCATGCGCGCGAGCGACCTGGACGCGGATTTCAGCAGCGTCCGCATGTGCGGCGTGACCGGCGAGGCCAGTTCGCCGGAAATGCGCGAGGATATTCGCCAGCGGCTGCGCGACATGGGGGTCGCCAGCCCGATAATTTTCGACCGCTACGGCTCGACCGAGGCGGGCGGACTGGCGCAGTGCCGCGAAGACGGCGACTGGCACAATCCGGCGCCGGACTCGATTTTCCATGAGGTGGTCGACCCGGACACCGGCCGCCGCCTGCCCGACGGCGAGCGCGGCGCCCTTGCGGTCACCCATGTCAACCGGCGCGGCACTACCTTGATCCGCTACCTGGTGGGCGACATCGTCAGCCTGTCCCACGAGCCCTGCCCGCATTGCGGGCGCAGCGGCGACCGCGTCATCCCGCCGATCGTGCGCACGAAAGACCTGCTGAAGGTGAAGGGCATGCTGATCAACCCGACCGCGCTGCTGGAGTCGCTCGGCGCGGTGCCGGGGATCGACGAGTTTCAGGTGGTTCTGACCCGTCAGGACTTAAACGACCCGTTTTCGATGGACGAAATGATCGTCCGGGTCGCCAGTCCGCGCCCCGACCGCGACGCCCTCACCGCCGCGGTGACCGACGCCGCGCAAAGTGCCGCCAAAATCCGGCCGCAGGTCGAGTTCGCAACCGCCAGCGACATCTATGACCCCGGCAAGGAGGCCAAGGCGTCCCGGCTGGTGGACCGGCGATGAAATTCGGTTTCAGCGACGAGCAGGAATCGTTCCGGCGGACCGTGCGCGCGTTCGCCGAGCGCGAGCTGACGCCGGACTACCTGCGCGCCCTCGACGCCGAGGCGCGCGCGCCGCACTGGGAGCTGCTGCCCAAGATGGCCGAAACGGGGTTCACCGCGTTGCCGGTGCCCCCCGAATACGGCGGCATGGGCGGGAGCGTCGTCGATACGACAATCCTGCTCGAGGAGCTTGGCCGGTCGTCGCTGTCGGTCGCGTCGATGCTGAACTTCGCCATCGGCTTCGGCTGCGAGACGGTCAAGCGCTTCGGCTCCGAGGAACAGAAACGGGACCTGCTGCCGAAAGTGGTCAGCGGCGAAATGTGCTTCGCCTTTTCCCTCACCGAGCCGGACGCCGGTTCCGACGCCGCCGCCCTGCGCACCCGTGCGGTCGCCGACGGCGACGAATTCGTCATCGACGGCACCAAGATTTTCACCACCGGCGCGGCCGAAGCGCGCTGCCTGCTGGTTGCCACGAGAACCGATCCCGACGCCGAGCGGCATCGCGGAATCAGCCTGTTCCTCGTCGATCCGGAAAGCGAGGGCATTACCTGCCGCAACATCGAAAAGCTCGGCATGCGGGGCGCCGGCGGCCTCTACGAAGTGCATTACGACCAGGTCCGGGTGCCCAAGAGCGCGCTGCTGGGGCCGCTCAATGGCGGTTGGGACGCGGTCAAGGCGACCCTGGAGCGCGTTCGCCTGTCGCAGGCGGCCTATTGCATCGGCTGCGCGCAGCACGTCATCGATGAGGCGGTTCGCTACGCGGGTGAGCGCGAACAGTTCGGCCAGCCGATCGGTAAGTTTCAGGCGATCGCCCATCTGTTGGCCGACCTGCAGGTCGATGTCGACGGCGCGCGCTGGCTGCTCTACCGGGCGGCGTGGATCGTCGACGCGGGCAACCGCTGTATCAAGGAGGCGTCGATGGCGAACCTCGCCTGTACCGAAGCGCTGTTGCGGGTGACCGAGGACTGCATGCGCGTCTATGGCGGCTACGGCCTCACCATGGAATTCGACATTCAGCGTCACTTCCGCGACGCGAGGCTGTTCGTGATCGGCGACGGGTCGAGCCAGATCCAGCGCAATCTGATCGCGCGCGAGATGAGCCTGTGAGCATGGATAGCGATTCGACATTGGACTTCGGGTTCACGGCCGAGCAGGAACAGATCCGCGATACGGCCGGCGACTTCACGCAGCGCGTCCTGACCCGGGAATTTCTACGCGAGATCGATGCGAACGGCCGCGCGCCCCACGAGCTGCTGCCCGAGATGGCCAAGCGCGGCTTCACCGGACTAAGCGTCCCCACCGCGTATGGCGGCAGCGGCGGCAGCGCCACCGACGTGACCGTCCTGCTGGAGACGTTCGGCCGCCGTTCGCTGTCGGTGGCGTCGCTGCTGAACCGGGCGCTGGGCTGGGGCGCGGACGCCATTCAGCGCTTCGGCTCGGACGCGCAGAAGACGTATTACCTGCCCCGTGTCGCGTCCGGCGAGATGATTTTTGCGTTCTCCCATACCGAGCCGAATGCCGGCTCCGACGCGGCGGCGATTATCACCAAGGCCGCCCCGGACGGCGACGATTTCGTCATTTCGGGCAGCAAGATATTCACCACCGGCGCCGCCGAATGCCCGTGCCTGATCGTCACGGCCAGGACCGACGCAACCGTCCGCAAGCACAAGGGGATCAGCGTGTTCCTGGTCGATGCGGCGACACCGGGGATCACGAGCCGCCGTATCGAAAAGCTCGGCATGCGCGGCGCGGGCACCCTGTGCGAGGTGCAATACGACGACGTGCGCGTGCCCCGCTCCACGATGCTCGGCGACCTGCATGGCGGCTGGCGCGTGATCGGCGGCACCTTCGAACGCGCCCGTATCGCGCAAGCCTCGTACTGCGTCGGCGCCGCGCAGCAGGTCATAGATGACGCGGTTGTCTACGCCGGGGAGCGCGAACAGTTCGGCCGGCCGATCGGCAAGTTTCAGGCGATCGCCCATCTGCTGGTCGATCTGCAGGTACGCACCGACGCCGCCCGCCTTCTACTTTATCGCGCGGCCGCCATGATCGACGAGGGCCTGCCCTGCGTCCGCGAGGCGTCGATGGCCAACCTGCATGCGACCGAGACCCTGGTTCGCGTGACGTCCGATGCGATGCGCGTCTGGGGCGGCTACGGGTTCACCCGCGAGTTCGACATCGAACGCGTCCTGCGCGACGCCAGGCTGTTCGTCATCGGCGACGGCTCGAGCCAGATTCAGCGCAATCTGATCGCCAGACAGATGGGCCTGTAGTTCGAAGGAAACCTCACGGTGAGTCAGGGCCGTACAATTGTCCGCCAGAGGCGTTGTCGGACACGTCCGACATAGAATTGGAAGTTACGGAAAGTTACGTGGACACGGTGTAGGACGCCCATTTTCGATGTTGTCGTCTAATCGACTGCGATCCCGAAAATTTGTCCTATCGCATATTACGGGGACACAGTAGTTAATTGGCGCCCATATTACGGGGACACAGTAGTTAATTGGCGCCCACCAAACCTGCCGAGCACACCGGAAAACATCGGCGACGGCATCGACCGCCCGTTGAATAGTGGCGTCGGCGATCCGCCGGATCACCCCAACGGCTCGCCCTCGATGCGACGGCTACGCGCCAGCGTCCGCTCCGCGCGCCGCACCACCGGCTCGTCGATCATTTTGCCCTCGAAGGCAACGGCGCCGGCACCATCAGCTTTCGCCTTGTCGTAGAGGGCGACGATCCGCGCGGCGCGTTCGACCTCGGCGTCGGGCGGGGAGAATTCTTCGTTCAGGATCGCCACCTGGGCCGGATGGATGCACGGGCCGCCATCGAACCCCAGGCGCCGGGCGCGGCGGATGTTGTTGCGGAACGAATCGAGGTCCGAGAAATCGGCGATCGAGCCGGGATAGCCCATCATCAGGATCCCCGCCTCGCGCGCGGCGACATGGACCTCGCGGTTGAAGCCGAGGATGGCTTCGGTATCGACCTCGGGCATACCGATCACATCGGCGAAATCCTCCATGCCGACGCTGACCGCGCGCAGGCGTGGGCTGGCATGCACGATCTCGCGCACGTTCAGGTAGCCCTTGGCCGTTTCGATCAGGACGAACAGGCCGATGCCGCCGGGCGGCAGCCCGCGCTCGGCTTCGAGTTCGGTCATGACCTCATCCACGAACACCACATGCTCGGCCGACTCGGTCTTGGTCAGAACGATCGCCCTTACCCCCGCCAGGACCGAGGCTTCGAGATCGGCCAGGGTCATGCGCCAGGGCCGGTTGATCCGCACGAGCACGTCCGCCCCCGCCTGGCCGACCGACGCGATGACGTCCGGCAACAGGGTCCGAGCGCGCGCTTTTTCGTCCGGCGCGACGGCGTCCTCCAGATCGACGATGATGCCGTCGGCGCCGCGCGTATGCGCCTTGGCAACGAACCGTTCGGCCGTTGCCGGCACGAACAGCAACGAGCGCCACATCGGTAGTTCCGCCGTATCCATCGCAAGCTCCCTCCGGTTTCGCGCGTTGCCGTGCCCTGGGGGGCAACCTTAATGGGCCAAGTCCAGCATTATCAACATGCGCTGCCCGTGATCGAGCGCAAGGCGGCTTTGTCGTGGAAAATTTCTTGCAGTTTGGCGCCGGGCATCGACAAGGATCCCGGCCCTTCGGGTCGAGCCCAGGGACTGGCCGGGACGACGCTGCGGCGTGTGTCGGCGGCCGGTCGCAAATTAGGGGATGGGTTGCGCGAACCCATCCCCCCTCACTTGCGTTCAGGCGTGCCGCCCTACGAATGCCACGCGAACTGCTGTGGCTTGCGGGACGAGCTTTGCGAGATCACGATATTGACCAGCGCCGGACCGTCGAACGCCATCGCTTCTTCGAGCGCGGCCGGAATATCCTTCGGGTCCGTGACAAAGACGCCCTTGCCGCCGAAGTCCTCCATCATCTTGTCGTAGCGCGCGCCGTAGATGAGCGCGTTCGGCTTCATTTTCATCATCGGGTCTTCCGGAATCTCCGGCATGCCCGGGCCGATGCCGCCATTGTTGAGCACCACGATCTTGGCCGGCAGGTTGTAGCGGGCCAGGGTTTCCATCTCCATGCCGGAGAAGCCGATGGCCGAATCGCCCGAGAGGTGGATGACCGGCCGGTCCGGATGCACGACGCAGGCGGCGATGGCGTGGCCGAGACCGACGCCCATGGTGCCGTACGTCCCCGCGTTCAGGCAGGAGCGCGCGTTGGAGACCGGCAGCATCGTGAGGCCGATATCCATCGTGCCGGCGCCCTCGGCGCTGAGAATGGCGTTTTCCGGCATCCAGGCCGCGACGTCGCGCAAGGCCCGGTAGTAGTTCGCCGGCGCCTGGTCGTCGTTGAGCTGCGCCTGCAAGGTGTCCACGTTGGACGAGATTTTCTCGCCCAGGGCCGCGCGCCACGGGGCGTCTTTCGGATAGAACCATTGCCGCCCTTCGAGCGCCTTGTTCAATTGCCCCATGATCGACTTGCCATCGCCGAGAAGCGCCACTTCGGAGGGTTTGTTGTGGCCGATCTCCTCGGGCGCGATGTCGAGCTGAATGACCTTGACGTCGGGCGCAAAGCGCGGCGCCTGGCCGAAGTGGAAGATCCAGTTGAACCGGGCGCCCATCAGGAAGATGACGTCCGCCTGCTGCAGCGCCAGGGTGCGGGCCGCGGAGGCCGCGAGCGGATGCTCGTCGGGGACGACGCCCTTGCCCATCGGGGAGCGCACGAACGGGATCTGCGTGCGGTCGATGAAGTCGCGCACCTCGTCTTCGGCCTGCGCCCAGGCCATGCCCTTGCCGACGAGGGCGAGCGGGCGCTCGGCGCTTTCGAGCAGATCCAGCGCGGCCTCGATATTCTCCGCCGGGGCGACCGTGCGCGGCGGTTCCGGCACGCGCTCGACCTGAACGATGTCGTCGAGGTCGCATTCGCCGCCGATGATGTCGTCCGGCATATCGAGGTAGCAGGCGCCCGGGCGGCCGAAGGTCGCGTGCCGGGTCGCCATCTCGACATAGTAGGGGATGCGCCGGACGCTATCGATGCCATGCGCGAATTTACAGAAGGGCGAGGCGATCAGGACCTGGCGCTCCTCCTGGAAGGCGCCCATGCCGCCGCGATAGGTTTCCGAGGCGCCGCCGATCAGAATCATCGGCCAGCAGTTCTGCTGCGCATTCGCCAGCCCCGCCAACCCATGCACGACACCCGGCCCCGTCACGGTGATGCAGGCGCCCGGACGGCCGGTCATATAGCCATAAGCTTGCGCGGCATAGGAGGCCGCCTGCTCGTTGCGCATGCCGACATAGTTGATGCCTTCCGCCTGCGCCGCTTCGGCGATCGGGCCGACCGGAAATCCGACAACGCCGAACAGATGGTCGATGCCTTGCTGCTTGAGACTTCTCGCGATCAGGGTCGCGCCGGTGATTTTAGTCATTTCATTCCTCTCCCATCATGTTTCTTCACATGGTCCATTAAGGGTCAGGCGCAGGACGTTGCCCGGCGCCATCCGAGCCTACGATTGCCGCAGTTCTGCGTGCATCCTCTCCGACAGGTACTTAGTGTAGTCGTCACGGCACGCGGAATCCTAGTCCGACAGACTCCGAAGCCGGTTTCCGGTCACGGCCCGACCCGGCTGTCGCGAATTTCGAGAGCGTTTTACGAGCGCAATTCCCCTGCCTCTCCGGCGCGGTGGGGCGTTGTTCCGCTGATTAAGTGGCTCACAAATTCCCAAGAGAAAAACCCTGCACAGGGGTACGGAGTCTGTGCAGGGTTTGGACTATCAGCGCCCAAGAGTATTCTTCATACGACTGTAAGACGTGAACCGTAGCACTACCTGGCGCCATTCGGAAACAAATGCGCGGGTGGCCACGCCGCGCCTACCCTTTCAGGGGCGGTTGCTCTCGGGAGAAGACGAGCGCGTTGTCCGTCGAGGCCGCCGCGTCGATTGTATAGCCGCCGGCGTTGAAATCCTTCAGCCCGTCGGACCGGTCGACCTTGTTTTCCATGATCCAGCGGGCCATCGCGCCGCGCGCGTGCTTGGCGTAATACATCAGCGAGCGGGACTCGCCGTCCTTCACGTTCAGGAACGTCGCCCCGATCACATTCCGTCCCAGCGCTTGTGTGTCCACGGCCTTGAAATATTCGTTCGAGGCGAGATTGACCACGGTCTTGTCGTCGTGCCCGCGGAGGTCCGCCTTCAGCCGCTCGGCGATGCGCGCACCCCAAAACTCGTAGAGGGATTTGCCGCGGGTGTTCGCCATCTTCGTGCCCATCTCCAGCCGATAGGGCTGGATCGCATCCATCGGGCGCAGCACGCCGTACAGGCCCGACAGGATGCGCAGATGATCCTGCGCGTAAGCGAGCGCGTCTTCGGGGAGGCTGTCCGCCTCCAGCCCCCAATAGACGTCGCCGTCAAAGGCGAGCCCGGCGGGCTTGGCGCTGTTGCTCCTGTTGCTGAGATTGAAGGCCTGGAAGCGCTCGAAATTCATCTCGGCGAGATTGTCGCTGATATGCATCAGGCGTTTCAAATCATCCGCGCTTTGGGTTTTGGCGACGGTGGCGAGCTCGCGCGTATCGTCGCGCAGGCGCGGCTTTGTGACCGGGACGCCCGTTTCGGCGGGATCCATATTCAGTTTTTTGGCAGGGGAGAGCAGCGTCAGCATTTTCGATCCTTTCCTCCTAACATCAACCCGGACAATCCGGGTTCGTATGCGTGGGTCAGTGACACAATAAAACTAGGCCCTTGCGTCAAAAATTCAAGCCGCTTGAGGCGAAACAGGCGTCGATTATGGTATTCTTCACCGAACCGCTCTGGGGAGAAGAAACAATGGAAAGCCCGTTTGAAGGCGGCTGCGAGTGCGGCGCCGTCCGCTACCGGATCACCGGCGAACCCGTCGTCATCTATGCCTGCCATTGCACGGTTTGCCAAAGCCAGTCGGGGAGCGCCTTCGGCATGGCGATGCGGATTCCGAAGGAGCATTTTCACCTGACCCGGGGGACTCTCAAGAGCTTTCACCGGGAGGGCAGCAAGGGCAATGTCTTCACCAATTCGTTTTGCGGCGATTGCGGCACGCGCATCCACCATCAATCGAAGCGCAACACGGCGCAGATCAGCCTGAAGCCGGGCACCTTGGACGAGACCGGGTCGCTCGTGCCGACGCATCACGCCTGGACACGGAGCGCCCAGTCCTGGGTGCGCATTCCCGACGACGCGGTGGTCTTCGAGACTCAGCCCGAAAGCCCCGCTTGGCTAATGGGTAAGAAGGACTAAGGCGTCGAAAACGCCTTTACGGCGTCGCCGATTGTACCGAGGGCGTTGATGTTTGCCGAGCGGATCGTGTCCATCGACGGCGCGTCCCGCGAAATATCGCCGATCTCCGACAGGACAATATGCGCTTCGTCGTGAAAGCGGACCTTGTGCATCTCGGCCAGCCAGCGTTGTACGTTGGGGAACGGCGCGAAATCGAACAGGTTGGTGAATTGCGATTGCAGCTGACCGATCTCGCCATAGGCCGACAGGTCGGCGATGGTAAGATGATCGCCGGCGATAAAGCCGCCGTCCTTTAGCGGGAATTCATCCAGCGTGCCGAGCGCCGCGGTAAAAATGCGCGTGGCCCGTTCCTGCAGCAGTGCGGGGATATCGAGGTCCTTGCGGATCTTCGGCGCCACCATGCCGGACGACGCGTCCCTGATGTTGCGGTGGTGAAAATTCAGATACCAATCGACCCGGCCCCGCGCCTGCAGATCGTCGGGATACAGATCGGTCCAACCCTGTTTCTGGCAGAGATAGGCCATGATCGCGTGCGCTTCGCCCAGCGTGTAACCCGTATCGGTCTCTTCGAGGCACGGAATTGTCCCCGACGGGTTCTTGGCGAGATAGGCGGGGTTGCGGCTGCCGCTATTTCCCTTGGAGCCCGGATTCGTGGGGACGAGCTGGAACGGCTGTTCCTTCAGCAGCAGAAGCCAGACGACAGAACGGACCGGCTGGGAAAAGGGTACGCCGTATAGGTTTAGTGACGTCATGGCTTTGGCTCCTTCGGGACCGTCGATTTCCCGAACAGAACGTTTGTCCGGGGATGCGTTCACAGTAGGTTGTTCATTCGATCCGAGCCAGGGCCGGTCGGCGGCGGCACCTTTAGCGCGGCGCCGATATCGTATTGTGGCGTTGGTGGCGTAAGGGTTGCCAATCCCGATGCCTGATATCATCCTGGACCTCAACCGCGCTACGCTGCCGGCTTGCCGCCACCGCCCGCGAAAGGCCTTGATCCGCTGATGCCTTCGATAGCCCACGATCCGCCACCCGCCGCCAGCGCCGCCGACGTACCGGTGCTGGATCTGGCGCCGTTGCTGGCGGGAGAGAATATCGACGGCCTGGCGCGCGAGGTCCGCCGGGCCTGCGAGGGCATGGCGTTTTTTTATATCCGAAATCACGGCGTCCCCGCCGACGTGATCGACGGCGCCTTTTCGGCCGCGCGCCGGTTCTTCGAGCAGCCCCTGGAAGCCCGGATGAAAGTTCACAAGGACCGCTTTCACCGCGGCTACCTGCCGCTCGGCACCACCCGCTATCCCGGTAAGGCGGCGGATTTGAAGGACAGTTTCGATCTCGGCGTAGACCTGCCGCTCGACCATCCCGACGTGGCCGGCGGCCTGCCCCTGCACGGTCCGAACCAATGGCCGGATCTCGAAGGATTTCGCGCCCCCGTCGAGGCGTATTTCCAAGCCGTGCGGGACTGCGGCCTGCGTCTGCTCACGCTGTTCGCGCGAAGTCTGGAGGTCCCGGACGACTTCTTCACCCGCCACTACGATAACCCGACGATCCTGATGCGGATGCTGCATTATCCGCCGCAATCGGAGGCGCTGGAAGAGGGTTCCATCGGCGCTTTTCCGCATTCCGACTATGGGGTGATGACCCTGCTGGCGCAGGACCCGTCCGGCGGGTTGGAACTCAAGAAGCCCGATGGATCCTGGATCGGCGCGCCGTTTATTCCGGGCACGTTCGTGGTCAATATCGGCGATCTGATGGCCCGGTGGACCAACGATGTCTACCGCTCGAACCAGCATCAAGTGGTGAATCGGCTAAGGACCGAGCGGTATTCGATACCGTTCTTCTTCAATCCCAATCATCGGGCGCCGGTGGCGTGCATTCCCAGCTGCGCCGGACCCGGCCACCCGCAATTGTACCCTCCGGTCGAGGCCGGTGAATACGTGGCCAACAAGATCCGGACCAATCAGAATTTTAAGGCATGAACCCATTCCAGGATTAGGAATTTAGGAACGGGCCCCACGCGTGGTCTGCTTACGCCGGACCCGGTCCCTGGCTATTCGCGGCGTTTTTTCGCAGTTTCACGTCCGCTATTCCACAGGTTCGAAAGCACCGGCGAGGTCGTGGTGGAGTCTGCTTTTGAACATCCCGCTGGAAATTTAAAGGGTAAACTTCATGAATTTTGTGGTCATGGATCGATCCTATAGGGTCGGTTCTGAGTGAGCATCTTGAAGA
>Ga0315338_1004184_pt1 | contig 11716 bp, 7 predicted proteins | sample ASW8metaG_FD_204518 | JGI IMG/M metagenome (GOLD analysis project Ga0315338, IMG submission 204518) | Ammonia-oxidizing marine archaeal communities from Monterey Bay, California, United States - ASW #8 | ecosystem: Environmental > Aquatic > Marine > Coastal | place: USA: California | collected...
TTCAATGCCCGTGGAACCGGACGAGATCCTGGTGACGTCCGGATCCCTCCAGGCGCTCGACCTGGTGAACAAGGCGCTGCTCTCCCGCGGCGACACGGTCATCATCGAACAGGCGACCTATGGCGGAATGGTGAGCAAGCTCGCTGGGCTCGGCGTCAACTGGCTCGGCGTCGATCTGGACGAAGACGGCATCGTGCCATCTCACCTCGAACAACTGCTGCAGGGTCTGGCCGCCGAAGGCATCACGCCGAAGTACATCTACACGATTCCAACCGTGCAGAACCCGACCGGCTCTGTCATGCCAGCCGACCGCCGACGGGAAATCCTGCGTCTCGCTCACGAGTACGGCGTGGCGATCTTCGAGGACGACTGTTACGCCGACCTCGTGTGGGATGGCGTGCGGCCGCCAACGATCCGGGCCCTCGACGATGTCGGTGGCGCCGTCATCTACTGCGGATCGTTCTCGAAATCGATCGCACCCGCACTTCGGGTCGGCTACATCGTCGCCGACGAGAACGTCATCCTGCAGCTTGGTGCGCTCAAGACAGACGCAGGAACCGGCGCCCTCGAACAGCTGACTTTGGCCGAGTTCGCTCCGACCCACTTCGACGACCACGTCGAACGGTTGATGACTGCGCTGAAGGCGAAGCGCGACGTCATGGTCGAAGCAGTCGAGCGCGAGTTCGGACCCGACATCCACGTCACCCGCCCGAAAGGCGGCATCTACGTGTGGCTGACATTCCCCGAGGCAACCGACACCGGATCGTTCGCAGCTGAGGCCGCCGAGGCTGGAATCCTGTTCAACCCGGGCGCCGGCTGGTCGGCGCATCCAGAGTGGGGCAAGAGCCGCCTCCGCCTCTGCTTCGGCGACGCCAGCCCAGATGCCATCAACATGGGTGTCGCCAAGCTGGCCGAGATCTACCGGGCGTCGGTCGCGTAGCCCGAGAGGACTCGAACCCTCCCAACCAAGTCGCGCCAACAGTGCGTGGCAAGCCACCGTGGCGCTGTTCCTGCTAGCGCCGCCGGGGGCGGGAGTCGTGTTGCTTGATGTAGGACTCGAGCTCGTCGTAGTCGCCGGATCGGTTGGCGTGGATCACGAAGTTGCGCGCAGTCTCGATCCAGGGGCCGATCGACGGCTTCACCGTTTCGAGCGCAGCGACGAGGCCGTCGGTGCCGATGGGCTCGACATCGCCACTCTTCAGTGACGCATCCAGCGCCGATTCGGTTGCGGTCTCGACGATGAACGACAGGTCGGCGCCGGAGTAACCATCGGTCGCCTGCACGATCGGCATCAGATCGATGTCGCTGGTCGGACGGCCACGCAGATGGAAACCGAGGATCGACTCGCGAGCGACAGGATCCGGAGGCAAGACCAACAGTCGCCGGTCGAAACGGCCAGGTCGCAGCAGCGCCTCATCGACGTCCCATGGATGGTTCGTTGCGGCGAGGACATAGACACCGTCGTTGTCATTGCCGACGCCATCGAGTTCGGACAGCAGCTGATTCACGACACCACGCAAGGTCGCGCCGCCAACCCGCAAATGCGAGCGCTTCTGTCCGAGGGCGTCGATCTCGTCGAAGAACAGGACGCACGGAGTGTTGCGTCTGGCGGCCTCGAAGATCGAAGCCAGGTTTCGCTCGCTCGACCCGATCCACATGTCGAGCACGTCAGCGAGGCCGACGTTGTAGAAGTTCGCGCCCATCTCGCCGGCCGTCGCCCTCGCGAGGAAGGTCTTGCCGCAACCAGGAGGGCCCCAGAGCAGCAGGCCTCCGGAGGCCGACTTGTTGAACGCTTTGGCCATCTCTGGGTTCCGCATTGGGCCGAGGAACGAGCGCTCCAACTGTTGCTTCACCTCGGAAAGACCGCCGACGTCAGACAACATCACGCCTGCGTCGCCGAGTTCGCCGAACTCGACGCCTGCGGGCGCCTCTGAATCGCTCCACGACTCAATGAGATCGTCGGCCGTGTCAGGCACGTCCGTTGGCTCGTCGACGTCGCGGGTCTCACCCTCTGGCGTGATCGAACGGCGCGACTCACCGTCAGCGCCGGCCGCATCGACGTCGGATGGCCCAAGTGCGTCGATCAGACGCTTGTAGCTCGCTGCGCGCTCGTGGTCGCCGAGCCCATCGCACGCCGAAGCCGCCATTCTGAGCGCGCCGAGGTGCGCTGGCTCGATGCCGAGCGCGACGTACGCCTGCTGTGCAGCTTCCTCGAGATCGTCGTCCTCGAGCAACACCTCCGCGAGGTGAACCCGCATCTCGACGTCGTCTGGGGTTGCGTCGAGCGCGGCTTTCAAAGCCTTGATGACGCTGTCCGAGCTCACGAGAGCACCTCCAAATTTCACCCACCCCGTCGACCAGGCCCGCTATGACACAACGCCGATGGGCCGACGTTGTATCAAGGCCATGATGGACGACGGCGCAAGAGCAGAAGAGACGGCGCGGAACCTGTTCGCCATCGGTCGCTACGACGCGGCCCGGCAGAAGGCAGCAGTAGCGCTCGCCGCCGATCCGCAGCGAGCGAGCGTTCACGTCCTCTTGGCACGGATTGCATACGAGTCGGGCGACAGCGACGCAGCGCTCGAGGCGATTCGTGTGGCGTTGGCGCTCGATCCGACGGTCGATGCGCTGCACGTCGCGTCCGTCGTCCACCGGTCGCTGCGGTCGTTCGACGACGCCATCCGCTTGACGGAGCGGGCCATCCAACTCCAGCCAGACGCGGCGATACTCCGCGTCAGCAAGACACTGACGCTCGTCGGGCCGTTCTTCGGCGAGACGCCATCGATCTACGACGCCGATGAGCACGCCTCTGCGCTCGACGAAGCACGCCAATCGGCGCGGCGAGCTGCCGAACTCGACCCGCTGTTGGCAAACGCTCCATACTCGCTCGCTCTCTGCCACCTCGTGACGGGCGACCTCCCAGGGGCGGCTGATGCGTTGAGCCGAAGCCTCGAGCTCGACCCCGAGTCGGCAGAGGCGCACCTCGTCATGGGCCAGACGAGAGCGCGTCAAGGCATGAGCAAACTGGCCTCACGCCACCTCGCTGCTGCCGGACGGCTCGACCCGACCGACCAGCGCGCCACCTCGACCCTTCGCTCCATGACAGCGCGACGAGTCACGTACGGCGGGCCGGTCGCCTTCGCCGTGATCGTCGGTGTCGTGATGATTCCTGCCGGTGTTGCATTGGCGCTGACGGCCAGCGCGGTGTCTGTCGCAGTGTCGTTGCTCGCAGTCCGATTGGTGTCGTGGCGCAACGCAGGCACGCCTGATGAACGCGTGAGGGTGGTACCCGAGGCGCGACGAATTCTCGATGCCGATTCCAGGATGAGGCGCTGACATGTCGGCGACCGATGCGGTCGTGGCGCTGATTGGCATCGCCGCTTTCGGCTTGCCGATGGTGGCGATCGCCCTCGGCGTGAAGCGGTTCATGCAACGCCGCCACGACCGTATGGACGAACTCTCCGAGCTGGGCCCTGTCGGATCATTCCACGTTCCGCTGATGCTCGGCATCATCATCGGAGGCCTTGGTGCGTTTCTGCTTGCCGTCGGCATCATCCCCTTCCTCGTGTGGATTGTCGACGGCGACACCGACGCTCGACGGGCCGCACTCGGCATCGTCGGCGTGTCGTTGTTCTTCGTGCTCGCCGGCTTCCTGATCGCTCTACCGGGTCTGAAGATCTGGCTGATCGACGGTGACGAGCTCGTCAGCATGCGCTTCAAGAAGCGCAAGGCCGTTCAGCTGACTGGCGCGACTGCCATCCGCGAACGACGCTCGCTGACCGGAGCATGGGCAGTCGTCGGACCAGACAACTCGATCGTCGTCCCGATGCAGCTCAGCGGATTCGACGAGTTCATGAGCGCCATTCGTTGTCGGACGCCTGACGTCGAGCTGTCGTCGTTCAGGACTGCCGACAAGGGGCGCAGAGGTACCGACCCATCGGTGCCCCTCACAGAGCGACCGATCATCGACCTCGGTGTCGGCAAGACCCGAATCCGAGCAACAGTCATCGGGCTGGGATTGTTCCTGCTGTTCTTCTGGATTGGCCCCTGGCTCGTCGTGAACGGCGAGCACCCAACACGCGACGCCATCATCTTCATGGGCATTGGCACCTTCATCTGGGCGTTGTTCGCGCTGCTGCTCGGCAAGGAGACGTTTCCGAAGGGCCAACCCGCCTACTTCACGCTCCGCGAGCACGACTTCAGCTATCGGATGCTCAGAAGAAGCTGGGTCGATGTGCGAAACGACGAGCTGTACAGCGCGTCGGTCGAGACTCGAATCCAGTACGTCAAGGGAATGCCCGGATACCTGTATCCGCTGGTGATCGTCCTGGTCGACGGCACTCGCATCGAGCTCGATCAGATGCGGGCGAAACACATGTCGACCACAACTCAGAGCCTCGGTGCCGAGCTGCGACGGCGTTATGTCACCGCATCGATGCGAACTCATGCCCAGCGCGCCGCATCCGATGCTCACGTCGAAGCAGCTGGACATTCCGAGACGGCTGAAGATGCTGACCAGAGGATCTCGGCGCTACGGCTGGCGATCGCCGCGAACCCGGATGCCGATCGACTGGCCATGTATCGCATCGTCGGCGATCTCCAGCGCACAGCTGGAGACAACGAGGCCGCGGTGTCGAGCTACAGAGCTCACCTCGACTTCTTCTCCGATGACCACGCAGCCTGGGAAGGCCTCGCCGCAGCGCTTCAGGCGACAGGTAAGCCAGACAGCGCGGCGGAGGCCACCGCCCAAGCCGAACGGATCCTCCTCAACAGCTGACCCGAACCTGTAACAGGGGTCTGACCCCTGTTACAACAAACGCGCTCGGGTCGGTGAGCCGGTGCGCTCGGCGGGGACAGGTGCCTGGCACCCGTCCCTGGAACGCCGAACGCGTGATCGGGTGAATCCCTCAGTACGCCCTCGACCCCAACGCCGCCAGGCGAGCCTCCGAGGCGCTTGAACGGCCCCCAGAGGGAGGCGATGCCAGAATGTCTGTGATGCTGAACGACTGCCGTGGTTGCCCGACGAGTGCGTCCGACGAAGCCGAGGTCGCGGCGCTCGATGCTGCGGTCGAGTTGTATTGCAACTACGAGATGTCGACCGGGGTCGCCGTCAAGCAGCTGCTTGCCGATCATCCAACCTCGGTGATGGGTGCAGTGCTTCGCGGTTATTCGGTGCTCATGCTCGAATCGGTCGGCGTTCAGGCCAAGGTCGTCGCGACGGCCAATGGTCTCTTGGAGACGGCGACCCACGCGAACGATCGTGAGCGCCTCCACGTCGCGGCGCTCGCCCGTTGGGCCGATGGAGGCGATGTCGTCGGCGCGGCGGAGATGTGGGACCGCATTCTCGCCGATCACCCGACGGATCTTCTCGCGCTGAAACTGCACCACTACACGACGTTCTGGACCGGTCGTGCAGGCGTGCTCCTCTCGACCGTCGAAGGCGTTCTCGATGCTTGGGGTCCCTCGACTCCCGGATACGACCATGTGCTCGGGATGCACGCGTTCGCGCTGAACGAGTGCGGCCGATACGAAGTGGCCGAGCAGATCGGTCGGGAAGCACTCGCCATGAACGACGCTGATCTCTGGTCGGTTCACGCCGTTGCTCACGCGCTCGAGATGCAGGGATCGCTCGAGGCCGGCATCGCGCTGTTCGACGTCGATCCTGAGATCTGGGCTGGGAAGAATCCGTTCGTCGGCCACCTCTGGTGGCACTCGGCCCTGTTCCCGTGGAACAAGGGCGATTACGACACCGTGCTCGCCATCTACGACGAGCGGCTCAGGCCGGCGAGCACCGAGTTCTTCCTCGACCTGCAGAACCTGAGCTCGCTGCTGATCCGGCTCGACCTCAGCGGCGTTGACGTGGGTGGTCGATGGGACGAGCTCGGCGACTACGCGGCCCAGCGCATCGGCGACCACGTGCTCGCCTTCACCGACGTTCACTGCGCGATGACGCTGGCGAGGACCGATCGAGTCGATGAACTCGAACAATTCCTGGCTTCACTTTCGCAGCACAGGGCATCGCTCAGACCAGGAATGTCGACCGCTGGGATCGATGTCGCGCTCGAACTCGGCCATGGCTTCTCGCACATCGCCCACCAGGAATTCGATGCCGCAGCCTCGACCATGGGGCGAGTACGCGGCGATCTCGCGCCGATCGGCGGCAGTCACGCGCAGCGAGATGTGTTCGACCTCATGCTGATTTCGGCGACCGAGCTGGCAGGCGACGCTGCGATGGCTCTGCATCTGCTTCGTAGCCGCACCCGCAAGTGGCCAACTTCAGTTCCGACATGGCAGCGCTATTCGCTGGTCCTGGACGAAGCGGGCCACACTGAAGCCGCGCAGGTCGCAGCGAACACCGCATTGGAGATCTCTCGATGACGAATCCATGGCAGCTCACCGACGATCAGCTCAAGCTGCAGTCGAAAGCCCGCGCCCTCGCCGAGGAAGTCATCGCGCCCCGCGCAGCAGAGGTCGACCGCACGGAGCAATACCCGTGGGACAACGTAGAAGCACTTCAACAGAACGGCTTCACGGGCATGACAGTGCCGGCCGATCTCGGAGGGCCAGGCCATTCGTTCCTCGATGCCGTCCTCGTCGTCGAGGAGATGGCGAAAGTGTGCGGAGTCACCGGCCGGATCGCCGTCGAAGCCAACATGGGCGCCATCTCGGCCGTTCTGGCGTACGGCTCTGACGCGCAGCGCAAAATGGCCGCCGAGTTCGTGCTCGCCGGCGACAAGCCAGCGATCTGCATCACCGAACCCGATGCCGGCAGCGCCGCATCGTTGATGACCACGCGGGCCGACAAGCGAGGCGACTCGTACGTCATCAACGGCATGAAGCACTGGATCACTGGCGGCTCCGTGTCGAAGCTGCATCTCATCTTCGCCAGAGTCTTCGACGAGCAGGGGGAAGAACTCGGCATCGGCGGATTCCTCGCCATACGCGACGTCACTCCAGGGCTCAGCTATGGGCTCCGGGAACCAACGCTCGGCCTCCGCGGTATCCCTGAGATGGAGGTGCTGTTCGACGACATGGAGGTAGGGCCAGAGATGGTCGTCCTCCCACCGTCTGGATTCCGTCGTGGATTCGCCGACCTCATGAACGCCTACAACTCGCAGCGCGTCGGCGCCGGCACCGTGGCGCTCGGGATCGCGGCCGGCGCGTACGAGCGGGCGCTCGAGTTCGCGAAGGAGCGCGAGCAGTTCGGCCGGCCGATCGCCGAGTTCCAAGGCCTCCAGTGGATGTTGGCCGACATGAGCGTTCAGCTCGAAGCAGCCCGCTCGCTCACCTACCGCGCCGCATGCTCCCGCGGCACCGGTCCGGAGGGTCCTGGCACGAGTCCCTTCCCCGACGCGACCATCGCGGCGCAAGCGAAGATCTTCACTGCTGAGGCGTCTATCAAGGTGGTCAGCGACGCCCTGCAGGTGTTCGGCGCAGCTGGTTACAGTCGCCGCAACGAACTCGAACGCATGTACCGCGACGTCAGAATGTTCACCATCGGCGGCGGTACCGCCCAGATCCTGCGGACCGTGGTGGCCAGCCGCATCCTCGAGCAGAAGATCCCTCAGACCCGCGACGGCTACATCCGCTGACGCGTAACGAACGGTGCCTGGCACCGTTCGTTACTAGAAGACCGTGTAGCCGCCGTCGACGGTGAGGTGGTCACCGGTGTGGAACGTGTGCGTCGGGTCGGCGAGGAAGACTGCGGCGGCCCCCATCTCGTCGGGGTCAGCCCAACGGCGGACCGGGGTCCGCTTGGTCGTGGCGGTTCGGAACACGTCGTTCTCGTAGCCGCCCGACGCGAGGTCGGTGATGGTCCAGCCAGGGAGGATCGCGTTGACCCTGATCTGGTGACGAGCGAGTCCGACCGACAGCGCCCGAACCAGGCCCAGCAATCCGGTCTTGGCTGTGCCATAGGCCTCGTTTCCCGCAGCACCGTGGATCGCCGACGTCGACGAGATCGCCACGAGCGAGCCGCCACCCGTGGCGATCATGTGCTGCGCGGCCGTGCGGAGCGTGAGAAACACGCCGTCGAGGTTGACCGCCATCACGTCGCGCCATTGCTGCAACGACATGTCCTGAAACTTGACGCCAGGACCTCCCCGACCGGCGTTGGCGAAGACCGAATCGATCTTGCCGCCGGCGACTTCGACTGAATGACCGAACGTCTCGATCGTCTCCTCTTCGCTGGCCACATCACACACGAACGAGTGAGCCGTCACGCCTTGCGACTCGAGCTGAGCCACCGCCTCAGCGTTCTTGTCGGCCTTGCGTCCCCAGATCACGATCTGTGCCCCAGCAGCTCCACACGCGGACGCCATACCGAGCCCGATACCGCCATTTCCACCGGTGACGAGCACAGTGCGACCTTCGAGCGACAGCGGGTGAGTTGATGAGGCGGCCATGCCGGTGACAGTAGTGGTCGCTCGTCATCCCGCCTCGAACGTGACCGCCGCGTCTCGGCCATAGCTGGGTGATGGACGAACGGTCTCGCGGCTTCGGCGCGTCATCTACCGTGTGCGGAATTCGACGGGTACGCGCATCGGGCGCTGCTGAATTCGTGAAGGTCGAGAGAGTATGAAGACGAGCGCTCAGGTCGTTGTCATCGGTGGCGGCGTGGTCGGGGCAAGCGTGCTCTACCACCTGACGAAAGCCGGCTGGACTGACGTCGTTCTCCTCGAACGAGCGGAATACACGGCGGGGTCGACGTGGCACTCGGCTGGAGGCATGCACACCCTCAACGGCGACCCGAACGTTGCCAAGCTCCAGCAATACACGATCGAGCTGTACTCAGAGATCCAGAAGGAATCAGGCATCGACGCGTCGATGCACATCACGGGTGGTGTCGCCCTCGCCGACACTCCCGCTCGCATGGACTGGCTCCGCATGACCCACGCCCGCGGACGTTACCTCGGGATGGAAACCGAGCTCATCTCAGTGAAGGAGGCCAAAGAGCTCCTGCCCATACTCGACGAGCAGTACTTCGTCGGGGCGATGTGGGACGCGCACGAAGGTCACCTCGACCCGTCGCAGATCACCCACGGGTACCTCGAGTGCGCAAGGAAGGGTGGCGCTGAGACATACCGCCACTCGTGGGTCCGTGACATCAACCGGGCACCCGACGGCGGTTGGGACCTTGTCGTGTTCGACACGAACACCGACGAGGACACGGCCGTCGTCCACTGCGAACACGTCGTGAACGCCGGCGGGTTGTGGGCCCGCGAGGTCGGACGCATGGTGGGCCTCGAGTTACCGCTGCTCGCCATGGAACACATGTACCTCCTCACCGAGGAGATCCCGGAGGTCGTCCAATACAACAAAGACACGGGCAAGCAGATCATGCACGCCGTCGACTTCGGTGGCGAGATCTACATGCGCCAGGAGGGCAACGGCCTTCTGATGGGTACCTACGAGCGGGCGGGGAAACCGTGGTCGCCGAAACAGACGCCGTGGGACTTCGGCGCTCGTCTCCTGACGCCCGATCTTGATCGCATCGCAGAGTCGCTAGACACCGGGTTCAAACACTTCCCCGTTTTCGCCGAGGCCGGCATCAAGCAGGTCATCAACGGTCCGTTCACGTTCGCTCCCGACGGCAACCCGCTCGTCGGCCCTGTCAGAGGACTCCCCGGCTACTGGTCGGCATGTGCGGTGATGGCCGGTCTTTCACAGTCGGGTGGCGTCGGACTTTCGCTCGCCAGCTGGATCATCGACGGCGATCCAGGGGCCGACATCTGGGGCATGGACATCAGCCGATACGGCGATTATGCGTCGATGGCTTACACGAACGAGAAGGTGCGCGAGAACTACTCACGGCGATTCAGCATCCAGTTCCCGAACGAGTTCCTCCCCAAGGGCCGCAACATCCAGACGTCGCCGATCTACGACCGCCTGGTCGACGAGAATGCGGTGTTCGGCGACGGCTTCGGACTCGAGGCCGCGTTGTGGTTCCAAGCAGAAGCGGAAGAGCCGGTCGAAGAGGTCACGTTTGGCCGCTCCAACGCCTGGGACCAGGTGCGAGACGAAGTGCTCGCTGTGCGAAGCAGCGTCGGGATGTGGGAGACCACCGGCTTCTCGAAGTTCCGATTCGCCGGTCAAGGCGCACGACGCTTCCTCGACCATTTGCTCGCAGGTCGCATCCCGAACCCTGGCCGTATGGCGTTGACGCCGATGACAAACCACAACGGCATGCTCATCGGCGATCTGACAGTAGCGGCGCTGGCCCCGGCTGAGGGCGAAGCGCAAGGTCCGGAATCGACCATCACCGGAGGAGCAACTGGCAACGTTCGGGACGGCGAAGAGTTCATCCTGTTCGGCTCCGGCATCGCTGAGCGCTACTACGAGCGTTGGTTCGACATGCACCTCCCCGATGACGGGTCGGTCCGCTACGACACGCTCGGTTTCGAGATGACGGGTCTGTCGATCGCAGGTCCGAACGCACGAGCGCTGCTCGAGAAGGTGACCGACGCCGACGCCAGCCGCCACGGCATGCGGTTCATGGCATTCAACGAGATCAACATCGGCATGGCGCCTGTGTGGTGTGGCCGGGTCACCTTCACAGGCGATCTCGGGTACGAGTTCTGGATGCCCGCCCGCTACCAGAGGTATGTGTACGAGACCCTGCAAGAGGCTGGCGAGGAGTTCGAGCTCCGCCTGTTCGGACTGCATGCGCTCAATTCGTTGCGGCTCGAGAAGGGGTTCGGTTCGTGGGCCCGCGAGTACCGCCCGATCTACGACCCGTTCGAGGCCAAGCTCGACCGATTCGTCCAGATGAAGAAGGACTTCATTGGCCGCGACGCCCTCGCCGCGAAGTACGCCGACGATGGCCCAGGCGCGACTCACGCACTGCTGACGTTCACCGTCGAAAGCGAGCCAGGTCGCGACGGAGTCGACGTGATCGGCGATGAGCCGATCTGGCACGACGGTGAGGTTGTGGGATGGATCACCTCTGGCGGTTACGCCCACCACAGCAAGACCTCGGTGGCCATGGGATACGTACCGGCAGCGCTCGCGACTTCTGATGGACCGTGGGAGATCGAGATCGTGGGTGTGAACCGAGCCGCCACCCGCATCGACGAATGCCTCTGGGACGCAGACGCAGCTCGGATGCGCGGCTGACAGACTCGGGCCATGACGCGTCCACTGAAAGTCGGAGTTCAGCTACCCGAGGTCGAGTGGGAGGTCTCGTGGCCTGAGCTCATCTCGATGGCGCAAGGCGCGGAAGCTGTCGGCTTCGACTCGATCTGGCTCGGCGACCACCTTCTGTACGACCTCGACGTCGGCCCGCGTGGACCGTGGGAAGTGTGGACATCGTTGTCCGTGCTCGCGACAGTGACCGAGCGGGTCGAGCTCGGACCGCTCGTCGCATCGACGGCCTTCCACTCCCCCGCCATGATCGCCAAGCAGGCCGCAACGGTCGAAGCCGTGTCGGATGGGCGATTGATACTCGGGCTCGGCGCAGGATGGAATGCGCGCGAGTTCTCAGCCTTCGACTGCGCGTTCGACCGAAGAGTCGATCGCTTCGCAGAATCGTTCACCATCATTCGTGAGCTGGCAAGAACCGGCAGCTGCACATTCGACGGCGAGTTCAACCATCTCGATGACTGCATCATCCACCCACGTGGTCCGCGTGAAGGTGGACCGCCGATCATGATCGGTTCGAACGGGCCCAGGATGCTGCGCCTCACGATGGCTCACGCCGATTCGTGGACTACATGGT
>Ga0315338_1004185_pt1 | contig 11714 bp, 10 predicted proteins | sample ASW8metaG_FD_204518 | JGI IMG/M metagenome (GOLD analysis project Ga0315338, IMG submission 204518) | Ammonia-oxidizing marine archaeal communities from Monterey Bay, California, United States - ASW #8 | ecosystem: Environmental > Aquatic > Marine > Coastal | place: USA: California | collected...
CGCTTCCTCCATCTCGATCAGCAGCGACGGACGATCCCGTGCAATCGTCTCCCGGGCGCCTTCAAGCACAGCCTGCTCGAAGCCCTCGACATCGATCTTGATGAAGCCGACATTCTCTATCGCCAGATCGTCGACCCGCCGTGCCTCGATCGGGACGCCCCTGAAATTTTCCGCGACCTTGACGTCGCTGAGGCTTGCGCCCTGATTGGAGAACCCACCACGACGATGACGCGGCACGCGCAATTCCGCCGTTCCTGACCGGTTGGACAGCGCCAGCTGAGAAACGGTAATCCGGTCGTCGGCGAGACGCTGCAGGAAGCGGAACATTTTCGGATTCGGCTCGAACGCGTGCACCGCGCACGAGCAATCCCTCAAAAGCCAAGCATAAACACCCTTGTTCGCGCCGATGTCGAGGCTGACCCGCGCCGGGTCGGCGAGAAACGGCAGCAGCGCGATTTCCGCTTCACCGTGCCGGCGTTCCTTCGCGATGCGGTAGCGCATGTAAAGCGATACCGGCACCAGCGCGAACTTCAGCCGCTCCTCTAAAGTCCACGGCGGTTCCCAACCCGCATCGGTTTCGTCGTCGGTCGCGCTCGCCATGGCATCCATTTGCAATGTTGCCCGAACGTACCCGTGCCCCCTATTGCAAACAAGCCGGCTACGCGAATGAAATGTGAAACAACGGTAATTTAAACCCTATCAATCCGTACCTCGCTTGTTAGCGGTATTAATTACTAACGATTCGACGCACTTCTCGCCGAACAAGCCATTCCAAAGCAATCGCCACGCGACAATTAGCGTGACCGATTGGCTCGGGTTAGCCTAGATCGGATAAGGCTGTGAATCCGATATATTTCAATAAAGTAGAGCAAATTCACGCAGTAGTTGGATCGCCATAAGCGATTCCAACGAACCACGATCTGCTCTCATTGTTCAGTCAGCGGTGCTCGCCCGAAACAATGCCAGCATCGTATCCCAGGATTCGTTGGTCGCCGCTTCGTCATAGCTTTCCCGGTCTTCGCAAAAGAACCCATGCCCGACACCCGGGAAGACATTCATCGTGTAACGCTTGTGCGCCGCTGTCATCGCCTCGGCAATGCGGCCGTGCTCTTCCGCCGGAATCGATTGATCCTCGCTGCCATACCAGAGCTGCATCGGCGCCTGCATCTCCGGGATCCGGTCAAGCAGGATCGCGCGGCCCGCGAAATCTTCGACCGGACCGATGCCGCCGCCATAGAAGCTGGCCGCCGCCTTGACCCGCGACGCGAGCGCGGCATTGGCGAGGAAGACATAACGGCCCCCCATGCAGAACCCGGTCACGCAGTTGGCACCCGGCCTCACTTCGCTGCGCGCTTCGAGGAAATCGAGCGACGCCGCCGATTGCGCCATAACCGTATCGTCATCCATGGCCTTCAGATGCCCGATCGCACCGTCGAGATCGGAATATTCGTAAGTTTTGCTATCGTAGATATCCGGCGTCAGCGCGGCGAATCCAGCATCCGCGAAGCGCTGCGTCAAACGTTCGAAATGGCCGTTCACGCCGAAGGCCTCGATATAGATCAGAACCGCCGGAAAGGGCCCGTCGCTTTCCGGACGCCCATAATAGCCGCGCAAGCCGCCGCCGATATCGACCCATTCACAAGTTCCCGCCATCTGTCACTCCTCCCAGTGTTGCGTTGATTCATATGATATTCCGCTGGAGCCGCGAAAAACAATTCCCCGCTCCGCCTTAACGCTCCAGAGAATACCCGCTAGTGTTTCCGCGCAAATGGAGCGAGCATGTCTGAGACTATCGACTGGGGCGAACGACTGGAGATGCTGCTGACGGGCGCACTCGCGGTCTGGCGGCTCGAGGGCCGCGTCGTCCGCGACGGCCCGACACTCTGCACAATACAATCCATCGGTTTGGCGCTGACCGTTCAACGCGTCACAAATGATGGCGACCCTTACTGGGAAATCTCAACCGCCGGCAGCGAATTGCCTCCCCTGCCCTATGCTGGGATCCAAGGGATGTTGCGCGCGGTGCGCCAGACACTCGGCGCCGAGACAACGGGATCGCGCCTGGTCATCGGGCCCGGCGGAAACGGCTAAGCAATGGCTGCCACGCCCATCTCCGTCATTACCGGTTTTCTCGGTTCGGGGAAGACAACGTTGCTGTCGAAGCTGTTACGGCACCCGGACATGGCGCAGACCGCCGTCATCATCAACGAGTTTGGCGCCGTCGGGCTCGATCACATGCTGGTCGAGGCGAGCGATGAGAATATCGTTCAGCTCAATAGCGGCTGCCTCTGCTGCACGATCCGCGGCGATCTGGTCTTCACTTTGCTCGACCTGCTCGACCGCCGGCGGCGGGGCGCGGTGATGCCGTTCGAGCGGATCGTGATCGAGACCACGGGGCTGGCCGACCCGACGCCGATCCTGCAGGCGCTGATGACCGACACGGCACTCGCCGGAGCGATCCAACTCGACGGGGTGGTGACGACGGTCGACGCGGTGAATGGCGCGGCGACGTTCGACCGGCATGGCGAGTCGGTCAAACAGGCCGCCGTCGCGGACCGGATCGTGCTGACGAAAACAGACCTGCCCGAGGCCGATACGGATGCTTTGCATAGCCGTCTCAACACCCTTAACCCAGCGGCACCGTTATTGACGGCGATACAGGGCGACATCGCGCCAGGCCGGCTGTTCGACGGCGGCATGTATGATCCATCGGCCAAGCCAGCGGACGTTCAAGCTTGGCTCGCAGCCGAACCGCATGCGCATGAACACGGGCATGACATCAACCGCCATAGCGACGATATCCGCGCGCATTCGATGGTCCGCGAGCGGCCGATCCACGCCGTCGCGCTGACCCTGTTCCTGGAGATTTTGGCGGAACATTGCGGCCCCGACTTGCTCCGCATGAAGGGATTGGTCAAGCTGGTGGAAAGCAGCGACCGGCCGGCGGTCATCCATGGCGTCCAGAACGTCTTCCATCCGCCGGTCTGGCTCGACCGTTGGCCGACAGAGGACCGCAACAGCAAGCTCGTATTCATCACCAAGGATTTGCCGGGAGTTTGGTTCGAAACTCTGCTCGAGGCGCTCGACGCCGAGGTCACGGAAGCACACAAACGGCAGGCAAACTAGTAGGGAGATATCCGATGTTCGATTTGATCATTCGCGGCGACAGGGTCGTCACGCCGCATGGCATGGGCGCGTGGGACGTCGCCGTGAAGGGCGGCAAGATCGCTGCCCTCGCCGCCCCCGGCACCTTGGGCGACGATACTGCAGGGCGGGTTATCGACGCGACGGGCAAGATCGTCATGCCGGGCGGTATCGACCCGCATGTCCATTGCGCCTGGCACATCCCGGCCATGGAAGAAGGCGGTGAGCCGACCTATACCGCACCGCCATCGGTGGTCAGCCGCGCCGCGCTCTTTGGCGGCACGACGACGATGATCGATTTCGCATCGGGCGAAGGCAATGAGACGATCCCGCAGATGATCGAGAACCGGGACAAGCAATGGGCCGGCCAATGCTATTGCGATTTCGCCTATCACATCATGCTGCGCGGCGATGTCGAACCATCCACCATTGGAGAGATTGGCGAGGCCGTTCAGGCCGGGTATGCGACGGTCAAGGTCTTCACCACCGATATTACCCCCAGCCGCAAGGGCCGCATGGTTCATTTCGGCGACATCTGGGAAATCCTCAAGGTCCTGGCCAAAGAGGGCGGCCTCGGTGTGATCCATTCCGAGGACAACGACATCGTCATGCATATGTACGAGAAGCTGTTCCGCGAAGGCCGCACGAGCTTCCATAATCTCGCCGAAGTGCACAACGCGCTGTCCGAGGACATCTCCTTCCGCCGCGTCATCCGATTGGCGGAGAATGTTGAGGGTGCGGCCCTCTACATGATGCATGTCAGCGCGGCGTCGGGCGTCTCGGCGATCCAGCAATCGCGTGCCAAGGGCTTCCCAATCTATGGCGAGACCCTGCATCAATACATGCTGTACACAAGCGACGATTACAAACGCCCGAACGGCCAGATCTATCACACCTACCCGTCCCTGAAATCGCAGGCCGACCAGGACGGCTTGTGGGAAGGCACCCTGAACGGCGCCATCAACACGGTCGCGACGGATGAAATCTGCTGCGCCCTCTCCACCAAGGTTCAGGGCGACAAGATCGACGATACGACCGGCGGCAATTCCGGCGTCGAACCCAGGGTCGCGGTCATGTTCACCGAGATGGTCGAGAACCGCGGCTATTCGATCGAGAAATTCGTCGACCTGACCTCCACGAACGCGGCCAAGATCATGGGTCTCTACCCGCGCAAGGGCGCGCTTGCCGCCGGCAGCGACGCCGACATTACGATCCTCGACCCGGACGAAAAACGCACCGTCCGGAAAGAAGATCTGCATTCCACCGATTACACGCCGTGGGAAGGACGGGAAGTCTCCGTCTGGCCGACCGTGACGATCCTGCGCGGCAAGGTCATGGTCGAAAACGGAGAATTCTTCGGTGACGAGTCGGACGGCGAATATCTGAAACGCTACATCCCCGACGACATTCGCGGCGGCGCGCTCCTCTAAACACCGGAGAGACCTTTTTTATGACGGAGTCAAAGAAGCCCCGTGTCGCACTGATCGGCACAGGGGGCACGATCTCTTCGGTCGGCAAGGACAGTCTCGACCTCGTCAACTACACCAGGCAGAAGCGCAAATACGACGCGGCAGAGCAACTCGCCGCCTTTCCGGAGGTGAGCAGGGTTGCGAAGGTCGAGCCGATCCTGTTCCGCGCCATATCCAGCACCGAAATGGGCGTGCCGGAATGGCTCGAACTGGTCCAGATCATTGCTGAACTCGACGCGCGCAACACCTTCGACGGCATCGTCGTGACCCACGGCACGGCGACCTTGGAGGAAACCGCGTACTTCCTGAATCTGACGGTGAAAACCGAGCTTCCCGTTGTCGTCGTCGGCGCGCAGCGTCCCGCCAGCGCGCTCAGCACCGATGCCGGCATGAACCTAGTGAATGCGGTTCGCGTCGCGGGATCGGCGGAAGCGCGTGGGCTGGGTGTCCTGGTGCTGCTCAACGACGAGATACAGGCTGCGCGCGAAGTGACGAAGACGTCGACCTATCGCCTGCAAACCTTCCGCACACCGGACTTCGGCGTTCTCGGCCATGCCGATGGCGACGGCACAATTGCGATCTATCGCAAGCCGACCCGGTGCCATGCGCCCGATACCGAGTTCGATGTCACCGATCTTACGACCCTGCCCCGGGTCGATATCCTGCTGTCCTATGCCGGATCGGATGGGGCCGCGGTCGATGCCTATGTGCAGGCCGGTGCCCGTGGCATCGTCGCCGCCGGCATGGCACCTGGCTCCTGCACGAAAGCGGAAACCGCCGCCCTGGAAATCGCGCGCGACAAGGGCGTTACGATCATTCAAAGCACACGGGCCGGCAGCGGCAGGGTCAAACAAAGCGACATGCTGCAGATTGAGGGCGCGGTATCGGCGGACAACCTCTATCCGCAAAAAGCCCGCATCCTGCTGATGCTGGCGCTGACGCGAACCGGCGACCGCAACGAAATCGACCGCATGTTCAAAACCTATTGAGTAGACCAAGGAGCACGGCCAAGGATGGAAACGCAGAATTTCGACTATATCGTTGTCGGCGCCGGATCGGCGGGCTCCGTCCTTGCCAACCGGCTGAGCGCTAGCGGAAAGCACAGCGTCCTCGTCCTGGAAGCCGGCAGGCCCAGCCATCCCTGGTCGGCGATCCCGGTCGGCTTCTCCCGCCTGATCGACAACCCCGCCGCCAACTGGTGTTACGAATCCGAGCCCGAGGAGAATACGACGCAGCGCCGCATTCCAGTGCCGCGCGGCAAGCTGCTCGGCGGTTCCAGCGCCATCAACGGCATGGTCTTCGTGCGCGGCCAAGCGCAGGATTTCGACACCTGGTCGCAACTCGGCAATCGCGGCTGGAGCTACAGCGACGTCCTGCCCTTCTTCCGCGGCATGGAAAGCTACACCGATGGCGAGGACAAATTCCGCGGCCGCGAAGGTGTGCTCAAAGTGACCAATGTCAAAGACAAGGGACCGCTCTACGACGCCCTATTCGCTGCGGCAGAGCAGGCCGGTATCGCCCACAATCCGGACTACAACAGCGGCATGCAGGACGGCATCGGCATGACGCAAATGACCATCAGCAACGGCAGACGGATGAGCACCGCACATTGCTACCTCGGACCGGCCCGGTCGCGTTCCAATCTGCAAATACAGGCGAACGCCCTGACCGAGGCGCTGCTGGTGGAGGACAAACGCTGCGTCGGCGTACGCTACTTGATCGGCGGCACGACGCGCGAAGCCCGTGCCAACCGGGAAGTGATCGTCAGCGCAGGGGCGATAAATTCGCCGCAACTTCTTGAGCTTTCGGGCATCGGTCAGCCGGAACTGCTGCGCGGCCTTGGTATCGACGTGCGGCATGAATTGGCCGGCGTCGGTGAAAATCTGCGCGACCACTACGCGCCGCGCATGAAGTGGCACGCCATACCGCGGGGGCTGACCTACAACGAAACGGCACGCGGCCTCGGCCTCGTCGGTCAAGCGATCCGCTACGCCTTCAAACGCGACGGGCTGCTCGGCATACCGGCCTCGACAGTCCGTGCATACGTCCGCACCCGTGAGGGACTCGCCTCGCCCGACGCCGGCATTTCCTGGCAACCCTTCCTCGCAGACGGCACCCGCAAACTAGCGCCCACCCCGGGGATCACGTCGATCCCACACGCCTTGCGATCCGAAAGCACCGGCACCATTCACCTCACGGCCAACGATCCGAACCGTCCGCCGGCAATCCGGTTTAATTTCCTCTCCGCCGAAATTGACCGCCAGGTGACCGTCGGCGTTATGCGCATCGTACGCAAGGTCATGACAGCGCCGGCGATGGAGGGCTTCGTCGGCGAGGAAATTGCGCCCGGCAACGCCCTGCAATCCGACGACGAGTTGCTGGCCCATGTGATGGAAACGGCAGAGACCACCTACCACCCGGTCGGCACCTGCAAGATGGGGTCGGACCCGCAAGCCGTCGTCGATGACCGCTTGCGCGTTCATGGCCTCCAGGGGCTACGGGTTGCCGATGCCTCGATCATGCCCACCTTGACCTCGGGCAACACGAACGCACCGTCGATCATGATCGGCGAAAAGGCAGCCAGTATGGTGCTGGAGGACGCAGCCTGAGGTTACGCCGGCGGCGCCACCGAGAGGCGGCCGACGACACCGTGCTTTTCGATCAGGCCGGCGACGAAACCGGAAGCCTTCGACTCCTCGACGAATTCCTTCACGAAGGCGTACGCGGCATCGTTGCCCTTGTTCACGCCGACCGCCTGTTGCACGGCGGAGAATTGGCCATCGAGAATTCGCGAGCCGGGCATTTTCATGGCATCGGTGATCAGACCCGGCCGAAGCCCTGCGAGCGCTTCGAGACCGTCTTTGACGAACAGGTCGAAGGATTCTCCCAAACCATCCGCCGGCACCAAGGTGGCGTGCTTGATGTTGTTCGCCAGCCACAAGCCATAGGCACTGCGCGGCGGGTGCGCGATACGAATACCCTCACGGTCGACATCCTCGACCGACTGGATCGGCGACCCCGGCGGCACGAGATAGGTGGACTCAATCTCGACATAGGCGGCGGTGAAATCCATCACCTTGGCGCGCTGCGGCTCGGCGCCGATATTGCCGATATCCCAGGCACCCGACCCCGCGTCGTCGGAAATTTCGCCTGGCGTCTTGTACGGCACAAGCTGTACCGGCACACCCAGCCGTTCGCCGAGCGCATGTGCCATATCGGGGGAAACGCCTTCCGGGCCGCCATCCGCCGACTTGCCGGTGACGAGCAAAAAGTTGGACATGTTGATCGCGGCGCGCAAGGTGCCGGCGGGGGCCAATTGAGCAATAACATCTGAAGACATGAGGGTCCGATCCGCTGTGTTGAAATCTGCGCAATCCTAAGACCGGCCCTCCGGCGCCGCAAGCAGGGGACGTGGCGCCCCGCACGCTCTACCGTGCGTTACGCCTGGATTTCCGCTAAAAGCAGGCGCCTATGCAACTATTCGCCTGGTGCAATCTCTTGTTTCGCGCGTCCCTCACCATTCTCTCCGTCCTGCTCTTCTCCGTAACGGTCGCTCGGGCGGGCGAAACGACCGTTGCGGTCGCGGCAAACTTCACGGCGGCGGCGAAGGAGATCGGTGCGCGTTTTGCGGAGACGACCGGCCATCGCGTGAAATTCAGTTTCGGTGCGACGGGACAACTTTACACGCAGATTACCCAAGGCGCACCGTACGATCTCTTCCTCGCGGCAGATCAGGTTCGTCCGGTCCGGGCGATCGAAGAGGGTTTCGCCGTTCGGGGCAGCCGCGCCACCTATGCCTTGGGGCGACTGGTCTTGTTCAGCCGCGATCTTGGACGGGTTCAAGGTAAGGCCGCCCTGACTGCCGACCGGTCCGCCCGTATCGCGATCGCAAATCCGAAAACCGCCCCCTACGGCGCCGCGGCCGTCGAAACGCTTAAATCGCTCGATCTTTACGAAACGCTGGCACCACGCCTGGTTCGCGGCGCCAATATCGCTCAGACCTACCAGTTCGTGTATACCGGCAACGCTGACATGGGATTTGTCGCACAGGCGCAGATTACAGCCCGGCCGGGTGGATCGTACTGGATTGTACCCGCGACGCTTCATCCACCGATTGCGCAGGATGTCGTCTTGCTAAAGCACGGTGCTCAGAATCCGGCGGCGCGGGCGTTCCTCGCCTTCCTGAAAAGCGACGCGGCACGGCAGGTGAAGGAGAAGTTTGGTTATGGCCGCTAGAACGGATCGATGACAGGCTTTGCCGAACTCTGGCCGCCGATACGGCTGACGCTCGAGCTCGCTACGATCACGACGATCGTGCTGCTCATCATCGGTACGCCGATCGCCTGGTGGCTGGCGCGCGCCCAGGCCAAATGGAAGGAAGTCGTCGCGGCATTGGTCGCCGTCCCGCTCGTCCTGCCGCCGACCGTGCTGGGTTTCTATCTCTTGATCGCGCTGGGACCGGACGGACCGGGCGGCTGGGTTGCGGGCCTGTTTGGCGAGCGTTCGCTGGCCTTCACCTTCGAGGGACTGGTGATCGGGTCGGTCTTCTATTCCATGCCTTTCGTCGTGCAGCCCATCCGCAATGCCTTCGAATCGTTCGGCAATCGGCCGCTCGAGGTTGCCGCCACGCTGCGCGCATCGCCGTGGCAGGCCTTCTGGACCGTCGCAGTGCCCCTGGCGCGACCGGGATTCGTCACCGGCGCCGTCTTGGGCTTCGCCCATACCGTCGGCGAATTCGGCGTCATCCTAATGATCGGCGGCAACATTCCCGGCGAAACCAAGGTGCTCTCGATCACGATCTACGACTATGTCGAAACCCTGCAATGGGCCGAGGCGCATATCCTCGCCGGCGGCATGCTGGTCTTCGCCTTCGCGGTCATCCTGTCGATGATGCTGCTCGACAAACGGCTGGGGCGGCCGGGTCCATGACGGACATCGCACCGAACATTAGTGCAGCCTTTACAGGCAGCCGCGGCGATTTCGCCCTCGACATATCGTTCGAAGCACCGATGCGCGGCATCACGGCGCTGTTCGGCCCGTCCGGCTGCGGCAAGACCACGATCCTGCGCTGCATGGCGGGACTAGACCGAATGGCCGGCCGGCTCAGTGTCGGTTCAGAAATCTGGCAGGACGACGCGACCGGCACATTCCGGAAAACCCATCACCGACCTGTCGGCTATGTATTCCAGGAAGCCAGCTTGTTCCTGCATCTCTCCGTGCGCAACAATCTGCTCTACGGATCGCGACGCACCAAACCGCAAGCGTCGAACGGGACGCTCGGTTTCGACGATATCGTTTCCCTGCTCGATGTCGGGCATTTGCTCGACCGGTCCCCAACGGGGCTATCCGGCGGCGAACGGCAGCGTATCGCGGTCGGCCGCGCCTTGCTCTCCCAGCCGCGCCTGTTGTTGATGGACGAGCCGCTGTCGGCACTCGACCGGCAGACAAAAGACGAGCTGCTACCCTATTTCGAAACGCTGCATCAGGAGCTGGCCATACCAATCCTGTATGTCAGCCACGACATCGCCGAAGTGGTGCAGTTGGCGGACCGAATGGTCGTGCTGTCGCGCGGTCAAAAGGTCGCCGAAGGCCCGCTGGTCGAGATCCTCGAACGGCTCGATCTACATCCGGCGACCGGCCGCTTCGAGGCCGGAGTCGTGCTGACGGCACGGGTCGCGGCTCAAGATGCCAAATTCCACCTGACCCGGCTCGACCATCACGGACAGGCCTTTACCATCCCCGCAGTCGATCTGCCGATCGGCGAGGAAGTCCGCCTTCGGGTCCGTGCCCGCGACGTCGCGCTCTCGACCGAAAAGCCCGGCGCCATTAGTATCCGCAATGTCTTCGAAGGCAACATTGTGGAAATCCGCGAAGAACCCGGAACGGCGTTTGCCGAAACCTTGATCGATATCGGCGGCGGCCGGTTGCGCGCGCGAATTACTCGTGCCGCCGTAGCTGACCTATCCCTCGAAGTCGGTAAGCCGGTCTTCGCGCTGGTGAAGAGCATCTCTTTCGACCGGCGCAGCTTGTCACAGCACGCGCCTTGAACGGCGTTTGACAGCCTGCGGCGCTACTCTGACAATCGCGGCACAGGGAGGACTAAAGCCGTGACGAATCAGATCGAACTACGCATTGCGACCCGCGGACCCTTCGCCGGCGGTCATGAGTTCGAAGGCACCGGGGCTTATGAGAAAATTTCCGGACGCGCTCATTTCGCCGTCGATCCGAACGCCGCCGCGCAGGCCGGTATCACCGATTTGGACACGGCGCCACGCAATGCCGCCGGCCTGGTCGAACTCGCCACCGACCTGATTATCCTCAAACCGGCCGACATGGCGCGCGGCAACCGACGCCTGTTCTACGATTACGGCAATCGCGGCAATATCCGGGCGCTGCAATTCTTCAACGACGCGCTCGGTTCGAACGATCCCAGCGACCTGACACATGCGGGCAACGGCTTCCTGATGCGTCGCGGCTACACGATTGTCTTCGCCGCCTGGCAAGGCGATCTTTTGCCGGGCGACGGCCGCTTTCTGCTCGATCTGCCGGTCGCCCAGAACCCGGACGGCACGCCGGTTACCGGTCCCATCCGCACCGAATTCATCGTCGACGCGCCGGGTCAGACCTGTATCCCACTGAGCGGTCGCGCCTCGACCCGCAGCTATCCAACCGTTTCGTTGGATACGAACGGGGCACAGTTGACCCGGCGCCGCTATCCGGGCGACCCGCGGATCAAAATCCCGTCGGACGACTGGGCGTTCGCGCGCGTCGAAGGCGGCGTCGGACTGGACAATCAGGGCGCCGAGCAGGCGATCATGCCCTCCGACACGCATGTTTATCTGCCGGCCGGCTTCGAGACCGGCTGGATCTATGAGATCGTCTATACGGGCCGTGATCCGCTGGTGCTCGGACTGGGCCATGTGGCGGTCAGGGATCTCATAAGCTTCCTGAAATACGGCAAGGACGGAAACCCGCTGGGTGGTCCAATCGACAAGGCCTATTGCTGGGGCCGCTCGCAGACCGGGCGCTGCATGCGCGACATGATCCATCGCGGCTACAACGCCGATGCCGAAGGGCGTAAGGTCTTCGATGGCGCATTGA
>Ga0315338_1004187_pt1 | contig 11712 bp, 15 predicted proteins | sample ASW8metaG_FD_204518 | JGI IMG/M metagenome (GOLD analysis project Ga0315338, IMG submission 204518) | Ammonia-oxidizing marine archaeal communities from Monterey Bay, California, United States - ASW #8 | ecosystem: Environmental > Aquatic > Marine > Coastal | place: USA: California | collected...
GCAACTGAAGGATACTTCAGTAGAAGATGGGTCGCGAAGAACATCTTCAGCATGTCCGACGAAGAAATCATTAGAAACCAAAGAGAGATGTTCTATGATAGGCAATTCGAAGCAGACCTTGAAGCCGTTGGTGCACAAGCCGCGGCGGAAGTAGAGGCCGGCGGATTAGGCGGTCTCGAAGGGGCTCTCGGAGATGAAGGAGAGATGGATCTCGGCGCGGAAGAAGCCCCAGGCGCAGAAGAAGCTCCGCTTGAAACTTCTCCGGAAGACTTGGAGGGGGAAGAATCGGCCCTTCTTGCTGCACCGGGCAATAGAAAAGTTCCCGTTGTTGATCGTTCCAAGGGAAAGGTATACACTCCCGTTGCCGTTGATAGAAGAAATGCCGGCGCACGCCGCCGCAGCACAAAGAGTCAATGGAGCGACGAAACGGCCAGAAATACCACAAGAAATATTTTTAAAGGTTGGGAAGGTCTTAATAGTTTAAATAACCCATCCCTTGAGGAAAACGATACTATTTATAACATGGAAGAAAGAAAACTTTTTGAAGTTAATCACCATGTTCGATCTTTAATAACAGAAATGGAGAAAAAAGATAATGAAAGCAAAACATAATAAAAAGCGTAACACCGCATTTCTTTACGAGACATTAATAAAAGAGCTTACCAAATCTGTTGTGGAGAAAGATTTGAAAAAGAAAGAAGCACTCAATTCTTTGATTAAGGAATGCTTTAATCGAGGATCATTATTGTTTAAAGAGCTTACTCTTTATAGGGCCCTATATGAAACACAAGACCTGAAATCACAAACTGCAGAAAAACTTTTAAATGAGGTAAAAAGGATTCACTCTTCTATCAATAAAAAGAAAATTTTTGAAGAGCAAAGCGTTCTCATAAAAAAGATGAATCAGATCTTATCAAAAGGTATTTATTCTAACTTTGTCCCAAACTATAAAAGTCTGGCCACAATATATCAGGTCTTTAGTGAGGAAACACCAATTAAAAAGAGAATCTTTCTTGAAGAGGGGATTATTAGCGCCCTAACAAATAATACAGTTGAAAAGGATCCAGAAATGAAACCTATCGACAATATTGTATACAATTCTTTTGTTGAGAAATTCAACCAAGAGTATGTGGGAAAACTTTTGTCGGAACAAAAGACTTTGCTCAATAAATATATTACTTCGTTCATGGACAACGGTATTGAACTGAAAATCTTCCTCAACGAAGAAATTGGCAGATTAAAAGAAGAATTGAAAAAATCAAAAAGCCTTAAAGAAATTACATCTGACCCAGAGATGACAAAGAAAACAGAAAAAGTTTTAAACATGTTAGAAAGTTTTAAAAAATCAGAAATTAATAAAGTTTTGGTTCAAAAAATTCTAAAGATTCAAGACTTAGCACAAGAGATCAAGGGTTAATGGCGATTAAGGTTAACATAACAAAGGATCCCACTCCGGTACAAGCTACAATGGAGTTAAACATCCGCAAGACTCTTGCCGGAAATATTATGATTTTAGATCATGACGACATTGATATTGTTCTCTTACCAGAGCAAAACAAGATTATTGCATTTCCGAAAGATGCTATGTCTGATGTTATCTACGGGACTCAAGACAGATTGTTTTATTTTCTAGAAAAGAAGGGGCTTATAGAATATGGGTCCGTTCGCTCGGGGAATGTTTATGGATCTATGGAAGCATTGATTGCTAGCCCGGTTGACGAAGGAGTTAGTGCCCTTCAATCGGCAGTATATTCCGTTGGCAAATTCATAGAAGAAGAAAAGCCATACTTTATGACAATGAATGCGTATGAAGAGAGAGAAGAGCAAGCAATGTTAAACCCCGACGATGAAGATTCGACAGAGCTTGGCGAAGTACCGCATCAAAAAGAAAAGGGTTCTCTCCGCCCAGGGTGGATCCGCGGCCCATACGGCATGTCAACTCACTATCGATACGAGGAGTAATGGAGCTACTTTATTTTATTCTTTGTTCATATGGGTTAACGCAGATCCTTGTTTATGGCAAAATATTTGATTCGATCAGACCAACAAAGGGAAAGTTAGGCGAATTATTCAGGTGTTCTATGTGTGTAGGCTTCTGGGTTGGTGTATTTTTGTTTGGTATAAACGAATTCACAGAACTATTTAATTTTGATTATAATTTAGCAAATGCCTTTATTTTGGGATGGCTCAGTTCTGGAACATCCTATATCCTGTGCGCTATATTTGATGATCGAGGTATTAAAGTGGAGATGTACAAATGAATTTAAACTCATATACAGATAAATGGAAATTACAACCAGTTCGTCGCTGCTGCAAAGGACGAATAGACACGCGGGTAGCGCCCGCTTTGGAGATTATAAATGAGCAAATTTCTTATAAGAGAATATTACGAATTATGTGAAGGTGGCGTTTGCCAAGATCTTCTGACTGAAGAAGAAAAGCGGCTAGTTCGAGAGAACAACTATATGTTTTTAACAGGCGTTATGCAACGATCTGATGCACAGAACGGTAATGGCCGTGTGTATCCCCACGCAATTTTAGAAAGAGAGATTGGAAATTACGCGAAACTTGTCAAAGAACGCCGCGCACTCGGAGAACTTGATCATCCAGAGGATTCTGTAATTAATCTTAAGAATGCCTCTCATATGGTTACAGAAGTCTGGTGGGACGGAAAAGATGTATTGGGAAAGGTTCAAGTTCTTAATACTCCATCTGGCCAGGTGCTTCGGTCTCTTGTTGAGTCCGGAGTTAAGCTTGGTATTTCCTCCCGAGGTTTAGGATCGGTTCATGAATCACAAGGAAGGACAATTGTTGAAGACGACTTCCAATTGATTTGTTTTGATTTTGTTTCAGAGCCTTCAACATCTGGAGCATTTATGATGACCGAGGGAAAAAACATTGATTTAAATAGTATATACACAAAAGCAGATCGTATTAATAGAGCATTAAACGAAGTTTTAAGAGGAGAAGAATAATGCAACTCACAACAAAAGAACTAAAGAGACTCATCAGAGAAGAACTTGTAAAAGTAAAATTTGAGAGAGCAGCAAAGAATGAAGAGGCAGAGACAATAGAAGAAGATAAAGATCTTACTTCGATGTTCGAGAAAGCGGGCCTGACAAAAGAAGATATTAAAAAAATTGTTTTAGAGGCTTTAAATGAAAAAGAGTGATCTCAAGAAACTCATCAAGCCAATTGTTGAAGAGTGTGTAAAAGAGATAATCCTTGAGAAGCAAGGGTTATTATCCAATATTGTGTCTGAGGTTGCCCAAGGCCTGAGTGGGGCCCCTCAACCAATCGTTGAACAAAAGCAAGCTCCGCAAGTAGATAATAAAGCTGCAGCCGCTGAAGCGGAAGCTAGAAGAAAAAAAGCACTAGAGACAAAAAGAAAAATGCTCGATGCCATTGGTCAATCTTCATATAATGGAGTAGATCTATTTGAGGGAACGACACCGATGAGTTCCGGAGGAAGCCCAAGTGCAGAAACACAAGCACAGGGCCCGCTTTCGGGTATGGATCCGAACGACTCCGGAATAGATATTTCAAACCTGATGGGCAATGTCGGAACGTGGAAAGCTATAGCAGAAGGTAAAAAATGAGCAAAGGCAAAAAACCAGTTAATGTCTCGGTAGAGCCGAGAAGAAACGAATCAATTGAGAGAGCATTAAAAAGATTCTCCAGAAAAGTTAAAAAAGAGAAAATTCTGGATGAAGTTCGCGATAGAATGTACTATGTTAAGCCATCTGAGGCCAAACGTAAACAAAATAAGCGAAGAAAAGCCGTTTTAGACAAGTTAAAACGCGAAAGAGATACTATTTAATAGAAGACCAGGAGAATTAAAATATGTCACAGAATAATGAAGATTTTAGATACAATCAAGGGGTAGGTAGCACAGCAGCGTATATGGTTTCTGGGTATCCTTTCCTTACCGGCTCAACCCACCTTGAAAATGGCACAGAAACAGTGGTGAATTTTCCTACAGTTACAAAGAGAATTCTTGTTATCAATACTGGTGCACCTGATCTTCTTATTCACTTTGCCAGTAAAACAATTACTAATACAACCGGAAGTTTTCATCATATAACTCTTAATTCTGCAGAAGATTCATTAGACATGGGTGTCAAAGCGGAGAAGATTTATATCTCCAATATCGAAAGCACACCTGGGCTGACAGGATCCTTTCAGTTATATGCTGAGTTAACAACAATACCAACGGGATCATTGCATAAGATGCACACTGCAGGTTCAAATTGGCCTGGTATTCAAGATTAGACACAAGGAGAACTAAAAAGTGGGATATAAACCAGGATCCTCCGATCAAAGCCCTGCAGGGACCTCAAATGTTGCTATTGGCGCTGACTCAGGAGCAGCAATCACCTCTGGGGGTACTCAAAATACTCTAGTTGGTGAAGAAGCAGGAAATGATCTTACAACTGGCGATGACAACGTGATTGTTGGTTATCAAGCAGGCGATAAAACAACCGCAACATCAAATACCGTCATCATCGGCGCCGGAGCCGGCGGCGGAGTTATGACCGGTGGCTCCCCTAATTTGACCAATGCACTTGGTACCGTCGCTATTGGATCAACCGCCGCGGCGGCCCTTACAAGCGGCGGAGGTACTACATGTATCGGCTGGAACGCCGGGACGTCCCTTACAACGGCGGAATCAAATACAGTAGTCGGTGCACTGGCACTGGATGCAGAAATTTTGGGCAGCTATAATGTTGCTGTTGGCACCATGGCCCTGACCGATCAAACCGGCGGCGGCACTGGCGGAGCCAATACCGTAGGAAATACCGCAGTTGGCTGGGCCTGTGGTGCAGATGTAACCGTTGGAACCATGAATACTTATTTAGGAATGAAGGCGGGATACACAACCACAGGATCTCATTATACTGTTGTTATTGGTGCCCAGGCCGGCCTAGGAAATATGACCAACGCCGCAGACGGTACAGTGCTTATTGGCTACTCCGCCGGCGAGGCGCAAACTACTGGTGTTGGTAACACTGCAGTTGGGTACCAGGCACTCAAGACAAATATAGACGGCGACAAAAACACTGCTATTGGATACCAGGCTCTTACAGCCATGGAAGCAGATTCTGACGGTCAAGGAAACAATACGGCTGTCGGACATACCGCTGGCGTTGCCATCGTCGCAGGAACCGGAAATACAATTGTTGGAGCCAAGGCTGGTGATGCACTAGTAGAAGGAGATGACAACGTTATGATAGGGGCATTCGTCGACCCTTCGGCAAGTGACTCAACAAATCAAATCGTTATCGGCAAGGGCATTCAAGGCACAGCAAATGATCAGTTTTCCTTTGGCAAAGGCGGCAACGTTGTGTCGTGCGACTTTGGATCTGATGCGAATTGGAGCCGCACATCCGATATAAGAAAAAAGAGAAATGTCAAAGATGACACTCTGGGCTTAAACTTTATCAATGATTTGAGAACCGTTACGTTTCAATGGAAGCCATCTAACGAATTTCCTAAAGAATGGAATGCATATAACGAAGAGAATCAGATGAATCTAGATGTAGTTATGCACGGTTTTATTGCTCAAGAAGTTAAAGAGGCATTAAACAAGGCAGAAGTAGATACTTTTGCGGGCTGGAATCAGCGCCCCGATGGCAGTCAAGCAATATCAAGAGACATGTTTATTATGCCGTTAGTTAAGGCAATTCAGGAACTTACTGAGAGAGTAAAAGAACTGGAAGGGAAGTAGAATGTTCAAAAAAAGTCATTTTACCAAAAACAATACTATTTATTCTTGATTAGGAGTCAAATTATGTCAAAAATGTTAGAACAAGCAATTATTGATGCGGAAGCTTTAAAGGATGCCGCACTTAAGAACGCAGAGTCTATCATTCTGGAGAAATACTCTCTAGAAGTAAAAGAAGCGGTCGATAACCTTTTGGAAGAGCAACCAGAAGAAGAGTTGGCCACAGAAGAAGCCGAAACTTCCGAAGGCGATAAAGATTTTATGGAAGATATGACGAGAGCAGACATTGAAGATCTTGAAGAAGATTGTGGATGCCCAGAAAAAGACACGTATACAGTTTCATTTGATGAGTTAAAAGCCCAGGCCGATGCAGCAATTGCAGAAGACCAGGAAGATCACTTAGATGTAGCTGATGATGTGATGCAAGAAGAACAAGAAACCGTCGAAGAAGACGAAGAACTTGAAGAGGAACTTGACATCACTGAAGAGAATTTAGATGAAATCGCAGATCTATTAGAAGATCTAGTCGTCGATTTACGCCCAGTTCCTTCTGGAGTTCCAGGCGGAGGCACAAATAATGCAGCGGAGCAAGAACTCGCTGATGCTGCCAAAGCCGAAGAACTCACCGCAGAAGAAGAATTGGATGAAGACGAAGAAAAAACTGAACTAGAAGAGACCATCAAGACTCTTAATGTAAAAATTGAGGAGCTTGAGGTAAAAAATTCTAAGTTCGAAGAGATAGTTTCACAGTTGAAAGAGCATCTTGATGATGTAAATCTTTCAAACGCTAAACTTCTCTATACAAATCGTGTTTTGGGCAGCCCCTCTCTGAATGAGCGACAAAAAACAAAAATTGTCGAAGCTCTATCCAAAACGTCGACCGTTGAAGAAGCAAAAATTATTTATGACACACTTCAAAGCACAGTGGGGACAGGCAATAAGCCAGGACCAAAATCACTCCGCGAGGCAGTCACACGTTCTTCTTCAGCAACCCTGTCGCGTCGTAATGACAAGACAACTATTTCAAACCCTGTTTCTTCCAGATGGAAGACCTTAGCAGGGATTAAAGACAATAATTAAAAAGGAGAAAATTAAAATGTCTGTACTTGATAAATTAACAGAGGGCATTGTTAACAGAGATCTCCAAAAAGAGGGTGCTGCCTTGATGAGTAAGTGGGAGAAGACCGGTCTATTAGAAGGCCTTGGTTCTGATCGTTCTCGCTCTAGCATGGCTAGCCTTCTCGAAAACCAAGCCAAGGAGCTTCTTCGCGAAGCATCTTCCATGGCCCAAGGTGACGTTGAGGGTTTTGCTGCCGTAGCATTCCCAATCGTTCGCCGTGTTTTCGGTGGTCTCATTGCTAATGACCTCGTATCTGTTCAACCGATGAGTCTCCCCTCGGGACTCATCTTCTTTCTTGACTTCCAAGCCAACCATACAAAGCTTGGTACGGAAGCCAATGATTCACTTTATGGAGGTGGCGTCGTCGGTCAACAATTGACCGGAGGTGTTGACCTCACAGCCGAGAATGCCGAAGAGAGCTTTTATGCTCTTAATAACGGTTATTCTTCGCCAACTGGATCTGCTATCAACACAACTGTTGCGCTAGTGGCTTCTGGTACTGTTGGTGGTCTTGCATCGCAAGGTACTGTTGCAGCAAATGTGGCGCCTACTAATGGAGCTATCGACTCTTTATGCCGTTTTGACCCAGATCTTTCTGGTTCAAATGTGATTGTCTATAGAGCCGCCGTATCTGATCTTGTAGAGGATACAACTTCGACACCAATGAACCTGAATAATCTTCAGGCTTTGACCGTCGCCGCCAGCGGCGACAACTTCGGCGGTTCCCGCCTTATTCGTCGTTTGACCGCGTTTTCTGGTTCGGCTCGTGCCCACGTACTCCTCTTCGTGGAGGTTACCGGTACATCCAAAACTCAGCTTGTTCCCGTAGGCACGGACTCGAACATCGTAGTTGACCATGACGGTTACACACAAGCTGATCTTGAGTTTGCACTCGCTGATGACTTCACTGGTACAGCCGCTGCAGGAAACCAGGCCAGCGGAAACGCCCTTGGTGCCGTTGTAGGTGTTGATTCTTGGGCACTTGAGAACACTGGAGCTATTCCAGAGATCGATATCAAAGTCGACAGCGTATCGGTTACAGCCGTAACCAAGAAGTTGAAGGCTAAGTGGACTCCAGAGTTAGGCCAAGACCTTAACGCTTATCACAACCTTGATGCAGAGGTAGAGCTTACTGGTATTCTTTCGGAGCAAATCGCTCTCGAAATTGACCGTGAGATTCTTGCTGACCTGATCAATGGTGCATCTGCTGGTAAGTATTACTGGTCCCGCCGTCCAGGCAAGTTCCTTAATCGTGCAACTGGTGAAGCCCTTGAGGCCGGAGGCGGTACTAACGCCCTTGGACCTCCCGACTTCACTGGTACTGTTTCTGAGTGGTATGAGACTCTCGCTGAAACAATCAACGATGTTTCCGCTCAAATTCACCGCAAGACGCTCCGAGGCGGAGCAAACTTTATTGTTTGTTCCCCAGAGGTTGCGAACGTTCTTGAATTTACATCTGGCTTCCGTGCTGATGTAACTGGTGATGCTGATCGCGGCACTGTTGGTGCTGTTAAAGCAGGATCTCTTAGCAAGAAGTGGGATGTGTATGTTGATCCATACTTCCCGCGCAACGTTGTACTTGTCGGTCGCAAGGGAGGTTCCTTCCTTGAGAGTGGATATGTGTATGCACCTTATGTGCCTCTCCAAATCACTCCGACTATCTTCGGTATCGAGGACTTTGTACCTCGCAAGGGTGTCATGACCCGATATGCCAAGAAGATGGTTAGACCTGATATGTATGGTCTTGTTATTGTTGCTGACCTTCTCGGTTAATAGCAAATAAATCGCTTCTCAAAGAGCAGAGCCCCCCTTGAAGTTTTCTTCTTGGGGGGCTTTTTATTATCTGCTCAACTATTTATTCAAGAGGAGAAATAAATGAATGGCAGCCCCCACCTTAACGCCGGCTAGCACAACGAGTGCCAGCAAATTACCAGCTACAGGAACAGTTTCCAGTGTTTCCGCAGAATTAGCCTTTGGAATCTACTCTAGTAATGCCAATTTTTTATCTGGTGCAGCAGATCAAGTTGCCTACACATATAAGAAATTGGGCGGAGATATTTTAGATATTGAGCTTAAAGAGGGAAACGTATATGCAGCATATGAAGAGGCAGTTTTAGAATATTCTTATATTTTAAATGTCCATCAATCAAAAAATGTTCTTTCTGATCTTTTGGGGTCGACAACAGGTAGTTTTGATCAAGATGGGGAAATTCAATCTGGGGACTCTTTAGAAAATAAAGCTATCGAATCAAGTTACCCGCAGTTTCAATTTTCATATGCCAGAAAGGTTGGACAGGCAATCTCTAACGAAGTTAACTTGAACGGATTTCAGACTGTTTATTCAGCTTCATTCGCCACAACGTCCTCTGTACAAGATTATGACTTGCAGTCGATTATATCAAGTCAGGCTGGATCAGATAGCACATTAGATTACTATAATAAAGTTGGAAACAACAGACTTTTAATTAGAAAAGTTTATTATAAGACCCCACAGTCGATGTGGAGATTTTACGGGTATTATGGCGGGCTAAACACAGTTGGAAATATGCAAAACTATGGCCAGTGGGCCGACGACTCTCAATTTCAGATAGTCCCTGTTTGGCAGAACAAGCAACAAGCGATGATGTTCGAGGATGCGATCTATACGAGAAATTCTCACTATTCATATGAAATTAAAAATAATAAATTAAGAATTTTTCCGAACTCTACCACTTCTGGTCCCAAGAAAATGTGGGTTGAGTTCGTTATTCCAAATGAAAAGGAACCATGGGAGGAAGACAGCAACAGACTCAATGATGTTGGTGGTGTTAATAACATGAACAATCTTCCCTTTGCTAATATTGGGTATGATACGATTAACTCAATTGGAAAGCAATGGATCAGAAGATTCGCCCTTTCTGTAGCTAAAGAAGTGCTGGGCCAAATTAGAAGCAAGTTTGCAACAGTGCCAATTCCAGGTGATGCAGTCACATTAAATGGCCCTGCTTTAATATCAGAGGCAAAGGACGAACAAGAAAAGCTTAGAGAAGAGTTGAAGACGGTTCTTGATGAAATGACCTACAACAAGCTTGTTGAGACAGATTCAAACACGCTTGATAATGTTCTCAAGATGCAAGAGAAACTCCCATTACCGATATTCCAAGGATAATAGAAGATGGCAAAATGGACACAACCAGAAAATCCGCCACCCCCGTTGTTTACAGGGAAGCCTGAGCGCGATTTAGTTAAGCAGGTTAATGATGAGCTTATTGAGCGAGTAATAGGACAGCAGATAGCTTATTATCCAATTGACAACGATATAACAAGATATCACGAACTATACGGCGAGGCTGTAGAAAAAACGTTCTTGCCACCAATTCGTGTTTATGCTCTTGTCGAATGGGAGGAGTATGCAACTTCATACACTGAAAATATAGGTGTTGATAGAGATGCATCGATTATGATTCATTTCCACAAAAGAAGGTTGACTGAAGATCAGGATCTTTTCGTTCGTGTTGGGGATTTTGTTGCTTATGGAGAGATTTATTATGAGATAGTAACTCTTGCGGAACCAAAGAAATTGTTTGGTCAAGTGGATCACAGCGTAGAAATTTCAGCAAAATGTATTAGAGCAAGAAAAGGATTATTTGACGGAGGATAAACAAAATGGCAGAAGAATTAATTGAAATAAGACCATCAACGATAGAAAATATTGATCTTTCGGTTTTTGAATTTATAAATGAACAATTAGACATGTTCTCTACTACAAACGAGGGTTTTAGAAAAGTTCCTGTCGTTTGGGTAGGTACTGAGCGCGCCAATCAAGTAAAGAATAATAAGGATTTAAGAGATGATCAGGGTGTTTTAATTTTACCGATTACAACTTTAGAAAGAACTTCAATTACTAAAAACCTTGACAGAAAGGGAACTTATTATGGAAATGTCGGTCAAGGAGAGGGAATAGTAATTTCCCGAACTATAAAACAAGACAAAACCGCAAATTTCTTAAATGCCGATAGCGCAAAAAAAACAAGATTTGGAGTTGGTCATGGCCAGCTTAACTTCCCATCAAAAAAAGATAATAAAAAAATAGTTTATGAAACCGTAAAAGCGCCACTACCTGTTTATATCGATGTAATTTATAAGTTTAGTATTCGAACAGAATATCAAGAACAAATGAATAAATTAATGACACCTTTTATAACCCGTCCGCATGGACTCAATGTCATTTCTCTTTTGAGAAACGATCATTATTATGAAATGTTTATCGGAGACACATACGGCCTAAATAATAATTTGGCTACAATGAACGATGAAGAACGAACATATATTACAGATATAGAATTAAAAGTTCTAGGATATTTAATGGGCGAAGATGAAAACCAAAAAAATCCAAAGTTGGTTAAAACAGAAAATGCCGTAGAGGTTAAAATACCAAGAGAACGTGTAATATTTGGAGACATTCCAGGTCACATCGATAAAAAAGGATTTTATCGTGATTAATGATTGCTTTTCGGTAAGCAATATACTATTTATTTAAGAAATCATTCAAATTTCGTAGTTATAGGAGTAGTGTTAACATGTCAGTTGATAAGTTCAAATTTGTATCCCCAGGTGTTTTTATTGACGAAATCGATAATTCACAAGTACCCAGGACCACCGACGCAATCGGTCCACTCGTGATCGGTCGAACAGAAAGAGGCCCAGCAATGAGGCCCGTCAGAGTACAATCTTTTTCAGAGTTTGTAGAGGTGTTTGGAAATCCAATCCCAGGTGGAGATGGAGGAGACGTCTGGAGAGACGGAAATAGAACTTCCGCCACATATGCCGGCTATGCAGCCCAGGCGTGGCTTAAGAACTCTGGACCACTTAATGTAGTACGTTTGTT
>Ga0315338_1004188_pt1 | contig 11712 bp, 7 predicted proteins | sample ASW8metaG_FD_204518 | JGI IMG/M metagenome (GOLD analysis project Ga0315338, IMG submission 204518) | Ammonia-oxidizing marine archaeal communities from Monterey Bay, California, United States - ASW #8 | ecosystem: Environmental > Aquatic > Marine > Coastal | place: USA: California | collected...
TACCGGCCGCGATGCTCCTTACAATTTAAATCGCGTCTCCAAACGAAAAGACGATTTAACTTGCCATATCTATTTTGGCCTCTGTGTGAAAAGGCTGATGGAGCTCTGTTTTACGCTGAACCGTCAGTATGCCCCTTATACCAAGTGGCTGAATCGATTGTTTCGAGAGTTGCCGAAATATGCAGACGATCTGGCTCCGCTTATCGATCAAGCGGTCGCTGAACCGGCTTGGGACAAAAAAGTGCGGATTCTTATCGAGGCGAATTATGTGATTGCCGACGCGCTGACCGACTTGCAGCTTAGCAAGAAGGCCCCTCGCCGAGCGTTCGACGAGGGCCTTGCAGACCTGTCTCTGTACGATTCGGCAGCACAAATTTACAGCGAGCTTCCCGAGGAGCTGTTGCATCCAAGTTTCAATCAGATTGAACTGTGGGAAAAAATGGCTCGCGAGGTATTATTCGATTCGAATGACTACATCAAAAATGGCAAGCACCATTAATATTAGCGAAGCACTTCATGCCTTAGAGCAAGGTTCGCCCGCCCGAGCCGACCGTCTGCTTTCGGAACAAGAACTCAAAGCGTTCGAAGATCGTGACATAACGGCACTGCAATCGCTGTGGCCGAGTCTAGCTAAGGCCCGAACGGAGCGCCGCACCCGTGCTGCTGCGGGGCGTATCGATCTTCATACCCATACTACTGCCTCGGACGGTGAGATGACCGTCGAGCAGTCGTTGTGCGAGCACTTTGTTCAAGGGCAGATACTTATTGATGATCACAATATCATCGATTCTCTACGTCCGGCCCGGCAACTTGTTCGCGACCGAGATTTAGAACTAGATGTTTTTCTTGGCGTCGAGGTCATTTGCACCAACGAACGACGCGCGTTTGAGTTTCATGCTATCGCTCCTGCGCTTAGCCCTGAGTTTGAAGCTTTGTGTCTAGAACATCGCAAGAAATGGAATCGAGCCTGCGAGTTGTTCGTTGACGAATTAGCAAACCGAGACGATCTGTTTAGTGATCCTGCTTGGTTGCAGATTGCCAAAGATTTTTCGGTTGGCGGTCCTCTTATGCCAGTGTTAGAGCGATATCAAATTGTTCGGGAAAAAATCACTTCCGACCAGCAGGCCTACGATACCTTTGTGAGGAACAACCAGACGTTCGACATGGGCAACCTGTGGCAAGCCTGGGGCTTGGGACGCGAAGGCGACCCACCGATGCTCAATCACCGTTTCTTTGCCTCCATGCGTTGTTACGCCTTGAACGTCTATCGCGATGAATTGGGCGACTGGTTCGATTACGAATCTTTGGCAAATCGGTTTCGCGAAGTGGGATGTTTTATTAGTCATAATCATCCGAACTATTGGGATGAAGACTTTGTTGGCGAGATGAGGCACGAACTCCAGACCGAATGGATTCAGGATTGGGCCCAGCGAGGGGTGATTGACGCACTTGAGGTTTGGAGCCCTCCCTTCGCTTCGAAACGTGTGCCTCATTATTGGGATAAGGTTTGCCAGGAACTGAATCTCGTACCCATGGCAGGGACTGACTGCCATAGCGGACGCGAACAGGAATTTGGCGGCCAGGTAGAAGACCATCCCGAGATCCCTCCGCAAATTTATGCGAAACTAACTGCACCGGCGGTAGCAAAAGCAGAACAAGAAACAGAGCCTTGGGCGGCGCTGTCCGCCTGGAGAAACGTATTGGAAATTGACTATGCCCACCAGCAGGCTTTGAGTAAGTGTTTGGAAATCGTAAACGCATTGGCCACCAAATAAACGAACCACTCAGGCTGAGCACAACACATGTATTTCTTGTCTCGCTTTGTTGTTGCACTCTCCGTCACTAGCCTGTTGGTTCGTACTGTTGACGCTCATGACTTGCCTGTCAGCGACCTGAAAATCGTAGCCAGCGCAGAGTCGATGCACGTTGAACTTGTACTCAACGCCGCCGAGCTAAACTTCTTTCCCGAAATCGATACTAACCATGACGGGCTCGCCGGGCCAGGGGAGATCGAGGCTAAGAGTACTCAGATATCAAAAGCAATTATCGATTGCTTTACGTTTCAAGTTAACGGAACTGTCGTCCAGCCGGCTGTGCATGGCCTCGTGCCTGATCTTGGCTCGCATCATCTTACCCTGCGTGCCCACTTCCCGGTTGATGCACGTGAGACGCCGGTAATGCTAGAGTCAGGGCTAGCTGCCATTACACACGGAACCCATATCGTCGAGGTGGTGTTACATCGGCCTAGCAGCAGACATGCGGCTCGACTGGATGCTCATGATCGTGATGTGCTGTTCGACTACAAGAAAAAGCAAGTGCCTGTAGTAAAGCAATCGAAGCAAGTCGCCACCTCAAGTAGTCCAGCTCGCCAAAAATCAAACCCGATAAATTACGCCCTAATTCTCGGACTAGCTGCCCTCGTTGGGGGCTTTTTGTTTTTTCGAGACACCAAAAAATAGAAGGCACTTTCATGTTACGTTTATCACCGCAGAGTCATTGCCAATTGCTTGCCCGCTTTTTTATTTTCTATGGCTTTGCTTTTGTTGTTGCTGTAACAGTTCTTTTAGCCAATGCGGCTGCAGCAAGGGCGGAAGTGATCTGGTCGTTAGGCGAACCGGACGGCTCGTCTATCGAATTTGCACCGGGTTCCCAGTCCGAATTAGAGTACAAAATCGGCGAGAGCACCGTGAGTCAGGATTTTTCTGGCCACCATCGCGGCACGATCGATTGGGATCCCGATCGTGCTGAGAAGGAGCGGCCTTACTCTATCGATTTCGATCTTGCCGCTGCACCTCAGGGTCCGCATCACTTGCTGCTGAATCTGATTTATAAAACGGGTGCTCCTAAGCAGATCCAAGTTGTAGTGAATGGCAAAAAAGGAATCTTTCCCGTCGTCACGGCTCCTAAAAAGGATGTCGACGCCAAAGACGGCAATGCAATCCTGCTGACAAAACAAAAGTTGTATGTGCCAATCGAAGCTGCTTGGCTCAAACCCAAGGGCAATCGAGTTACTATCGCTCCACTCGGCTTTGGGACGATGGATTACGACTCGCTCAGTTTTCATCGTGGATCGATTCCTGCTGGGTCGCAGTTGCTTCAGCCTCGATTAGTGCCCACAATCTTTTACCAGCAGAAAGATGGCCAACTCACTGAAGCCTGCCACTTGCATGTTCCTTTTGCCGATAATTTTACCAAAGGTACGGCAACGCTTTGGTTAGGCGGCAAACGACAACGGGTAAATCTTGACGCCGTAGACTACGATTTTGGAATACTCTCCCCCGTAATTGAAATAGCAGCTTCAGAAACTCCCCAAGCGGCTCGAATTTCGATCGACATGGACGGACAAACGACTAGTACGTCCCACAAATTCGTGCCTGCCAGACAGTGGAAGGTTTTTCTGAATCCTAAAATTCACAACGACATTGGCTTCACCGATATCCAGCCGCATGTGAATGAGCTCGATACGCGGAATACCGATGCTGTGCTCAAAATCCTCAGGGATTTTCCTTTCTATAAATTTAACTTCGAAACCTCCTGGCTTGTCGAGAATTTTCTCGACTGTCGACCCGAACAGTATCGTCAAGAATTCCTGCAGCAAGCCCGCGAGGGCAGGGCACCCATCAACGCATTTTATTTGAATTTGTTGACCGGTGTTTGCACAGGCGAAGAGCTTTACAGGTCGCTGTACTACACGCATGCCCTGCACTTAAAGCACGGTACTAATTTTGATTTCGCTTGCCTCACCGATGCCCCTTCGCACAGTTGGTTTTTACCCACCTTGCTCAATGATGTAGGCATCAAGACATTCTCCAATGGCAGCAATCAGGCGCGGGCTCCCATCCTGGTGCAAAGCAATTTGAACGAGGTTTCCCCCTTTTATTGGGAAGGTCTCAATGGCGAGCGCATCATGATGTGGTACGCCCGGGTGTACGCCCAGTGGAAACTTCTCACGGCCGAAGGATTTCTACACCGTCAGGTGAGTTATGATTACCTACAGTCGACGTTGCCGCAATTTTTAACACGGTTTCGGCGAGCGGATTATGCTCCCGATGCTATTTTAGTATATGGTGCCTACATCGATAACGCTTCGATTCCCCCGACTGCCGAAGCTGAGTTTGTTGAGCAGTGGAACCAAGAGTTTGCTTTTCCCAAACTGATCGTCGCCTCGGATGCCGACTACTTCAACTATGTAGAAAAGAATTATGCCGAGCAGTTGCCCGTCTATCGTGGCGATGCTGGCGCCTACTGGGAAGATGGCGTCGCCTCCAGTTCTCAAGCGACTGCCAAGAACCGCCAGACCCAGCAGGTATTGCCGCTCGCAGAAATCAGCTCCAGCCTAGCGACCTCGTTTGAACCACGATTTCGTTATCCCAAACAAGATTTTGATGCCGCTTGGAAAAACGTACTCTTCTACGACGAGCACACCTGGGGCGCTTACAACAGTATTAGTCAGCCTGATCGCGAAGGAGTATTGCGACAATGGGAAGTGAAGGAAAGCTACAGTAATCGAGCCAACCTCGATGCTCGCAATTTGCTGTCGCGTTCGCTCAATCGGCTTTGCCAACAAGTGGAAGTGGTTGATAACACGATCTTCGCCTTCAACTGGCAGAACCGTACCCGTACCGAGCCGCTGGTGGTGGAATTGGCGGCTGGTACGTACCTCGTCGACTTAGTTACTGACGAAACCGTTGAAGTTGACGTGCTGTTTGAAAAAGAGGGGTGGCAAAAAGTTCGGTTCTTGGCCAAGGATGTTCCAGCCATGGGGTATCGCGGTTACGCCATCCGCTATCTCGACCCACCAGAGCTTGCCAAGAATGAGTCGCGTGAATCAAGCTGGACGATTGAAAATCACCATTACCGCGTCACCATAGACAATGACACCGGGGGAATCAAAAGCCTGATCGACAAAGTCGAGCAGCGTGAGTTAGTCGACCAGGACGATTCGTACAGCTTGAACCAATATCTTTATGTCAGCGGCGGGAAGGAGACGCAGATAAAAGACTTGCATCACGAACTCGTGCCGGCTGAATTAAATACCGAAGGAGCCAAAGAGGCCAAGCTCATCGAAAACGTCAGCACTCCTGTGGGGCAACGGATTGTCGTCGAAACAACGGCCAAGCACACCCCCTCGATTCGTAGCGAGTATTTGTTGTACGACGAGATCAAGCGGCTCGACATCGTTAATACCGTGCAGAAAAATGAAGTGCGCGACAAGGAGGCGGTGTACTTTGCCTTTCCGTGGGCAGCCGACAAACCCGAATTTCGGTACCAAATCCAAAACGGTTGGGTACGTCCCAATCAAGACCAGTTGCCCGGTGCCTGTCGCGAGTGGTTTGCCGTGCAGAATCTTGTGCATGTGAAAGATGGTGATTTCTCAATTGCCTGGTCGTCGCGAGATGCACCGCTGGCGAGCTTTACGGATATCAATCGTGGTCGGTGGTTAACAAATCTAGAAATCACGAACGGCCACCTCTACTCGTACGTGATGAACAACTACTGGTACGTCAATTACAAGGCATCTCAAGCAGGAAAATTCGTGTTCCGCTATTCGGTCACTAGCGGTAACGACCTCAGCCAAGAGCAATTGGCCGACTTCGACGCTGACACACGCACGCCGGTGTTCGCCTATCCTTATTTGTCTTCGTTCTCTGCAAGTGTCGCCAGCGGAGACCGCCCACTGAAAGCAAGCTCGGCCTCACTGTTGCAATTAGACGCAGCAAACCTGCAGATTGTCACGCTCAAACAAGCTGAAGACGGTAAAGGGTACATCTTACGATTATTAGAAACAGCTGGCCTCAGCGGGGTGGCGACGCTCAGGTCGCCGCTATTGCAGGTTGAGCAAGCCAAGCTATGCAACGGCGTAGAAGTCAATCAGCAGTCCCTAAACGTGACAGCCGATTCCGTAAAAATTCCATATCAACCACACAGGTACATAACGGTGAGGCTGGAAATGAAGTCACCAAGGAGCTAACGCTAGATCCTTTGATGCATTGTTTTCTTACTTCATCAGATTAGCTATTAAGCGTGCTTGTTCTAAAGCAACCAACGTCACTTGAAGAAATCGAAGCGTATTACGATCTTCGCTGGCGAATTCTGCGCGAACCTTGGGAGCAGCCTCGAGGAAGTGAACGGGATGAACTCGAAACTATCGCCTACCATATGGCGGCATATGACGAGCAGGGGAGTTTATTAGGCATTGGCCGCCTGCATCGGGAAGATGACATCGAATCGCAAATTCGTTATATGGCAGTAGAAGAAGATACACGCGGCAAAGGTATCGGGCGTGCCATTGTCGAGGGGCTTGAATCTATTGCACAGGCTCAGGGTGCAAAGTGCATTACGCTTAATTCTAGAAAAAGTGCTGTCGAATTTTATGAGCGTCTTGGATATCGAGTAACCGGTGCGGGGCCTACGCTCTTTGGTACGATCGAACATTCGACAATGGCCAAGAACATGCCGAGTATACACGATCGCAACAGCTAATTTTTAAGCCGGGAGATTTTATTCTTCGCTGACTGGTTCAGGACTGGGGAGATTGTTGTACCAAGTAAATTTCAAGGCAATCACGGCAATCGCAGCCGCGGCAGCACAAACGGTCGCGCTGGAATGATTGTGGCTGACCAAATACATCGGCGCCAAATAAGCACCGCTAATGGCTACCAGACCGAGCAACGTATTTACAGTGGCAAGCCCAGCACCTTCGCCACGCATCTGTTCTGCATCAAGTGTCGGTGCCGCCTCGGCTCTGATCGGTCCCCAGAAACCAAAGGGCCGAATATGTTTATAAAAAGCAAGCAAGGTTTCTTTGTCGGTTGCTTCTGTCAACCAAGTACCGGCAAACGTCCCAATTAGCGAGACAATCGAAACAAACGGAAACATGTAGTACGAAGGCTTTAGTTCAGGTACCATCGGAGCCGTAATAGCTGCGATTAGCCCCACTAAAGTCCCGATAGCGTATCCCCATCCATTTAACCTCCACCAAAACCATCGCAACACATTGGGTATTGCAAAAGCAGCTCCGAGAGCCACCATGATCCAGTTGTATATTACGTGAATCGATTCTGAGTAGAGACCGATCAACGTACCGCTAACTACGATGGTAATAGTCGCAATATAGCTAGCTCGAATTAAATGGTGGTCGTCGGCATTGGGTTTCACAAACGGTTGCCACAGATCTCGCACGATATAGGCAGCCCCGCCGTTGACTGTCGAGCTAAACGTCGACATGAACGCGGCCAGCAATCCCGCGATGACAACGCCTCGAATTCCCACGGGCAGGTAGGTTTGCAGTACCGCTGGCATGAGTTTCTCCGGGTCGGTTACATGTTGCAGTCCCACAATGGCCAGCAGGGCGATACCCATCGCCATGCCCCAACGCACTACCAAGAAGACGCTCCATGCCGCACCCACTTTGGCTGCGTCGCGGGGATCTTTGGCAGCCAAGAAACGCTGGAAATCGTACATCTGGGCAGGACCTCCCAAATTGAGGAGGAGCCCTTTGAGAACCCACATAATTACTAGCATTCCGAATAGCTCGTACTCGCCGTAGGCAGTCCCCTGGATTTGCTCCAATTGCTCGCCACTTAGTCTCCAGGGTGGTAGCAATGAAGACCAGTCCGCGGGAAATAACTCCGCAATCACTTCAGGAGTCACATGAGTATATGCGACAAACATGATGGCTACCGCGGCCAAAGTAAGCACGATCGTCTGGATGACATCGGTTATCACCACGCTGTAGAGTCCGCCCAACATTACATAGGTTGTTGTCACGGCGAATATCACCATCGCACAGTAATCTTGGTCGATATCCACATAAACGGAACAGAATTTCCCAATTCCTTGGAATGCATACCCGACGAAGGCGACCATCGTGACAACGGCAATCAAAGCGTAGGCAGCTCGTGCGGTCTTGCCTGCCGCTCCGTTGCCAAACCGCGTGACCATCCACTCGGCACCAGTCATTACGCCCGATCGTCGGATCCATTTGCCCATGAAGGACAAGAAGAAAGCTCCCATTAGGAAGCCCCACATCCAGTGATTCCACATCGACTTCATGCCGAACAGCTTGATCAACGCCACAATCCACATCGTGCCAGTGATATCAAAGTTCGAGACCGACCCCGACATAGCTAAGGCTAGCCAGTGAATTTGCTTGCCACCCAAGAAATAACTTTCCAAGTTCTTGGCCGCCATGCGTTGGTACCAGAACCCTAAGCCAAGCATAGACGCGAAATACAAAACAACGATTGCGGCATCGATGGTATTCAAGAGACGGAGCCCTCCGTATTTCAGATTTGGAAAAGAGTTTCAAATAGGTCCAGGCAAATCATGCCATGTTGCAGAACGCCATCAATGGCAAACCGCCTGACTGTTGGCGAGATTGTTAACGACTTCTGGCGAAGTATCAATCCCCAGCGATTGGATTGCCAGGAGCACCGCTCCCATCACGGGCGGTAGCTTTGGTTCGATGACTTCGCAGGCAGAGGATCGACGCTGAACGGCTTGACGCAAAGGCCCAAGGAAAACATCCCCAGCTTTGGTAAGCCCACCTGTAATGGCGACTGGCACGGTGCCGAGCGACTCTGGCAGCCCCAGTTGGTTGGCAACTGTGGCGATTAGCAACCCTAGCTCATCGGTTCCTGCGGCAATGATATCCTGTGCCACAAGGTCGCCTTGTGCAGCCGCTTCGGTAACAAGCTTGGCTAACGTTCCTTTTTCGCGCCGTGTGAGGCCTTCGCCATCAACTCGGTGCAAAATCTGGTCGATTTCGCTGATCTCCAGAGCCTCAAGAACCCGTTTGCTCAACACCGTTGGCTTACCACGTCCGTCATGGGCACGTACGATCGCGATCATGCTTTGCAAACCAAGCCAGCCGCTGCTGCCGATATCATCGAGCCTCGGGCCCCAGCCACCAGATCGCCAGGTGTCGCCGTTTCCGTTGATACCAAAACAAGAAGAGCCTGTGCCCGCTATCAAAATGATCCCAGGTTTTCCGATCAAGCCACCAGCCAGCGCCACTCGCAAATCGTGGTCTACGCCCACCTTTTCGTTTTTCGCTAACGAAAGGTCCTTGGCCACCTGTCGGATGGTATTGCGATCTGCTTCCGAGGCAACGCTACCTAGCCCAAGAAACGCCGCGTCTGCCTGCTGTTGTTCTATGCCCGCAAGGCTCCAAGCCTCGGCTAAAGCTTTAGCGATGTTGGAGCGTACCACGTCCACTCCAACGTCGTGATAATTTCCCGCGCCAGCATTACCGATGCCCAGCACTTCTCCTTGGTCGGTTGCGAGGGCGACTCGGGTGCTTGTCCCTCCCCCGTCAACGCCGATAACAATCTGCTTGGTCAACTTTGTAGGCCTTTCAAATCTAATGTGAGGGTATACTTCTTGTTACATCGCACTGGTTAATTAGTGGCTTAGAGGCAATATGGCAGCAACCTTAGACCGTTCCGGTGGTTGAGCCTCGAACGACTAACTCGGTGTCGATAATAATCTGCCCCACATCAGTTTCCGGCTCCGAAATCCTGCGTAACAATGCCTCGTAAGCCGTCTGTGCAAATGCTTGCACTGGCAATCGAATCGTAGTTAAAGGGATGGGCAACAATTCAGCAATCGGGTCGTCGTCGAATCCAGCTAATTTAATATCTTGACCGATTTCGATACCCATACTCATGAGATGCCGACCAACGATCGCCGTATATCGATCCATCTTGCAAATGATTGCGTCGGGATGGCATTTCTCAACTAATTCTCGGCAAAACGTTTCGGTCAAATCACACTCGTCGGCGACGTGGATGAGACTCGGATCAACGGTCAGGTTATGGGCGTGGTGTGCTTCATGAAAACCAGATAGCCGATTTGCTACTACCGTCGAAACCTCCGGAATACCCACAAAGGCGATCCGTTTACAACCAGTCCGAATCAGATGGTCGGTTAGCAGCATACCGCCCCGGCGGTTGTCGTAGCCGACTCGGGTAAACTCGCTGCGTTCGGGGTAAGAGACAATATCTCGGTCGATCAGCACCACTTGAATGCCTTCGGAAACCAGCATGTCTACGACATTGCGGTTCAGATGCATCTGTTCATCAGGTAACTCAGCAGGGTAATAAAGCACCCCGTCAACTTCGCTATCGATTAATGCATTGGCTGCATTAGTCATCTTCTCTTCCAGCGTGCCTGCTCCTGGCACAAGGCATTGCAGTAACAGGGTCGCTTGACCGTGGCTAGCAATATCAGCTAGCCGCTGATGGATAAGGCCCTCGATATATGGCAGCCCCGATCCTGTTTCTACCCAGGGAACCATGAGAGCCAAATCGACGCGTTCGCCAGCTTCTTTCGGCTGGGAAACATAGGTACCTGAGCCGCGCCGGCGTCTGATGAGTCCCAGCAGCTCCATGTCGCGCATCGCTCGCGAGACCGTGGTGCGTGAGACACTGAAAAGACGCATCAACTCTGCTTCGGTGGGCAGCTTTTGGCCAGGAGGATATTCGCCACTGCTAATTTTCTGTCGCAATGTATCGAATATATGCCGATAACGCGGCTTTCCAAGCGTAATTGACGCACTTTCAGGAGCTTGTTCGGAATTCTCAGACACAGGATTTCACCGGTTTTGAATGAAACGGGTAACGCAATCTAGAACTCTTAATATATGCAAACTAAGATAACCCTACGCAAAAGTCAATACATTTGCACCCAAATAGATATGCCAAATGTGGTCATATGAATTGACATATTACCGGTGTTTGGGTACTTTGGCTGTAGTGGACTTAAGAGCTTTAGTGCCTGTTTCAGGCGGAAAAGCAGGAATTTCGGTAGAAAAAGGTGATTGCCCCGTTATGACGTCTCAGCAGTTACTCAATCGTCGCAATACCAGCCAAGAACTGCCTCCTTTGCAGCCCAAGCATGCTGCCACCGGGGCTTACGACCTCTATCCCTCAACTCCAGTGCCTGAGGGCTCAATTGCCAGGGGCTATCAAGCGATTGCCGAAAAATTAGTCGGCTGCAAAAAAATTCGTATCGACGGATTTGTAGGCGTGTTTTGGAGCGAATTTCAATCGCATCTTCAAGCGGCATTTCAGCAGCTTGGTGTCGACCCTGCATGGGTTGATATAACTCAAGCTTATAAGTCTGAGGCCGAAATCAACGATCTCGCCAACCCATGTCTTGGCGGAGACGACCCCCTCTTCGGTAAACGCTATGAGGGCGAGCTACTCAACCTCTTCGACAAGCAACAGCTTGCAGCACTCGCTAGCGATGCAACTGCCGATTGCACAATCTTCTATGGCTGCGGGGCAGGACTGATTGAGTGCGATGGCCTGCTCGTCTATGTCGATCTGCCAAAGAGTGAGGTGCAGTTCCGATCACGCGCCGGAACAGTCGGTAACCTTGGCATTTCCACAATCGCAGACCCCAAGCCAACTTACAAGCGTCACTACTTCTTCGATTGGCCGATGCTCAATCGGCACAAAGCCGCGGTCATTCGTCAGATTGATTGGTTTATCGACGAACAGCAATCCGACCAACCTGCGATTATCTCGGGAGACGACTTACGCGAAGCACTCGATCGAGTGAGTCATGGCGTATTTCGTGTTCGACCCTGGTTTGAGCCAGGACCTTGGGGCGGGCAGTGGATCTCAGAGCTTATCCCTGATCTCCCTCGCGACGTGCCTAACTATGCCTGGTCGTTCGAGCTTATTTCTCCCGAAAACGGGCTGA
>Ga0315338_1004190_pt1 | contig 11708 bp, 7 predicted proteins | sample ASW8metaG_FD_204518 | JGI IMG/M metagenome (GOLD analysis project Ga0315338, IMG submission 204518) | Ammonia-oxidizing marine archaeal communities from Monterey Bay, California, United States - ASW #8 | ecosystem: Environmental > Aquatic > Marine > Coastal | place: USA: California | collected...
CCAAACATATTTTGTCCAAAATCCGTCCACTGTGCCATCCCCCAATGTTGGTCCACCGAAACTGTATAACGCCCAATTCCCATAAGGGCGCCGGCCATTACTTCCAGGTCTCTATAAATGGGGAAAACATATTCTATCGTCATTGCTCCCATTAAAAAATTTAATCGCGCTTTTAATGCCAGGTTGTCTGAAAAAGTATAAAGCGTATCACCTGCGGTTTCGTTTCCAAAGGTTGGCTCTTGATACCCGGGGACCTTATCTCGGTCTCCATACATAGCAATTTGATAAACATTGCTTGCCTGAGCAAAGCCAATACCCGCATATCCTCCCAATCGCCAGGGTCCTGACATTTGGGCAAAGCCCTCTCCCCCATAAAACACAAGGGGTTTTGTTCCTAGCTCATCTACATCAAAACCCAAATTATTAAGGAGGGTCCCCCCGGGAACAGTATCTAAAACCATATACATCGTGCTAAACCCAATGCCGCCACCGTAGTTGTTTTCTATGGGATAAATTTCTCTTTGAGACAAGACAAGCGTTGTGGCTGTAAGGAGTGTTGTGAGTGTTTGTTTCATCAAGTCAAAATAGGGGTTGAACAATGAGCGCCTAATTTATTCAGTCTGCTTGGAGATTCGAAAGCTAATTGTGGATTTTCATAATGAATATTAACGGCCTTTCTCTTGATATGTTTGACAGTGAACACCTATATTTGCACGAACCTGTAGGTAAGGGTATTTGTATTATCTCAAGATAATTTGTCAATTTTCCACTTTACATCTGATGGGCAAACCTATTGTTATTTAGGTTGCCAATCTGTTTGTTTTTTTTACATTGTGGATTTGTCCTTGCAGATAACCTATTTGTGTTTGGCACCTTCGACTTCAACCAAAACAGAAAAAGTGAAATATTCAAATTAAACGGTCTTTTGGCGCCTCTTGAGCTTGTTGAGCTCGATAAAGAGGGGAGCCACCAAACACTATGGTCTTATTCTCCACAGGACGGTTCAATTATAGTAGATGTAAAATTTTCTGACCTCAACCAAGATAAAATCCCTGAGTTGATTGTTGCGCAACGGGACGCTGATCAAAACGATTGGTTAAGCCTTTTTGAATGGAATGGAAAGGGGTTCACAAAAAATAAGGAGAAAATTATAACCGGCGCGGAGGTTTCGGATAAAAGTAGGCCCGCTAATTTAGCCTCCTTTGCAAATATTTTTTCAGTGTCTCTGTCAACGCCAACGCGAAGTGCAGCAGTTTTTTCGTTATCACTTCAAGAGGGTGTGCCTGTTAAATCAGATACACATCGCCATGCGGAGCCCTTAACATCAAATGGATATGGACCTGTTTATGTGGGAATTTTTACTGTAGATGGGGAGGGCTATACTGCCCTTCTTAGTCCTGAGGGGAACATCCTTAAGGTGAGTGTTTTTTCTTTATCTGATATGACTCAAACTGTTGAATCAGATATTTTAGTTATGAATGGCGCGCGAGTCATTTTAGGTCCAGACATTCAAGCTTTTGATGAGAATAAAGATGGACAACAAGAGCTTTTGATCCCTTTTGCTACGGGAGAAATATATGCGCTGGGTCTTACCGCTAGTGGACTTACGTTCACAGAAAGCACATTAAGCCGTTTGGGGTTGTTTGGCCTGAAACCAGCTGCTGGTGAAGTAGAAATAAATAATTCAATTCTTGCGCGTGTAGAAAGCGGGCTCTACGCTTCTCCTTTGGGTCTAGACCAATCAACTTTTAACGACTCTCTTCTTATGCTTGTTTCAGACACACTTATGTTGGGTGATACTTTGGATTTGTTTGTTTTGCCTGATTCAAGCGTAACGTTCTATAGTTTCCAGTGGGAATCAACCCCACCAGCAGGTATGCGGTTTAACCCATCAGCTTTTACGGTTGAGTGGGTGCCTAAACGCGATCATCTTGGGATTGTTGATATTTCTTATGCCTTAAATGTGCGTCTAAAAGAGGAATTAATGAGCGGTCAGGATCGCTTTGGAGATACGCACCATATTCATCCCGTATTACAAGCTTATGATTCTTCCATGGTGGTTTTAATCGGTGATACAATCAAGCCCCCTGAGCCCTTTGTCCTTATCCCGCCCCGCTTTCACCGTATAAGTGTTTCCACAAAAGATATAAATGAAGCCGATCGGTTTACTTTTGACGGGGAAACACCATTCAGCACAACCAGCATAAATATGAATGGTGTTATTAGTATCGGTGTTGCGGCAAATTTAAGTTGGATTAAACATGATAAGTCCGGAGCTTTTAACTTCAAATCTTCTGCAGAAAAGCCTGACGCTATTATCACTCTTTCCTTAATTCATGATTTATCCAATAATATATTTTATGCATCTCTATCTCCATCTGCAGATTCTTTGGCCCAGTCGTTTGATCCGGGAGGTTGGGATAAAAGATTGTCTGGGTTTTCCGAATATTTTTTCGAAGGCTTTCCTGTAAACATGGCTCTTGATTCTATAGTTGGGAATGGCGTTTCAATGCTATCGTCACAGGAACAAATGTCAGGGTCTCTTTCTATTACATCGCCTCTCTATGCTCAAAATCATAGCATGAACATATCGTATTATGGTGGCCGACCTCATTCCATTAGAGGGGATATTAGTGTTAGAGAGAACGGGTCTCACAAAACAGTAACGGAGATTGATTTTGAATCTTCCTTTCTTCCTTTAAGCATTACTGCCGCCCTAACCCCCGTAAGTCGCGATACCCTTGTCTTTCATGCCGACTCAATTCCAGACACCTTAAAAGCGGGGGTTGACTTTCGTTCTTTTTATGCGCCCGCGACAATGCTTGAAAAAATAATACCCTCCGAACCTTCTACCCCGATAGTAGTCCCCGACAGCATATCTCGTCTAAGCCCAGAATCATTGCCGGATAATAAAAGATGAATTGCAGATTATTATCTCTTGCTCTTCTTCTCTCGTCCCTTGGTGCACAGGGTTTAAAAATTACCCACATGGAAGGGACTTATGATCTTGACGGAGACGGGCTACAAGAATTTGCCTCTGTTGAGCTTGGCTCGTCCAGTAATAAAAAGTTGTCTGTTATCCGATATTATGAATTAGATGAGGATAATTATCAACAAATGCGCTGGGAGCTTGAAACGCCCGATGGCTTGCTTGGTAATTTTGTTGATGCTGAGCTAGGGGATCTTGATGGCGATGGTATTCCAGAGCTAATAACGGTTTCTAATTTGGCTGAGCCAAATCAAAATGAGCTCCTACAACCAATCGCTTTTTATTACTATTGGGATGGCGAGCGTTTTAGTGAAGATGCAGGTAGCGTGCTCAATCTTTCCGGAGGGCGACATTTTGTTCGTGCGCACAATTTTGTATTAATGGATTATGATGGCGATCTAGATCAAGAGATTGCAGTCTCCCTTGGAAGCCCATTAAGAGAAATTGTAATCTTAGACCTTAACGGCAATGGTGAGTGGCGCGTTGTCCAAACCATCCGACCCAACAGCATGAGGTCTGGCATTGGTGCAATTTATGTGGCTAGTGTTGACTGGAATCGTGATGGATATGATGAAATTATTACCCTGTCACCCGAGGGTGATATTCTACGAACGCAACCTTTTTATAATGTGGGGGGGGAGCTTGTTGTTGGTCCGGGCCAAGAAACGCCCTTCCCGGGCATTGATGGTTTGATTGCCAAAGGCATTACAACAACAGATTGGGATCAGGATGGCTTTACCGATATTGTTCTGCCTTTTTATAATGGCGATCTTCTTTCTCTAACTCTCTCGGACGACTATCTGTCTATTGAAAAGCTTCATATTGATGGGGGCCCACTTTCGGAAGTCCGTATTGCTGATTTTAATCAAGATACATATGATGACGTGTTATTAGTCTCCGGAGAGATGAATATTCTCACACTTACCCTTGGCACTGAGGATGGTTTATCCGAGACTGCTGAATACTTTACTTTGGAAGAGGAAAGCGGTCCCAGCTCCCAAGTGTTTTCTGTGTTGCCGGTTGTGGTCCAGGGAGTGTACACCGGCACTATCATTGCCGCTGGTTGGGACGGCTATGAAACAGAGCTGTTTATGACTGAGTTAGGTTATGGCCCCGAGCCGGAAAAGCCAAGACTGACAGAATTGGAAGAGCAACCAGAAGAGACATTGGATGTGTTCCCTCAAATTCCTCGAGAGGAAATACTCTTACCTCAAATTCCTCGGCCTTTAACAACGATGGGCCAACCGCTTCCCGAGGGGTTGCTGCCAAAGCATGTCCTTACGGTCAATCAATCTTTTGCCTATGCTCTTCCGGAAGAGGAGAAAAAAGAATTTTATAGTTTTCGGTGGTTGCAACCACCGCCAAAAGGAATGTTTTTCCATTATGACTCTCGCTCCATCCGCTGGGTACCCGACATAATGCAACTAGGTGCTTACAAGCTGTCCTATCACGTTGAACGAAAGTTGGGAGAAGAGGTTGTCCCTGTGGCGACAGGGGGGGATTCCCTCATAACATATAAAGTTATACCAAGCTTAGAGGGTGACGACGAGCGCCTTTGGATTTATGTAAACGATCCTCCGATTATTTCTTCGCAACCACTAGGCACAGAGTTTGTTGCTGGAGACACCTTTATATATAAACCTTTTGTTTTAGATCGCAATTCAGATGTGTCTCTTTCTTTTCAACTTGAGTCGAGCCCGGGTGGAATGGAAATTGATGAAGATGGCCTCATAATATGGCAAACGGATTCTTCCCACATAAATATATATGATGTTCGCTTTGTGGTGAGCGATGGCTTTGATCGTGCAGTACAGGCCTTCTCACTATTTGCGCGGGCTGGTGTAAAAATATTATCCCAAGCAAATTTAGACGCAGAGGTCGACCAGCTATATCAATATAAAGTTGGTATTTGGCGCCCCGATTTGGAGCATATTCTTACCTTTGAGCTCCCCGATGCCCCTGATGGCATGTCAATAGACCAAGCTGGAATCATCACCTGGACCCCAGGGGTAACTCAAATAGATACCCAGCGGTTCATTGTAAAAGTGAGCCATGGTGTTGCTGTGGATTCTCAGGGGGTTTCTCTTTATGTAAACCACCCGCCAATTGTGAAATCTGCCCCCATGACAACCAACGTAATCAATCTGGGAGAAGAATATAGGTTTCAACTTGAGGTGTCTGACCCAAATATCAAAGATGACCTAATTTTTACAGCAATTGAAATGCCAAAGGGCATGAGAATGGACCCTTATGGTGGCATGATCGTCTGGGAGCCTACTCGCGAGAATATTGACTTTTCCAATCTCGCCATTGAGGTAAGTGATGGGCGCACTGTGCGATTGATTGAGTCAAAGTATTATGTAAATGCACCAATTAATATTGTGTCCATACCAACAATGCAAGGCGCTGTTGGGCAAACATATCAATATCAAATTATGACCACGGATATGAATCGGGGGGCTCTTTTATCCTATAATGAGGTCGTGTCTCTCGATCTGGTGAATAATTACCGTATTTATTCTGTTCAAATAAGTGATGATGTATATGTTGAGAACATTGATCGCTATCTGATGGATTGGCAGAGCGCCGGGGCAGTATACTTAACTGAGGATGGTGGGGTTGACAGCCTTTCCCTTGAGGTCTCTCGATTAAATCTAAAAAAATATGTTCATTCGATATTTTGGGAGAAGGATCGTTTAAACATTATTGTTGAATCGCTAGATGATCGAACGGTCGCCATTAAGGATATCCTCTGGGAGTTTTTTCAAGGAAATAAGGGGCGCCCACCAAAAATTATTGCGCAAAAGTTAAGCGCTATAAAATATACCCTTTTAGAATTTCCTGATGGTATGGAGGTTGATGAATATACAGGCGTAATTTCATGGACACCCACCTCCGATCAGATTAATAAACAACCTGTTTCTTATTTGGTTTCTGATGGGTATACCAAGGATGAACAGGCATTTGAAATTTATGTAAATCACCAGCCAATTATTGTTTCTAGCCCCCCCGTCTCGGCGCTTGTTGGTGAAGTGTTCAAATATAATATTCAAGTTGAAGATAAAAACGTAGATGCGGACATTTTGTTTACTTTACTAAAGGGCCCCCAGGGGATGCAGATGAGCAAAAAAGGCCGGGTAGTCTGGATCCCAAAATCAGCCCAGATTAATGAGAGCAGTTTTAGTTTCCAAGTTTCAGATGGTTATGCAAATGATATGCAAGAAGGAAAAATATTCGTTAATATTAATCCAAATATAATTTCTACGCCGCGACCCGTTGCCCTTACCGGACACCAATACAAATATCGGGTTGTGGCGGAAGACTTGAACAAAGACCGGATTGCCTATAAAGCTGTTAAGCTTCCAAAATATTCAACCTTTAGCCAAAAAACCGGTCTCCTTACGTGGAAACCTCGGGCCAATCAACGTGGGCCAAACGATGTTATATTGGTCGCCATGGATGAGCGGGGAGCCGTAACATCACATGAGTTTCAAATTCATGTGTTTGAGGATCCAAGCGCACGGCAAATGATCAACACCGGCTGGCCGTTATTAGTTTCTTTTGTTGGTGTAATCTTTGCTTGGGGAATGGCTCAGATATAGACACGGCATTAACCTGTAATAATACTTAAGAGCTTCTGCTCCGCGTTTTTACTTAGGCTGAACGCAACGCGAAGACTGTAGATTTTTAATCTACTTAGGTTTAGCCCCTGAAGCTTTACCATGTCTTTTTCTGTTGTGATAATAATTTCAGCAGCTGTTTTGTTTAAACGTCTCGCGATTCTATTAATATCAGCCTGCACGTATTCGTGGTGATCAATAAAGGCGATGTGTTCAACAACATTAAACCCCTCGCTTTCTAGGGTTCTGATAAAACCCTCTGGGTCGCCCACAGCTGAAAGGGCTATTGCTTTTTGTCCTTCTTTAGTCTGCCCCGCGTCCCCTTCGGGCGATATTAAATTATGCACGGACAATATACTTTGAATCATTGGTCGTTTTGTGGCCCGGGCCATAGACATCAAAAATGGGGCGGGTTTTTTCAAATTTGTTTTTGTAAAAATTAGTACATGTGCTCGTTTTAAACCAGCCCAAGGTTCTCTTAAGAATCCATAAGGAAGCAATTTATGTTTGGATCGGCTATCCTGGCTGTTTATTAAAACAATATCTATATCTCTTTCAATCGCTCGATGCTGAAAAGCATCATCCATGATTATAATGTCTGGCTTAAACCGATCAATAAGAAACATGCCCCCACGATGTCTATTGCCATCAACTACAATCGGGACCCCCGATAGACTATTGGCTATTAAGGTTGGTTCGTCGCCAAAATTACGCCAATCTAACACGGGCGTTTTCCCGTCAGAAACAAGCTGTGTTCCCGCTGTTTTTCTAGCATACCCTCGGCTTAACACTCCCACACGATATCCTCGGTTTGAGAGTGTTTTTGCTAAATATATTACCGCGGGCGTTTTCCCCGTTCCCCCGGTTGTTATGTTGCCTACGCTAATTACTTTTGTTGGCAACTTTCTTGATACAAAAAACCCCATTACATAGAAAAGATTACGCCAGAACAATATTCCCCAATACAACAGCGCAAGGGGAAATAGGACGGGCCTTAATTTTGGTAGAATTGGTTTATTCCATGCCGACATAACGCTCTGCTTCTTTTTCAATTTTGTTTAGCGCTTTTCGCACTCTTTCAACACAGCTTTCAAAGCTTTCTGTTTTATTCAAAACGACTGGTGGGCCAAAAAGCTGGACAACGCGACCAAAAGGTTTTGCCAAATAAAAAGTGTCCCAATTTTTAAAAGCCCAGCGCCGGGTAGATTGCCCCGCCGCTGGGATAATAATAGCGCCGGTCTTTTGGGCTGCTCGAATTGTTCCGGCTTTGGGGGTTTTTGCGGGCCCCTGCGGACCATCAGGCGTTATAGCAAAAACTGTTCCGGGCGTTTTTAATAGATTTAACATTTCATCGTATGCTTTTTTCCCACCATCAGTTGAAGATCCTCGAATAACGCGCCACCCAAGCTTTTTCCCTATTTGAGAGATGATTTCTGCTTCTGGGTGATGGTTTCCCGCCATGCCATAAAATTCATTTTTTGAAAGACCCATAAAAACCGTTAGTAGCGTACCGTGCCAAGATGCAATAATCACGGATTTTCCACTATTAATTGCTTCTTTATAATGGTGTTCTCCTTTTCTCTCCCATTGATTCGTGTTATACAAAAAGCGAAGAATTCCCGGTCCAATGACTCCTCCTAGCCAAACAAGAAAACGATTTCTTAATCTTTTTTCGTTTTGAGGGTTAGGCATTGATTGTTCTTTTTAAAATTGCTTCGGCTGCTCGGTTATAGACACCCGGCAGGCCAAGAGATCGCCTGACCTCGCTATAACCATCCAGCATGGTCCGGCGCTCCTTTGTGTTACTTAGAAGGGGCTTTATGTTTGCTATAATGCGTTCTGCTGTAACCTCGTTTTGAACAAATTCTGGCACTATTTTCCTTTTCCCAATTAAATTGACCATTGATATAAAGGGCGCCTTGTTTAATGCTTTAGCGAGGATGCCGGAAAGTGCTGAGAGCTTATAACAAACAACTTCTGGTGTATCTAAAACTGCGCATTCGAGGCTTGCTGTTCCTGACGTTGTAATCGCGGCTCTGCTATAGGCGATGGCCGCGCGGATATCTTTGGTCTCAAAAAGAATATTTTCACCCAAGTGCGGCAAGGTCACCCCCGGCGCTTTGCCTATCAATATTTTTAATTTATTATCTGATTCTTGTAGCTGTTTTGCGGCCGCCAAATAAACCAACAGGTGTCGATCTATCTCTTGCTGGCGGCTTCCTGGCAAGAGCAGTAAAAAACTTTCCGCCGGTTGAATCTTGTGTTTTGTCCGAAAGTCTTCTTTAGATGTTTCTGGTCCTACAATTTCTGTAAAGGGGTGTCCTACATAACTTGCAACGACTCCCCTGTTTTCAAACCAGTCTTGCTCAAAGGGAAAGATACTAAGCGATTGGTCTATATATTTATGAAACGACTTTATTCTTTTTTCTTTCCATGCCCATAGTTGTGGTAAAATAAAATACGTAACCGGGAGACTAAGTCCTGCGCAATTCTTTGCTAATCTCAAGTTAAACCCGGGATAGTCTATTAGAATAATTCTATCCGGGCGCAGCTCTCTAAGTCGCCCCAAAGATTCACCCATCACATTAAACATCAGGGGAAGGTGTTTTATTACTTCTGAAAAGCCCATGACAGCCAGCTGGTCTACGTGATACATCTGCTCAAGTCCAGCTTTCAGCATTTTGTCGCCCCCATGGCCGATGAAACGACTCTCTTCGTGGTTTTTTTTGATCGCGCGCATCAGCTTTGCGCCGTGGTTGTCTCCCGAGGTTTCTCCCGCAACAATAAAGAAGGTCAGATCTCGTTGTGGTGTGTTCATTGGCTTTTAACCATTCTGGCGTCGTATTCTTGGTTAATAATATTGTGTTCGAATGAAAATCAAAATCAAAACAGCAACAACATTTTGAAGGGTTCGTTTCTCGGTTTTTATTGTGTTTATTATCCTCGCCGGGTTTCTATCTTTTGAACCACTCCACCGACTTATTCTTGGGAAAATAGCTGGAACGTTTTCTTTATATAGGCTGTATTCTTGACCAAAAAGTTCATCAAGCCTTTCTTCTTCTAATGAGATAATTAAAGAATATTGAATAAGAAAAAAAGAAAAAGTTGTGGCTGCCATTAATAATACGCTTGCCGCCTCTGCAATGAAGACAATCCCTAAATACATTAACATGTTTCCAGCGTATAGTGGGTTTCTTACAAATGCATACGGTCCAGATGTGCACAGCTTTGTTGCGCCAACATTCCTTGTCCGCGTCTCTCCGCCCGCATGTGAGACTGCCCATATTCTTATTAGTTCTCCGGCCAGTAGCAATGTTGCCCCGCCAAAAAAATATGTATTTTCTGGTCTCGCAAAATATATAATCATTGCCCCAAGAGGGATGGGGGTATAGCTCCTATAAGTGAAGAAAAAGTTTCTAATATCCACCTATTGTATATCCTCAAGAATCTTATTATGAATTTGAAGGGCCAAGTCTAGGGCATTTTTGCCTGCAGTTCCGTCTACAATTGGTTTCACCTTGCCCTGGGCGGCCTCAATAAAATTTTCTAACTCCATTTTTAAAGCGTCTTGTTTTTTAATAGTTGGTTTTTCGTAGAAAATTTGTCGATGTCTTTCCTTTGATACTAGGGGTGCCGACATAATCGCCGAGGGGTCTGTTTTATCTGCATCCATAACGCGGTACACTTCTGTTAGGCTTCTTAAAAAATCAACGGTAATATAAAGGTCTTGTTGAAAAATCTTCATTTTTCGCACTCGATCCTTTGCAACGCGACTTGAGGTTATATTTGCAACGGCTCCATTTTTAAATTGTATTCGGGCGTTAGCTATATCTACCGAATCCGTCATAATAGAAATGCCATTGGCACTAATCTCCTTTATCGGAGATTTTACAAGGGCTAAAACAAGATCAATGTCGTGTATCATCAAATCCAAAACAACAGGTACGTCCGTGCCGCGACTCATATATGGGGCTAGGCGCTGGACTTCTATATATTTTGGGTTAATATCAAATTTTTCTAAAGGCAAAAGGGCCGGGTTTAGTCTTTCAATGTGGCCAACCTGAATAATGGTTCCCCTTTCTTTTGCGAGCGTAATTAAGCTCTCTGCTTCGGCAACCGTTTTCGTAATTGGCTTCTCAATAAAAACATGTTTCCCTTTATTAATACATTCTTCGGCAACTTTTTTGTGGTCCTTGGTCGGCGTCACCACAGAGAGCGCTTCTGTCTTCTTTAGCAGCTCGCCTAGCGTTTTATATGGTTTTATATCATATTTTGTAGCAACGGACTTACATCGGTCTTGATTAAGATCAAATACTCCTACAAGGTTTGCGCCATCAATCTTTGAATAATGTTTTGTGTGGTGTTGGCCCAAATGCCCAACGCCAATTACGCCAATATTTGTTTTTTTATCCATTTAACTCTTATTAATCATATTATAAGACAGTGAAAATACAGCAGATATTTTATACCTTGGTAAGGGTATAAAACCTTGCATTTCAGCGTACATTGGGGCAACTTTCTTAAGTTATTTTCTGAGTTCATCCTTTATTTATCGCAGTTTTTCAATATGAATAATAATATAAGTGTTGGTGTTGGTTTTTTAATTCCTGTTGCGGCAATTGTTGCTTTCGTTTTCTCCGTTTTTTCCGAAAATTTTCTTGCGGCGCTTTTTATAGCAATTGCGGGTGTTTTAGCTTGGTTTCTTTATTCGACTGTTATGCAATCTGACATGCCAACTGTGACCGGAAATGTTATCATTGTGTTTGGTGTTCTTATTTCTCTCGCGGTCTTCCTTAATTATGGCTGGGATAGAAATATGTTTGGGGGTTATGAGTTTAATATAGAGGGGGCTGCTGGCGCTGCTCTTCTCCTCTTTTTCAATGTGTTGTTGGGTGTTCTGTTTAAAAAAAGCTCTGTCTTGCCTCTCGCGCCCGCTTCAAAAGAAGACCCGCCCAAGACAGATTACTCTGCAGCTCCTCCGCTAGACACAGATGTCGCGGCCAACAATAATCCGCCAGAGCATGGTTCTTTTGACCCAGAAGACTATGAAGATTATTATGCCGACTATTACGAATACGAAGAAGATGATGAGGGTGAGG
>Ga0315338_1004191_pt1 | contig 11707 bp, 13 predicted proteins | sample ASW8metaG_FD_204518 | JGI IMG/M metagenome (GOLD analysis project Ga0315338, IMG submission 204518) | Ammonia-oxidizing marine archaeal communities from Monterey Bay, California, United States - ASW #8 | ecosystem: Environmental > Aquatic > Marine > Coastal | place: USA: California | collected...
CATTACATTAGGTATAAGTCTGACAACTTGTGGCACATTTACCAAAGCAAAAGCCCCTGTCGTGAAACAAGGGCTTTATGACGGTGGGCGTTGAGAGATTTGAACTCCCGACTTCCTCCTTGTAAGGAAGGCACTCTGACCTCATTTACCGAGGAGAAACTCCCATTATTTTAATTTGTGTCCACCAAAAGTGTGTCCTTTTTAGCTAGAAGCATTTCATATTGAAAGTTATGACGATAGTGTCCGTATTAAATCAATCTAACACAACAAAAAAATTAATCTGGTCCGTTTCCTCTGATACTTCTCTCAAACCATAGGTTATACTAATCTCCGCGGTATCACCTATCATATTCCTAACAAACCCACTCATCTGCGAAAATTCTCCTTTAGAATTACTATAACATGCTGGGTTTATGGTAGGAACTATATGTCCTTCGAATCCTGTAATGGGAATAGTATCATAATTGACATAAACCATCTCATCTGTTAATCCTCTTTTAATTATATAACCTAAAGTATCTCCAAGTACCCAATATAGATTAGATGACCATTCAAATCTCACCACATCCAATGGGTTATCATCTTCATCAGTTACTAATCCACTAAATCGATGAATAGTCTGCCACTTATTTCTATTAAGAGTTAAATGAAAGAAACCATTATCATCTTGAGGTAGTCTTGGGTTGATATATACATATATACTCTTTTTATCATTATCATCATTAGGTATTAAATCTTCACAACTGATGAAAACCATACAGCAGAATAAGAATAGATTTCTATTGATCATTTTTTTCTTAGTCATCTTTCCCCCATACGTTGATAAATTAGAAAAAGAAAAATAATTACAAGCCATTCAAACATTATAACTGTCCTTTCCAGTCTCTACTTCTTTTCTAAGTTTTATAATAAGATAATCCATTGTTTCATTTATTTTGTTTGGTTGTATTTTTTGTAATAGTTCCTCAATAATTAATATTTATTCTACAATAACTATTCCGTTAAGTATTATATGCTAAAAATGATAGTTTCGGCGCCAAATTGACATTCGATATTGTCATAATGACATTCTAGAAATAATAAAAGTTAAATTTTCAAACAGATCTATATTGATATCTTTAATTTATATTAAACGTATTCTATAACATCTATGAATAAAATGCCGGATCTGGACGCAATGCTTGATCCCAAACAGATTCATCTAGTAGTTCCTTTTGAGTTTTGAATCCCTTATATCCTTCACCGCCAGCACCATGCTTCCATGAAAATTCTCCGCTGGCTTCTATGACAGGTTTATAAATTTGATAAATATTTGGAATAATAGATAAGTAAGACCCACAACCCTTCGATACAAATTCAGAAAATGTTAAATACACATCGGAATCATTATATACTGTGAGAACACATAAATTTTCTTCAGGCCATTCAATATCAAAGTAGTCTACTGCATCCCAGCCCCAGATAACCGGGCCATCATCATCTTCAGGGTGGGCACCATGTATGCCATTTTTATCAACAAAGATCCAAGAGGCAGTATCTTCCTTCCAAATAACAAAAGGTATAAGCCACCAGACCTGTTTAGTAAAGTTTTGAAATTCATCCGGAACAAAATTCAGTATTGGAATCACCTTCTTTTCTTGAATAAAATTTTGGATTTTATTTATTTCTTTTTCTGTCCACTTTTTACAGCAATCATCTATTTTTTTAAAGAACGATGGAATTTTTGCCCTTATTCCAAGACGACCACTATATTCTTTCGTAGGACACTGCCATCGCACCATGTAGTCTATCTTACGCTGTTCGACCTTCTTATCAACATCTTCCCCTTTTTTAATAATCTTGGTCACAATAGCTGGATAGCCTTTGTCTTTCCGATCTATTTCTTTGGTCATTTTATTTACCCTCATAATATTAGGCTGTAATCCTTTCGGACAGCTTGGATTATCTAATATTAATTTTTTCTGGTGTTCATTTGCTGCGTTATCATAAAGATTTTGTAATTGCGCAGATGACGTATTTGGATTTGCAGCAATTGCATCTTTGATTGTTTCTGCATCTTGAGTTCCCCAAGGAAAATTTTCATCCATTACAATTTTGTCTATTACATCTGATAGACAATTAGGATCTTTTACTATTTTAATTTTTAATTCTATTGGACAATTGGGATTTTCTAAAACGAGATTTCTTACCTCTTCACTATCACTATATTCATAAGTTATTTCAAATTGTTCGTTTGGCAGATTGGGATGAGACACTAATAATTTTTCTAATTCATGACCTTCATTTGAATCCCAATCAATACCTTCATTACTACATATTATATCTATTACACTTTCAGTGCAATTAGGGTCTTTAAGTACTTTAGTTAAATCTTTTGGGTCAGTACTTTTAGCCAGTTCCCTTAATTTTTCAATTTCTTTATTCATAATCCATACTATTACTATTTAACCAGCAGAATCATTCCTTCTTTAATAGTTTATCTATTTTTTTATCCAATTTATTCATCCTTATGTTAATTTCTTCTTTCATTGTATTTATCGCTTCTGATTCATTTCCCACCAAAATTGAAGTAAGAGTAGCTGTAAAAACACCAATGAGTATCATACCAGCAATAACCAGGATTACCGTAAGGATTCTACCTGCACCTGTGATTGGATTATGGATATCAGCGAAACCACCTGTTACTAGTGTTGTGAAACTCCACCAGATACTTTCACTTACATTTGAAACACCCGTGCCACCGTCACTTTCTAGAAAGTAGATAATCACTCCTCCACTAATAAGAACGATTATTGTATAGAAAAAAGATTTTTTCATAAGTTTTATATCCAACACTTCGGAAAGCTGGTCCATCCCTTTCCAGAAAAATAATATAAACCTAAATACCCTTAATAACCGTGCGAGTCTTGCCAGCCTTACCAACCTTGCCACCCTTAATGCTCTTCCTGCCCTAAATATCCGCAGGTCTGCCGGAAATGGTATTGATGTTACAAAATCAATTAAATGACTTTTCCAATACCACTTTTTAGAATCTGCCAATCGAAGTTCATAAAAAAAGTTCGCTAAAAATATTATGCAACAACCTGTATCTACGAAAAAGAACAGTCTTTTAATCTCTAATGATAATTCAGGGTGTGTTAAATCATAAAACAAAAGTGATAATACAAACACGATCAATATCATAATGAAGGCTTCTTTCAAGTTCACCAGCCAAGGACTACCAAATTTTGAAATTAGCCTTTCATTCAATATGCATTCCTGGAGAGCTTTCCATATTCTGGATTTTTCATCTTCAATTTCATTAAACTGAGACTGTAATTCCTTGGATTTTTTCCTCAAGTTTTCCACTTCCAGCCCATCATGCGTATCCAGTTTTTCCTTCTGTGTTTTTTTTATTTTCTTTATCTCATCAAAAAGCTTTTGTTGGTTAACACTATAGTTGTCATACATTTTTTGAAGAGTCTCAGCAGGGAACTGACGAAGACTAATATTGTTAATGCTTCTATAAACTGCATTAAAATCCTTTTTAATCATTTTATTTCCATCCATCCTACAATAGAGAAAATGAGGCCCTGGTTTTGTCATCGGGGTCAAACAGATCGTTTGGGAAATCTTCGGCGAAACTTTCGGGAATGTTGTTAATGTCAAAATACATAAAATTATTATTCATTACGCGAGTAACGACAACTTCTTTTTTGAATAACGAGGTAAGAGTGGAAAGAAGCATTTCATAATTTCCTTTTGGAAATTGTGAGGTCCATTCTTCAACGCCCATCTCATAACCTTCAATCATATCCTGGGGTGAAAGTTCAGCCAGCAAAGGATAACGAACACCGCGGACAGTAGTGTAATCATCATCTTCCTTTTTATTCTTTCGCATTAAGAAATCATCACCACCAGTTAATACTTCCTGTGCAATGGCAACCAAAGGTGAGGGACAAATATTAGGCCAATAATTTTCACATTCAGGTTCCCAGGGCAGGTTGCCATTCTTATCTGAAGCAAGGAGTATAAACAATTGATGGTCATCGGTGGAAAATTCAGCAAGAAATGCATCTCGTTGAAGCTGTCCTGCCCATTTAGATTCAACCATATCCTTTACCTCATCAATAAGGGCAACCATTGCAATAGGCAAATTATATACACCCTCATCATTAAGAATTTGAGATTTGAGGGTAAGGTTGCCATTTTGTAATAAACGAATAATTCGATTCATTATCCCACTAATAATGGATAGACCTTTACCGCCAAGAGGGAAAAAAGAAAGAAATTCTGCGCCAATACTGAAAGATGCGCCCAACGTATAAGCTAAACGTAAATCCTTTATTCCCTTGATAGTATGCCCATGCTTTTTAATCATTTTTGCCGTTTTATCGTACTGATCTTGCACATCGGCAGTCCAATGGCTGTAATTAGGATGCGTCATGAGCAATTCATTTATTTAAAAGCTACCATAATAGATTACTATAATTCCCTTTATCATTTTATTCACTAAAGTGTTCTCTTACGCTAGCAATGATTTCATTTCTTTCATTTTGATCTATCGGAAAGGTGCCATTAATCCAATTAGGGTCTAGATCTATTTTTGCAGCCAATTCTTTCGCTGTTTCCGGGCACCAGTATGTTTTAGAATTGCCGGTAATGTCAAAGGCATGCAGTTCAATACCGGAGCTAATCTTTTTACAGGTAATCTTCCAGAGACCTTCTCTTTCGAAGTCTGGAAGTATACTTTGTTGCTCATTTTCGCCGTAGACAATAATCTCAAAAATTTGTTCATCAATCATTGGAACATTGCCAATACCTTCCCTTATTGCATTACACCAGGCTCTGGTAAAATCTAATGATTCATCAATCTGATCATCGTTTGGATTTGAAATACTGAAAAATCTGATTAATCCCTTTTGTGCTCCCACTGTACGCCCATCACCAGTCTTTGCAATATTCCAATAAACTCTAGTTTGATTCATTAGAGCTCTTCTCTGCTGACTAGCTCTGATTAATGAAATAATCATTATCCAATCTGCAAATTCTTCGTCCGTAAAAAGCACTGGTGGAATATTACCTTCAGCACGCGGATCTGGAAGGCCTAGAATGGACATCTTGACACTCTTTGGATTTTCTGCTATGAAGTTCATTAAACTCATCAATGCTTTAGCCATCTGATGATCAGCATTATAAACCTTAATGATGTTCTCATAAAGTCCGCTAAAAACAGAGGTTACTGCATCAATTTCATCATGGCATGCCATCACAGCTGCATAAAGTATAGACATCTCTTTTTTATCAAAATATTTATCGCTAGTAGCTAAACGTACTAGAATGTCAACCATTGCCGTTTTTTGTTTTTCATCAAATTCACCTCTCGCAAATTCAACTGCTTCCCAGGTCATACGAGCATCCTCAGAAAAAGAAATGTAATTTTCATAAATATTTGCTATACGCATGAGCTCCACTTTAAAGTTACCCGAACCAAATCCAAATAGATCTCCATATTCATGAGAAAGTTTATCAAACATAGCAGTTTCTTCAGGTGTAATTTCATTATCGGCGATCATTATACGGTCCATCAGGAACACCACAATAGGTGCAAAGACACCTATATTTGCAGCACCCAAGATTCCCTTCTCATTCAAAATTGGATATTTTTTAGCAAACATGATTTAATACTATCACTGCATATTTTTTCAATTTTCTAATTTGGCAATTACTGATAAAAACGATTCATTCAACTAGTTATTAATTCCACAACTAATTTATAAACAAAAAAAGGCGATAAATCGCCTTTTTTTTTCACTTTTTTTGCCGATTTGTAGTTAGGCAATACCCAGATCTTCAGCGAGCGCTGCTGCCCATCTTTTTTCAACATCGTCATAGTGACCATCTGCATTACCAATCCTGATCAAATCATTATGCACGGCTCTACAACCATCTTCATTTAGATTCTCTTTCAAGCTATGAGCTATACTAACCATAGTATGAATAACTGGATGATTATCATCATCAGCAAGTTCTCCTGGCAAATCTTCTTTAAACCAAGTGAAACTCGTTTGTAAAGCATCATTTATTTCGTTTCCTGTTTTGTCTTGAGCCCACTCACCAACCGCACTTCTTATTTCTTTCATTTCAGCCGGATCAAGATCAGCATCAGTATACACTGCAAAAGCATTGTATAAGTATCCCAAACAGTGTATTAAATCCCAATTTCTTTCGGACATCCTTACCTCCTGTCAGATTATTAACTCAAACATAAAACAAAAACGATAGTTTTAACAACCAATTTTATGACTACCGTTTAATGATAAGATCTGCATTAGAAATCACATTCTGATATGCTTCGGCAAATTCCTTTTGAGCTCGTTCCATCTTCCGTTCAAAATCCTTTTGAAGCCTTTCTAAATTATCCATTGCTCTGCGTAATTTACTCTGGTCACTGGATTTAAATTTGTATTCGTGACCTTTGCTGGATTTTAATGAACTTTTTCTGGCAACTTCGCCATAAGTAGTTCTGATTTCTCTACCACCACCGGGGCACGGTATTTCTGTTTTTTCCCTTTGTAAATCTCCCATTTTTAACTCCTTTCACTTTTTTTTAACTTAATTATTATAACCTTAAGTTTGCATATTAATAATTTTTTCCAGGCAGATTCAAATGGTTCAGCCACTCACTGAAATTCGAAAGATTTCATTCAGTAATTGCACTTTTTCATCATTAGTGCAATCCATATTATGATAGTCAAGGATCGTGTTGCCAAAACCTGTTAAAGGTGCTTCCTCTTCTGATAATGGCCTTACGCATTTGGCTAAATCATTATTCACCTGATCAGATAATGCAGAACTTTTTAATCTTTCAATTACAGTTTCAGATGGTACTGCTAAACGAACAACAAACTGTCGATCTGACCCTTTTAGTGTTATGAGTGAACCAATTTGTTTACGATTGTGTACAAGAGTTACATAACGATTTCCAGATTTTCGATAGTCGAGTTCATTGCTAATAAACCAATTTGATTTTTTGAAAACATTAAACAAAAAATCTTTAGCCTTGTTATCTGTTGATGTTTTGTTATTCTCCTCAAACCTATTAAGAAAATAATCTCTCGTCTTTTCAGGTGTTTCAGTTGATGTCATCTTTGCCAATTTCATCATTTTCAAGACTGGTTCCATCTCTTCGTTATCGATCGTACCATTATCATCTTTATCAAGGAGCTCAAAAAGTGTATCAAAATAAGTAGCTATCTTATTTTTTTCCGCATCCTCATCCGGAACTCTGTCCAGGACCTTTCTTGCTTCGGACAAGCTATCGAGAAACTCCCAATTCTCAAGGTTTGCGATGGTATCTCCAGTTGGATTGTTGGTGAAATATCCAAATAGTTCTGGCCACGCAATTTGCATGCAAATTAGAGCGTATAATACCTTCATATCACTTTTTTGGACGTCTCCTTTTTCAGTAAACCTTTTTCTGATCTTGTTTAGCAAGTCTGCATAATTAATTACTCGTTTTATACTCCGCGGATTCTTACCAACCGTTGATACAGTAATATCAAGTAAAAATTTAGTATCCTCATCATGAAAATTTTTCTTATCAGTAAAATAAGTATATCCTATTTTTATTAATAAATCCCTTATATAATGATCCAATTTGTAGTTATTAGTAGGCATGGCAAACGGCAACTGAATAATCTTATCAAAAAATGACTTGCCGCTCGTTTTTTGCAGATCAACACCAAGTTTTTGTTGCATTCCACTCTGAACAACTTCATAGTCAACAGCCAATACAAACACACAACCGGGTACATCAATAAAGTTCTTTATACCTTCCAATAACTCCAATGCTTTAATAGGTTTGACGCGGTCTAGATCATCTATAAAGACCACAATCCTATTCTTATCGCGATCTAAGTCATACCAAAGATTGACAACTTCTTGGAATTCGTCTTTGAATTTGGTCATTTCATAAGCAAGGTCCGTGTATTCCTTCTTTCTTTCACCGGCGATTGCATCTCCAGCTTCACCCAGATTTACATTCACCCCAGGGACACTTATTCTCACAGCACTCATAACACCTTTTACTCTATCTGTCGCGTTCTTTACTTTATCACGAAGTGTCTCTTCTGGTTGTGTAAATTTGCTATGCTTACTCAGTGCATCATTCACTTTCCTAATTAGCGCATCTAGACACGCCAGAGCAAGATATTCATCCTGCTTGAATTGTGAATATGACCAAGTATTAAAATCAACTTGTACACAAACCGCATTATTTAAACATCCTTTTATCATATTCATCATACTTGTCTTTCCAATACCCCAGTCACCTTGCAGTCCAATGGTCATTGGAGTATCACATCCTTCAATGAATTCCTTCAATGCATAAGCATATGGTTTATTATTTATGGAATCGCCTGGAACATCATCTTTCTCCGTGATATTTTTTAAACTATGATGGATAGGAAGATCTTGTAATACTGAACTTTTAGACATAATTAACCTTTTTCCTAAGATAGAATATTAATTAACTCTTTTTTTAGGATTTCTTTTCGTTTATTAAAAAACTCTTCAAAATTTATGTGTTCATATGATATATTTTTTGGAATATAATTTGTTTTCAGATATGCTTCTTTTCCTGCTGGATCGGTTATGCGTTCTAACCATTCATTGAATGGTGTTCTATTTTTAACCTTGTTTTTTCTTTCTTCCATCATCTGCAGATTAGGGATTTGATCTTTGATTATCTTCCATCGCTCTATTTGTTCTTCATTTAATTTCAGTTCTGCTAATTTTCTATCCCTAAACATCACAGCAGGATGAATGTGGTCTTGATCAAATTCAATTTCATTATACTGCAAATTTGAATAAAGCATGCTTAATACAACAAACGCTTGTCGTCCTTTCTTGTACGTCAAAAAATTATCTATATCTTGTTCAGTTATTTCAAGGGTTTTGCCTTTCATGTTCAAAGAATTTTTCAACTCATCAAAACTGAAGCTTTTCATTATTAACTTATATTCCCCTTGGCTAGTTTTCTTTCGCAACAAATCTCTAATATTTGCCAGCGCCTGATCTCCATGGCTACCAAAAAAGCCCTTTAATAGAACATGTTGCAGATATTTTTTTAATTCTCTGCGCTCTTGGTCTTTACTTCTACCGCCTTTATAAATATAATAGATAATTGGAATAACAGAATTCCGTGATGTAAGTGTTAATGCATCAAAACCAAAATCGACCAATAGATCAACTGATTTTATTATTGCATGGGTAATCTCATTCCACCTTTTCTTAATGTTGATAATTGTATCAGTTTGGAAACTACCAACTCTGAATAATACTGCTTTATCTAATAGCACAAGGCAGGTACGCATGATAAAATCAATATCAAAGTTGAAGCCTCTACCATTAATATTTTCTAAAAGATTTTCAACTTTATCGCGGGATTTATCCCAACTAGCAGTGATTGTAGACATTAATAATTCAGTCTTGGATAACGTTGTTCCTCCATTATTCACCCTTATAAAAATATCAAGAACTTCGTCAACAGCCTTATTTTTCAAGTCGAAATGAGCTATATATTCTTCTTTACATATCCGATCGTGTAAATTTCCTAAGGTTTTCTTTATAACAACTCTGTTTTTAGTAATTAGCTTTGAATCATTATCTTCTTGTAAATCCTTATATTGTTCATTGAGTTCATTTTTTTTCCAATCAAGTACTTTGTTAACCTTGTACCATATATGAGTTTCATCAAATTTCTTTGCCGCATCTTCAGTTAAAAATTTAAATTCAAATTTAGAGTTTACTGATTGTACTGGGAGCAAATTCAAATATAAATACCGCTTTGGATAAGCATTAGGGTTAGATTTATGTTTCCGAGGAATTTTGTATCTGTAACTGCCTCTGAGTGCAATATACATTGAAGTCAATCGCTGCTGGCCATCCAGCACTGTAATAATATTATCTATTCCAGTTAGAATAGCCTCTTTATTCCGAGATTCATTTTCTTTGTATTCTTCTATAAACTTATAAAAAACAAAATCACTGATTGCTTTCCTATCATTTAATTCCCAAAAAAGAAATGTGCCTATGGGAAATCCCTGCATAATCGAATCAAATAGTTGCTCAATCTGTTTTGTTTTCCAAACAAATTTTCTCTGAAGTGCAGGTAAAAAAATCTGGTTTTCATTAACCTTTTTTATGACACTAGCTATTGACTCTTCATTGTACCAATCAGTTTTTTTCATTTTATAAATTCTTTTTCCCAGTCATACTTGGCTGCTTCGGGGTAATCTTTTAGATAGTTTCTCCACATTGAGCATCCTCCAGACTCGCGTCTCTTTCGAAGAGATTCTTTTATTTCTGCTTTTTCCTCTTTTGTCATCCAAAGGCCTGACCACCACATTTCTATTTTCATAGAATAGTAATTTATTCTGAATCGAAACTCTTCAATCATTTTCTATACGGAGAGAATTCACTTACGAACAATCTTTACAAGAACAATTATCAATAAATTCACTCAAACATTCGCCAATAAGAAAACCATCTTCAAACTTAATATCGTTACCATAGGTAGATAATCCCATTGGAATATATTCTTGGTCATGAGAGATATCTAATTTATTCCATTTATAATCATAATCTTCGATTTCATCAATCTGAATACCATCATCTGACATTACCACAAGACAATCATTTAGTTCACCCAATTTTACTTTTTGTAATTCAGCCATTTTATTTCCCTTTTATTGAATTATCTCGGGTTCATCTTCTGGTGGAAACGGAAAGTTAATTAATACTCCTGTTTCTACATCCAAGGCTTCCAGATACTTTTTTAATTGGTGATACTCTTTGGTATCCTCTTTTGTTTTTTTGCTATTCTCTTTAAGAATTTTTGAAACAGTCTTGAGTTCAATAACTGCATACTTTCCACCTTTAGTAACATAAAGGTCTATCTTTCCGCTACCAACAATCATTTCCCTACCTTTTTTTGTTGTGTACCTGATACTGATAGGCGCTTCAGTCTTTACGGTGTATCCCCTATCTTGCAGTTCCACACTCATTGCATCTCTGTAAATGGCTTCTTCATGCCCCGCACCAAGGGTTTCATAAACATACCTTGCTACTTGTTTAATAGTCCTAATCATTTTCTTTCCTGCCTTTAAAATATTCCACTAATTCATCACCTGAAAGATACTCAAATGCAATCGCATCATTTTCAGATTGCAAAGCCTTATCCCATTCTTTTTGAAATTCTTTCTCTCTTTTTTCATCACGTTCTTTATTTACCTCGCAATAAGCATCCCAAATTTCAGCAGCTCTCTTCTCAACTTCCGATTTGCTCATCTCTTTATTTTTCTTGAGCAAATGTTTGACTATGTATTCATCCATCTAATACTCTTTTAATTTTTTTCTACACTCATCAATCAAATCTAAACATAATCCCACCACAAAAGCCTTTATTTGAAGTGTACACCTCCAAAAAAGTGTGTCCACCAAATCTGTGTCCACTTTTCCATTCTAATAAGATATGTCTGACAACTTGTGGCAGATTTACCAAAGCAAAAGCCCCTGTCGTGAAACAAGGGCTTTGTAACGGTGGGCGTTGAGAGATTTGAACTCCCGACTTCCTCCTTGTAAGGGAGGCACTCTGACCAGCTGAGTTAAACGCCCCAAATTTCGGCACAAAATTAGGCTACTTTTTTCGTTTTTGGAGTAGACT
>Ga0315338_1004192_pt1 | contig 11705 bp, 10 predicted proteins | sample ASW8metaG_FD_204518 | JGI IMG/M metagenome (GOLD analysis project Ga0315338, IMG submission 204518) | Ammonia-oxidizing marine archaeal communities from Monterey Bay, California, United States - ASW #8 | ecosystem: Environmental > Aquatic > Marine > Coastal | place: USA: California | collected...
ATTATTTTGTCTATCTCATAGGCGTACCAGCTTTATCCCCAGTTGTGGGTACGGTAAATGAAGAATCCCCTGCCCTGGTGGCAGGTCTACAAACAGGAGACCGGATTCTGACAATTGGAGATGAAGAGGTCTTCTATTGGGAGCAACTCCAAAAAATAGTCCATGAATCACCTGGCCGCTCGCTGAATTTTAAATTAGAAAGAGATGACAATATCATCGATGTTCCCATTGCTCCGGTTGCAAATCAGATAACCGACCTATTTGGAGACAAGAAGTCGGTTGGCCTCATAGGCATAACTCCGCTGGTTCGCAATATCACATTAGTAAAAGAGGATACTCCCGCGGCCCGGGCCGGAATTCAAGTGGGTGATATTCTTTTGAAAGTTGACAAAACTCCTATTTTTGGATGGGAAGACTTAAAAACTGCTGCAATCGATAAGCCAGGGGAAGAGTTGGAGTTTTATTTGTTGAGAAATGGTACCGAGATTGCCCTGAAATTAACACCTGAAAAAAAGAAAATAAAAAATCTCCAGGGAAAAGAAATTGAAATAGGAATGCTCGGTATAGGCATGAGCGGAGAAATGACCCAAGAAAAGTATGGGTTTCTGGGCGCCCTAAAAAGAGCTTTCGAAGAAACCGGAAAATTAATTTTTTTAATCGCAGTAAGCATCAAAAAAATGATATGGGGCTCTATTCCTGCCGATTCCATTGGCGGTCCTATACTGATTTTTCAAATCTACGGGGAACAGGCCGAGCAAGGATTTAATGAACTGATTCGGCTTACAGCATTGTTGAGCATCAACCTTGGCCTTTTAAACCTGCTGCCCATCCCGGTGTTGGATGGAGGTCACATTTTCTTTTTTCTGATTGAAATTCTTAAAGGAAAACCCGTTAGCGAAAGGAATAGAGAGAGAGCGCAACAGGTAGGAATCTTCATGTTAATAAGTCTAATGGTGTTTGCATTTTACAATGACATTATGAGGGTTATTAGCTAAGTCCAATGTCAATTAAAATTTACCCGCCATGTTGGATGTGAAAAGCAGGCTCGAAGACCTGAAAAGTGTTGCAGAAAAACTAGCGATTGAAATTGAGATAGTAAACCTCAATAATCAGGAGTTCCAAATGCAAAGCGGGCATTGCAAAATGAATGGAAAAGACCTGATTCTTCTAGACAAAAATATCTCGCTTCAAGAACAATCCGAGATCTTACTTCAAACATTGAAAAACTTTGACCTCGAAGATATCTATGTGGCTTCGTGGATTCGAGAGTTTATTGAATTAGAAGATAACAAATGACCCTTCTCAACAACATACTCCCTGAGCAACGTAGAGGGAAATTAAAAACCCTGCTGAAAAAGGGAAAGACCGTGCGTGTTCTAGAGGCACATAACGGTTTGAGCGGAATTATTGCCAATAATGCTCAGGTTAAAGGAGAACGTGAAGGTATACCTATCATGCGCGAGTTCGATGCCCTCTGGGAAAGTAGCCTCACAGACTCCGCCTCAAAAGGCCATCCGGATATTGAAGTAGTAACTTTTGACTCTAGGCTTCAAACTATCAATGAAATTCTTGCCGTTACCAATAAGCCTATGATTGTCGATGGCGATACCGGAGGAGATGCCAGCGCATTTGAATATAGCGTATCTAAATTAGAAAAAGCAGGCGTCTCTGCAATCATTATTGAGGATAAGGTATTTCCAAAGCGAAATAGCCTAGAGGCAGGAATCCAACAAAACTTAGAAGATCCAGAAGTCTTTGCTCAAAAAATTTGTCGAGGAAAAAATATTCAAAAGACCGATGATTTTATGATTATCGCTAGGCTTGAAAGTCTCATCTCTGGGAAATCCATGGAAGATGCGGTCAACAGAGCAAAAATTTATTTAAAAGCGGGAGTGGATGGAATCATGATCCATTCCAAATCAAAATCTGCTAATGAAATATTTGAGTTTGCTCAACATTATAAAGAAATTACTAACCAGTTAAACCTAAAAAAAACTCTGGTTTGTGTCCCCACAACTTATAACCAAACTACAGAAAATGAACTTAGCGCTGCTGGATTCCAAATCATTATTCATGCAAATCATCTACTCAGAAGTGCATACAAAGCCATGACTGAAACCGCAGAAACAATACTTCGTAACCAGCGATCGCTTGAAGTTGATCCAATTTGCAGCACCGTAAAAGAAATTTTTAAAACCGTAGGCTTTCTGGATGTTAAGGAAAAGGATCAGGAAAATGAACAATCCACCAACATGCCAGTCATTATTCCCGCTGCTGGAGAAGATCCTATTTTTAAAAAAGTTCTCAATGGAAAACCGAAGGCCATGCTCGAAATATGCGGCAAAACCCTTCTCGGACATCAAGTTCAGACATTAAATAACAATAATTTGGCAGACATTACTGTTATTGCCGGATACGGTCGAGATCAAATACAAGCAGAGGGAATCACTATTCTTGAAAATCCGGATTATAAAAATGGCTCTGCACTCAACTCGCTCTTTGTTGGCAAGGAAAAGATGAACAACGGATTCATTATGCTTTACTCAGATATTCTTACAGAAGATATTATTATAAAAGAACTGATGAATCGGCGAGAAAACATTATCTTAGTAGCAGACAATTCCACCCAATACCATGAGCCTCAAGAAGGAAATATTCTCGATTTCATTATCGCCAAACACCAAAATAAACCCGCCCGTAGGGAAATACGTTTTGCCAGTGAAAATGTGGTCGCGAAAATTGGAAGCAAAATAAATCCGGTAACTGCCAGCCATGAATTCATAGGCCTTGCACGATTTAGTAAAACCGGGGCAGAGCAGCTAATCGAAACATATAAGGATGTTATGAAAAATTATCAAGGTCCATTCCAGGAGTCTGAAGATATATCACAGCTCAACTTCACAGACCTTATACAAGAAATGATTGACCGTGGTTTTATTGTCCATTACATGGAAATTCATAAAGGCTGGCTAGAAATTCATAATGCAGAGCACATTGCTCTTGCTGAGAAATCTTTTAGTGAATAAAACCCGCTTTCCAAATTAACTCTCAAACAAGACAAATGTATTACTCAAAATTACTAATTCCTACTTTAAAAGAATCGCCTGCAGATGCTGAAGTAGTAAGTCACAAGCTCATGGTTCGAGCCGGAATGATCCGGCAACTTGCAGCAGGCATTTACTCCATCCTTCCACTTGGGCTTAGAGTTTTGAAAAAAGTAGAAGCAATTATCCGCGAGGAAATGAATCAAATTGGAGGACAAGAAGTCTTCTTGCCAAGTATTCAACCTGCCGAATTATGGCAAGAAAGTAAGCGATGGAATTTTTACGGCAAAGAATTGCTTCGAATGAAGGATAGACACGACCGGGAATTTTGCTATGGACCTACACACGAAGAAGTAATCACAGATATAGTTCGAAAAGAAATCAAATCTTATCGGCAGCTTCCCACGATTCTTTATCAAATACAAACAAAGTTTCGCGATGAGGTTCGACCTCGCTTTGGAATTATGCGAGGCAGGGAATTCATAATGAAAGATGCTTACAGCTTTCACGCCGATGAGGTTGACACTCAAAAAACTTACGGGAAAATGGCCAAGGCCTATACAAATATTTTCAGGCGTTGCGGTTTGGAATTCAAACAGGTTCAGGCAGATTCGGGAACCATTGGTGGAAGTTTTTCTCACGAATTTGCCGTGCTCGCAGATTCCGGAGAAGATGAGATAGGCTTTTGCGAAGCATGTGGCTATGCATCTAACATCGAACTTGCTGAGGCCCAACAAGCTCCCATAACAATACCTACAAAGAACCTAGAGGAGCTTAAAGAAATTCATACCCCTGGCAAAAAAACTGTCGAAGAAGTTTCTTCCTTTTTAGATTTGCCATGCGAACAGATTGTTAAGACCATTTTGTTAGAAAATGAAAATGGGCTTGTAGCTGGACTGGTTCGCGGTGACCATGAAATCAATCCGATTAAAATGAAAAATATGATTGGCTGCGAATGGCTCCTACCTGCAGCTGAAAAAACAATCACCGAGAAACTTAAACTTCCTTGTGGATACATTGGTCCGGTTGGTTTGGATGTTCCTATTTATGCAGACCAAGAACTTGCCTCCTTACAAAACTTTGTGACCGGAGCTAACAAAGCCGACACCCATTTTACTGGAGTTCAGATTCAACGCGATCTTGTAATCAAAAAGTTTGGAGACTTACGGCGCATTCTTGCCGGTGATCCTTGCTCCCGGTGCGATGAAGGAAAATACCAGATAAAACGCGGAATTGAAGTCGGACATATTTTTATCCTTGGAACAAAATATAGTGAAGCAATGAAAGCCGTTTATCTAGATAGTAATGGAAAAGAAAATTTAATGGCTATGGGATGTTACGGGATTGGTGTTGGCAGAACAGCTGCTGCCTCTGTGGAACAAAATCACGATGAAAAAGGAATAGTCTGGCCTCTAAACTTAGCTCCTTTCGAGGTCATTATTATTCCTGTAAATTTTAAAAAAGATGACTTAAAAAATACTTGTGAATCCATTTATAACCAGCTATTAGAAATAGGACTTGAGGTCCTTCTTGACGATCGCGAAGATCGATTAGGAGTAAAACTAAAGGATGCTGATTTAATAGGGATTCCTATGCAAATTATCGTAGGGCCAAAAAACCTTGATGAAGGAAATGTTGAAATAAAAATTCGTAAAACTCAAGCATCTCAATTACACCCCTATCCACAGGTTATAAAAGACATCCCTAATATTTTGAAGGACTTATAAGCTATTACTCGACCTTCTCTGTTCCGAAATTTCCCTTGATATTTAGAACGTAATTCTTGTAAAATTACGTTAATTGAATAAGGGCTCTGCAATGCGGGCTTTGGCCCGCTTTTTTTTTGCTTTTCCCTTGGATAACGAGAAGTTTTTAGTTTCCTCTTCCTTGTGGATTTTACTGATTCCAGGTTATAGTTCCTGGTGATCCTCTCTTACACATTTGAGGCATAAATGGGAAAAGCCCCGGTTACTCAATCCGTAATAGAGTTGATCGAGCCCGGCCTTTTGGCGAAGGGACTCGAACTGGTTGATGTCGAATTTAAAAAAGAAGGTAAAAACTGGGTTCTCCGAGTTTTTATTGATAAAGAAGGCGGGGTAACACTGGAAGATTGCCAAAAGATAAGTAGTCTCGTAGGAGACTTAATTGAAGTTGAAGAAGTCATTGAACCTGCTTATACCATGGAAGTATCTTCTCCTGGGTTAAATCGGGTGCTCAAAAAGGAAAAAGACTTCATCAGGTTTTCTGGAAAAAAAATAGGTGTGCAATGTCACGCACCCTTGAATGGCAGAAAAAAGTTTACCGGGATTCTAAAAGATTTTAAAAATCAATCGATCCGCCTTGAGGTGGATGGGCAACTCCAAATAATTCCTATAAATCGAGTCGCCAAAGCAAATTTAGTCATAGAAATTTAGGAATAACAATGAGTCTGGAAACTCTCAGTATATTAGAACAATTAGCCAGGGACAAAGGCCTAGATAAAGACGTATTGATAGATGCTTTAAAGGCAGCGGTAGAGGTAGCAGCTCGAAAACGTTACCCCACCGTCAAAGAATTACAAAGCGAATTCAATGAGTCTACCGGGGAAGTAGAAATTTATCTTGAAAAAACCGTGGTCAAAGAAGTCATAAATACAAGCGAAGAAATAAGCCTCAAAGAAGCTACCTCTTTCTCCAAAGATGTGCAATTAGGTGATCAAGTTCTTGTCCAACAGATAATGGAAAACTACGGCCGTATCGCTGCACAGCTTGCCAAGCAGGTTATCGTCCAGAAAGTTCGTGAAGCTGAAATCGAACTGATCCACAACGAATATAAGGGTAAAAAAGGCGAACTCATTAATGGAATCGTACACCGCATGGAATATGGTGATCTAATCGTTGACCTAGGAAATGCAGAAGGAATGCTGCCACGTAGGGAACAGGTTTTCCGAGAAAGCTTCAACCGTGGTGAGCGTATTCGGGCTTATGTCCTGGATGTCCGAAAAACCCCAAAAAACGCATTAGTCATCCTTTCCAGAACCCATGTTGGTTTGGTCAAAAGATTGTTCGAGATGGAAGTCCCGGAAATAAGCGAAGGCATGGTAGAGATTATGGGCATAGTTCGTGAACCCAATGGTCGAACTAAAATTGCTGTGCGCACCAATGACCGTGACATTGATGCAGTAGGTGCCTGTGTCGGTATGAGGGGAATGCGGGTTCAGTCTATCGTTCAAGAGTTGCGAGGGGAAAAGATAGATATTGTTGAGTATTCAGAGGATGCTGAAACTTACATTAAAAATGCACTAAGCCCGGCTAAAGTTTCCAGGATCATCCTTAACCGCGAAGAAAAGCAAATGACTATCATTGTTGCCGAAGATCAAATGTCCCTTGCAATTGGGAAAAAAGGGCAAAATGTGCGACTGGCTGCAAAACTCGTTAAATGGAAAGTAGATATTAAAGGACCTTCTGAAGCTTTAAAAATGGGAGAGCGGCCGGACTTTATTGTTTCCAACAAAGAGTCTGATGTCGACTTTCTTGAGGACATAAAAAACGCCAAGGGCCTTGGAGAAAAAGTAATGACAATTTTATTCAATAATAATATTGTTACATTTAAAGAGGCATTAAGTAAAGGAGCTAAAGGGTTAGTCGAATTGCCGGGAATCGGCCCCAAAAAAGCAACAGGCTTGATAGAGCTGGCAGAAAAAATTAAGGAACGGGTAGCAGCAGCCCAGATTTTGACAACTGAAGTTGAAAACCCTGAAGCACCTTATACAGAACAATCCGATAACGTTGCAGAGAAAGATCAGAAAAAAATGGAAGAACTTGAAGAAAGTATTTCCAGCAACGAAGAAGAGTCTGAAGATGAAGAAATTTCAATTCAGAAATTATCGAATTTGCCATCAGAAATACTGGACATATTAAAGACTAATGGCTTTGAAACTGTAGCGGAGCTTTCTGTTACGCCCTTAGACGAGTTGATTGCCATTGAAGGATTGGACGAAAGTTTGGGGAAAGAAATTCTTGAAAGTGTAAAACAACAGTTGGGAAGTGCGGAAAATGTATAAAATTGATTTCATAAGTTTTGTGCAAATCGACAATCAGAATTCCATTCCAGAATTTACCACAAAGACTGAATGCCTGAGTCAAAATAAAATGGTGGGTTTGAAACACAGGAGGAAGTTTGGCTAAGATTCGTGTAAACAAATTGGCTCTGGAACTTGGCCTGCAGAATGATCAGGTCATTGAAGCCCTGAAAAAGAACAAAGTTATAGTAAAAAACTACATGAGTTCCGTTGATGAAGAGGCAGCCAAACAAATCCGCGACCTTTTCTTGCCTAAAATTCCTGCCAAAGCTTCACCTAAGACTGTAAAAGTTAAAACAAAGATTAAACTAAAAACACCTTCAAAAGTAAAAATCACAACAGCGAAAACAAAAGCTAAATCAGATAAAATCAAAAAAAATGAAGCAAAAAAAGAGAAGCCTGCAAAAACAAAGCAGGCCGAAAAAACAACTACTGCCAATAAAATAAGGGCTAAAGCTGAAAAGGGAAAAAGCAAAAATACCACTGAAGCAAAAACCGGAAAAAAACTAGGCTTAAAAATTGTCAAGCAAGAAGAGAAATCTCCAAAATTAGAAAAACCCAAAGTCCCTGCGAAAGAAAAACCCAAAGCCACCGAACCAAAAATTAAAAAGCCTAAAGTTATTGAAGAACCCTCTCCTGAACCTAAACCTGAACCCGTAGAAGAAGAACAAGCATTTGAACTGGTAAAGATCAGCGAAAACATTCCTATCCGGGATCTAGCTGAAACTTTAAAAACCACTCCCAATGAAATCATAAAAGAGCTAATGGGTTTTGGTGTTCTAGCTAACATCAATCAAACTCTTAACTTTGATCTTGCAAGCAAAGTCGCAGATAAATTGGGATTCGAAGTTGAACTTCTTACTGAAAAATCAGAACTCGACTTCATAGAAGAAGAAGAAGACAATCCCAAAGACCATATTATACGGGCGCCCATAGTGACCATTATGGGACACGTGGATCATGGTAAAACTTCATTACTCGATGCAATACGTAACACCGAAGTTACAAAAGTAGAAGCCGGAGGTATTACACAACATATAGGCGCGTATCAAGCGCATATTAGAGGATCCGCGATCACCTTTTTGGATACGCCTGGACACGAAGCTTTCACAGCTATGCGAGCCCGTGGCGCACAAGTAACAGACATTGTTGTACTTGTAGTAGCTGCAGATGATGGAATCAAGCCTCAAACAAAAGAAGCTATTCACCACGCAGAGGCTGCGGGTGTGCCTATTCTCGTTGCGATAAATAAAATTGATAAACCGGACTCCAAACCCGATGAAGTCAAAAAGCAATTAGCTGATCAGGGCCTTCTACCAGAAGATTGGGGTGGGCAAACAATTTATATCGAGGTCTCCGCCTTAAAAGGAACTGGAATTGATAACCTTTTAGAAAACCTCATCCTTCAAGCTGAGATTATGGAGTTGAAAGCAAACCCAAAATTAAGAGCAAAAGGAGTTATCATTGAATCCAAGTTAGACAAAGGTCGAGGTCCTGTTGCAACACTAATCGTTGAAAGTGGCACCCTACAAGTGGGTGAACCTTTTATCGTTGGATGCCATTTTGGGAAGGTTCGAGCATTAATTGGAGACTCAGGGAAGAAAATAAAAATAGCGGCTCCTGCCACACCTGTTGAAATTGTAGGTCTGCCTGACATTCCGCAGCCAGGTGACCATTTCATGGTAGTTCAAGATGAAAGGAGAGCTAGACAGCTGAGCAACATGAGACTACAACAAAAAAGAGAAGCTCAGCTAGCTAAGTCAACCCGAATCACCATGGATGACTTACATCAACAAATCGTTGAAGGAAAGATAAAAGAATTGGACTTGATTGTTAAAGCAGATGTTCAAGGTTCCATTCATGCGGTTCGGGAGGCTTTTAGCAAACTAGGCGGCGATGAAGTACGAATAAAATGTATCCACGATGCCGTTGGCGGCATTACCGAGTCAGACGTGTTGCTTGCAACTGCATCGAACGCCATCATCATTGGATTCAATGTCCGTCCTACAGATCAAGCAAGCAAACTTGCTTTAAAAGAACAAGTCGATATTCGTATGTATAGTATCATATACGATGCCATCAATGATATGAAGGCCGCTATGGAAGGAATGCTCGCGCCAAAATTTAAAGAAAAAACCGTAGGTCGAGTCGAGGTTCGAGAGGTATTTACCATCCCGAAAGTGGGCACGATTGCAGGGTCTCATGTATTATCCGGAAAAGCCGAGCGGAATTTAGAGGCCAGACTTATTCGCGACAACGTGGTCATCTATCAAGGCAAAATAGCGTCAATCCGAAGATTCAAGGACGATGTGAAAGAAGTAGCCGCAGGCTATGAATGCGGGATCTCGATAGATAAGTTTCAGGATATAAAACTGGGGGATATTATTGAACCTTTCATCATGGAAGAAATAACCTCCTGACTTTCATAAAATTACAAGAGATAGATGGTTATTGGCTGCTGTTCCATAAAGTTTTATTTACATGGCAACAACTCTTTAAAAGGAAAAAGACGTGTTGTAAGAGCCATCAAAGACCGACTAAAAAATGATTTTAATGTTTCAGTTGCCGAGGTAGGTAATCAGGATGTTTGGCAAAGCCTTCATATAGGGATATCCGCAGTAAGTTCAGACAAACCTTACATGGATGGTCTGATGGCTAAAGTCGTTGATGCGATCGACAGAATGAATCTCGCTGAAATAGTGGATTACAAAACCGAAATATTAAGCATGAGTTCTGATAACTATTGAACTCTACAAATTTTTGAGAATTAAAAACCAATATAAGGTGTGGCTATGAGATTCAAACGTTCTCAAAGAATCCAAGAGCTGCTTCTTCAAGAAATTTCAAAACTGCTTCAGAGCGGATTAAAAGATCCTCGAATCGGATTTGCAACCCTTACACGGGTCGAGGTTTCCGACAACCTCAAACACGCAAAAGTTTTTGTCAGTGTAATGGGCTCAGAACAGGAGAAAACCGATACTCTGGAAGCTTTGAAAAATGCAAAGGGATTTATAAGAAATTCTTTGGGTAAAAACCTATATTTAAGATATTTGCCTGAACTGGAATTTAAAAAAGACGATAATGCGGAACATGTTGAAAAAATCACAAGAATCCTCAAGGACTTGCATCCAGAATCGGATAGTGAACCTATATAAACCTCAAGGTCCTACCTCCTTTTCAATGGTGAACCAGATAAAAAAGATGCTGGGAGTAAAAAAAGCCGGTCATATTGGTACTCTAGACCCGATGGCTGAAGGAATTCTTCCCATCTGTCTTGGTCAATCTACCCGGATCATTCAATTCCTATCTCCTCTATCGAAGTATTATCAATGTACTATGGAATTAGGATCGGCGACTGACACGCAGGACGCTACCGGAAAAGTGGTATCTACAGGAAATACTTCTGGGGTAACAAATGACCAGATAAAAGAAGTATTTCAGCGTTTTACAGGCAAGCAAAAGCAGGTGCCACCGATGTATTCGGCCAAGAAAAACAATGGAATTCCCCTTTACAAATTAGCCAGAAATGGTATTACTATCGAAAGAAAGCCCATTCCTGTACATTTTTTCTCCATAGAATTTGTCAGCAGGAGTAAAAATCGAGTAAACTTTAAAGTCCATTGTTCAACGGGGACTTACATCCGAACCCTATGCCATGATATTGGGCAAGAATTTGGGTGTGGGGCACACATGTCGGGTCTCGTTAGAAGTAGGGTTGGGATATTTGATCTGGAATCATCTGTCAAACTGGATGCTTTAAAAGAAGCAACTGTAAGTAAGCCAGATGTGTTTTTTTCAGTGGAAAAGGTTCTAGCCTTTCTTCCGGAAATTCGCATAAAAGATGAATTTGTCAAACAGATAATTAACGGAAGGGCTTTGCCCAAATCTGCATTGAAGGCTTTGCCCATAAAGTTTGAACCGGGAATGAGCCTGAGGGTTTTAAATGGCAGCGATTCAATACTGGCTATCGTTGAACCCCTAGTAAATCAGGACCAATTCGACCAAATGGAATCATGTGAAATCGCGTTTAAATTACAACGTGTTTTAGTTAACTAAGCTAAGGAAATATTTAATAAATAACTGGTTTCAGCAGCGGGTACCGTTTTAAAGGGTCGATTTGTTGCTGAACCAAAGCATATAGAATTTTTAACATACTCTTAAGAAATTTGACCTAAATGAAAAAAGATTGGAATGTTTTCGTAGGGATGTCCCAGCAACAAAACTGGGGCCTTTCTGCGAAAACATTCTCCAATCACTTTTCTAAAATTAACGAGTTGGAGAAATAATCATGGCACTCAATGCTAAACAAAAATCAACCATTATTACAGAGAACAAGCTTCACGAAAAAGACACTGGGTCTTCCGAAGTACAAATTGCGCTTATATCAAAACGGGTGACTGATTTAACAGAACATTTCAAGACCCATTCAAAAGACCACCATTCCAGACACGGACTGCTCAAACTGGTCAGCAAAAGAAGAAAACTGCTCGATCATTTGAAGATAGAAGACCCCAGTCGATACCAAAGTATCATTGCGAAACTTGGCATCCGTAGATAATCACGCAACAACACACACTCCTAATTGAAAATTAGGGAAAGAT
>Ga0315338_1004193_pt1 | contig 11704 bp, 12 predicted proteins | sample ASW8metaG_FD_204518 | JGI IMG/M metagenome (GOLD analysis project Ga0315338, IMG submission 204518) | Ammonia-oxidizing marine archaeal communities from Monterey Bay, California, United States - ASW #8 | ecosystem: Environmental > Aquatic > Marine > Coastal | place: USA: California | collected...
CGCTGCGCGAGACTGATTATGTCCTAGCAGCTCGTGCGATAGGGGCGACTAGCCCTCGTATCATATTTAAACATATATTGCCAAATGCTATGGCACCGTTCTTAATCATCATGTCGTCAATGTTTGGCACAGCTATTTTAACTGAGGCGGGGTTAAGTTATTTAGGTCTTGGGGTTGCACCTCCAGATCCTTCCTGGGGCAGTATGTTAACTGGCACAGCGGCGCAGATGGCGTTAACCGCTCCTTGGATTATAATATTCCCAGGAGTTGCGATTAGCATAACTGTGATGGGATTTGCGTTTGCTGGTGACGCCGTTCGGGATATTCTTGACCCGAAACTACGAGGACGTTAGAAGGGCTGGTCTGTCGCTAATTGTACTGTTAAGTGAAGTTCGTTACTCGAATCTCTCATATTCCGGATGTGTAAATGAACCTCCTAACCTGGGTTTCCTATCCGGCTGCTGTAGTGTATGTGCCACATAATAAATAACAAGAGACTACTATCGCAGGGTTGAGATACGTGCCCAAGTTTGACTTAGTATCAAGAAAGGCGATTCTTTGGCGTAACTTGGAAAGTGTGCGTGCCATATAAAAGTTGTCATGGGTATTTTCAAAACTTATAGTGAATTCATTATTAAAGCCAATAATGTGCTAATTGTGCTCTGAAAGGATTTTCATGCGTACTATAGATATACATGCTCATACAGTTCCACAGTGCTTTCAGAAGGACGTCTTACGTAATCGAAAATGGCATAATATGACCTCTTCTGAAGGGGAATTATTCAACCCTCGAGTCAATTGGACTCCAGAAGAACGAATTGCTGAAATGGACTCGATGGGTATGGATGTTCAGGTAGTGTCAACAAATGTAGGATTTTACAAATATGATGAAAATTTGGTGACAGCTATTGCTATAGCTAGGGATTGCAACGACGAACTCCATCAAATGACTATGGATTATCCGGATCGTCTCGCCGGTCTTGCCACGATACCAATGCAAAATATCAGATCTGCTATTAACGAGATGGAACGTGCTGTCATGACATTGGGTTTCAAAGGAGTCATGATCGACGATAAAGTGAATGGTCATACTTACGATGAACCAGAATTTTTACCGTTTTGGAAAGCTGCAGAGGAAATGGGTGCTTTCGTCTTGATTCACCAGGCATATCCCACGGTAGTAAGTGATAGGCTAAATCGCTATCACTTACCGAATACCATAGGTAATTTGGCAGATCGGACAATTACTTTCGCGGCTATGGTGTTTGGCGGTGTTATGGATAAGTGTCCTGACCTAAAAATTTGCTTGTGCCATGGAGGCGGGTACACTTGTTATGCTATCGGCCGTATGGATAGAGGTTGGCAAGTTAGACCTGAGGCAAGGCAGCATATTAATCAACCACCAAGTGAATATCTAAGGCGATTTTATTACGATTGTCTTACACAAAGTGAGCCGGCATTAAGGTATCTCATAGATACTGTTGGAGCTGATAGAGTAGTATTAGGTACTGACTGGCCTGCAGACATGTGCATTGATTGGCCAGTCTCATGGATCCAAAATTTAGACAGTATAACTAGAGAAGAAAAAGACATGATTCTTTGGCAGAATCTGGAAAAGCTTTTGGGGCTTTAGTATCGCTTTTTCGAACGTAGTGAAAATCAAATGTTAAATAAGATTATAGGAGTGTAAATTTAGGATGCGCAGTATAGATATTCACGCCCATATTTCTCCAGAGTCATGTTTTGATGCTATGCGGAACGGTAAGGAGTGGTACGGTGTTTCGCCAGATGAAATATATGGCGCCCATAAATACAACCCTAGAACCATGTGGACTCCCGAGCAAAGGATTAGCGATATGAATTCACTCGGGGTAGATGTACACGTGCTAACGACTGGAGCTTTCTTTTACTTCTACGAAAGAGATGCGAAACAAGTAACAGCCATGAATGTTGAATGTAATGATTATGTTTCTCAGCTAACTAAGGAACATCCTGATAGATTCGCTGGATTAGCTAATTTACCAATGCAGGACGTTAAGGCGTCTGTGAAAGAACTTGAACGATCAGTCACTCAACTGGGATTAAAGGGCGCCATGATCGGGGATCATGTAAACGGTAAAACGTATGATAATCCAGAATTTAATCCACTATGGGAGTCTGCTGAGCAGTTAGGAGCTATCCTACTAATCCACCAGAGTGGAGATACGGTTGTCACTCCCAGACTTGATGAATATCACTTAACTAATACGATAGGTAACCTTGCAGATCGTGCAGTTACGTTTGCATCGTTTGTGTTTGGTGGAGTTATTGATAGATATCCCGGGTTGAGAGTGTGCTTGTCCCATGGTGGAGGATATACATGTTTTGGAGCTGGTCGTATGGATAGAGGCTGGCAGGTTCGTTCAGAGGCGAGAGAGCATATTTCCAGTCCTCCAAGTACCTATTTGAACAAGTTCTGGTACGATTGCCTTACTCAGGATGAAAAGGCATTGAGATTTTTAATAGATTCAGTTGGAATCGATAAGGTGCTGTTCGGTACAGATTGGCCGTTTGATATGTCCTTTGATTGGCCAGTATCATGGATACTCAGTCTAGAAAGCTTGACTCAAGATGAGAAAGAAGCCATTTTATGGAAGAATCTCGAAGGGTTATTGGGTATTTAAATATCACAAACCCTAAAGTTGTTCATAGACCGGACGCCGGACTTATTTTATAGTAATGTTTGCTTTTTCACGTGCTTGATCCCACATTCTGCAAAATGAACAAGTGCGGCTAGTAGTTGATTGCCCGCAATTATCACACTCCCTGAGTTCAAAGTCTTCCTGAGATACCTCCATTAATGGGCGGACATTTTCAAGGAATGATGATATGAAATTGTGTTTGGTGCCTGGTGAACGTAATTCTATGGAGTCAAGCGCTTCCTTATATAATATGGAACTTGCTCCGACTGAGTTAGGACAATCTTCTTCTACGTAATTTATGCCACGTAGGATAGCGTTTGCCGCTACCTCTCGTTCTGTCATGGTATAGAGAGGCTTTACACGACTAATTAAATTATTGCCATTGGAGGGCAGGGCGGGTGATTGTCTCGCGAGGCTGCTGACTTGCCAACGTAAAACGTTCCCGAGTAGTGTGGCTGCCTCGTCATCCATGTTATGTCCCATCGCAACCACAGAGAACTTGCGGTCATAAGCCTCTTTGTTGAGGATATATCTTTTACTCAAACCACATCCTGAACACGGGACACGGCGGATAGTGTTGGAGAGAAGGGGTATAGTCATTCCATAGGATTCTTCGAGATTGACGGTTATCAACTTCGCTTTACGCTGTTCAGCGAATTCGGTTGTTGCAGCATACGAATTTGATGAATAATCACCAATTCCAAGGTGAATGTGCAATCCGGTAGTAGTATAGCCTTTCCTCAAGAGATAGTCCCATAGACTTAGGCTGTCTTTGCCGCCGGAGACTCCCACTAATATTTTATCTTGGATGGAAAACATGGCCTGTCGCCGTATAGCTCGTTCAACTTGATGATCAAAAAAGTCTAAATAATGAGATCTGCAAAATGCCGCATTGTGTCTCTTGAGTTCAATCGCGGCTGTCGATTTACACTTTTTGCACTTCATCAATACCTCCGCTAATTGCACGCAATATTTCTATGGTGTCATCTTCATTGACAATAATATCTCTGGTTAATAGTTCGTTGTCACGTATAACTAATACTTGCTCGGGGTTAAAATTAAGTTCTTCCAGTAGTTTATCTACTCTACGTTGACCGGTTATTTGGATCTCTCGCCTTACTGGATTACGAATAATGACTTTCATTGTAGAAGATCCTGCAGCAGCGCATATAAAATCTTAAGTTGTGGGATAGTATTCGCCCATTGGGTTTGTAGAGTATGAAAAGATGACCATCATCTAATGCTAATTTGGAAGGAGTGGCGTCCCAGGCAGGATTCGAACCTGCGACCCGCTGCTTAGAAGGCAGCCGCTCTGTCCCCTGAGCTACTGGGACAACATCGTGTTTGTGCGTAAATAATGATACCGAACAGTACGAGGGGATGCAATAGAATCAATATAGAAGTGGGGGAAAAATTGGGGAAAAGTTACACGCCCCTTACATACCCCCCGGTTGTGCTATTTCAAGATACTTTTTTAGCCTATATAGACATCCCTAGAAAAAAGAAAATTTATAGAAAACTCTATGCGTGGATAATATAAAATTACATTAAGATTTAGACTCTATTCTATGAAGTTTAAGCTGAAAACAGGTGTGCTGGGGCATATCTAGAAGGCTCTCAAATGCCTATACAGCGTTCTAATTTCTAAAGGTGATTCATAGTGTGGAAAAGGAATTTGATTTTCAAGTTTCATTCGTAATTTAGGTTTACTCTAGAGTAATCGTGAGATCACATGGAAGTCTACAGAATTAGTTGAGCACTATTATGCTGTTTATATGAGTTACAATGTGTATCTTATTTGGGACAATTTTAGTCTATGAAGGTAATTAGATGGTACAAGATAGTTTTCCAATCAAGGTGTTGGTCGCTAAACCGGGACTGGATGGTCATGACAGAGGCGCTAAAGTTATTGCCAGAGCCCTTAGAGACGCAGGTATGGAGGTTATATACACAGGGATCCGTCAAACGCCTGAAATGATTGTGCAAGCTGCTGCTCAGGAGGATGTCGACGTCTTGGGGTTGAGTATATTGTCTGGTGCTCATATGGATATAATCCCACGTATTATGCAGTTGCTAAAAGACAATGATATGGAAGATATACCAGTAGTGCTAGGAGGTATTGTCCCGGAGCAAGACAGGGCATATTTAGAAGATCTGGGTGTTATAGAGATTTTTGGCCCCGGCACTTCTACTTTTGAGATAGTGGATTTTATCAAATCTTCAAAAAAACGTAGTCTTTGACGCTGCGTACGAAGATCCACTCTCCTGTTACTATTGACAGAAGCCCCTTGTGGGCTCGTATAATTTATCACGCTTGTGGCAAGAGCAAGTATAGTAGTGTCTTATAAGTGAGTGAAGTTATTGCCGCTTCTACCAGAACTATATGTTATATAACGTTTCTCAGTTACTGAAAGATCCAGTTGGATCATTGCGACGACATTATTTGGCAGCAGAATCTATCCATTGGGATGGGTCTCTACTAAACCTTATGGATGGGGATGTAAATTTACTACGGACTCATCAGGGAATCGTAGCAAATGTTCACGTGTCGGTGGAGTCCCCAGTAGTATGTAGTCGTTGTATTAGGATTTACGAAGTTCAGATGACTTTAGATATAGAAGAAGAATTCTTCCGCAAATCCGACATGAATTTAGATCCCGATCAGGACGTATTGTGGGAACAAGAAGGGACAATAATAGACAGTGATAATATACTTGACCTGACCGAGGTAATTAGACAATACGCTATAGCGCATTTGCCTATGAAACCATTGTGTGGAAGTACATGTAAAGGTTTGTGTCAACAATGTGGAGTTAACCTAAACGAATTAAACTGCTCATGCCTAGATGATAGTATGGACCCTAGGTGGGCTAGCTTATTGGAATTGTCCGAAAATCAAGTATAAATAAGGTGTAACTATGGGAGCATTACCCAAAAAGAAATTGACTAGGGCGCGTCGGGGAAGGCGTGCAATCGGTAGTAATTTAAAGCCTGTAAATGCGGCATATTGTTCAAGATGCCGTAAAGCGAAACTTCCGCATACAGCGTGTCCTGCTTGTGGGTTTTATAGAGGAAGAGAAGTTGTTACAGTTTCACGGTAAATTGTGTTGTGTATGCTAGGTTTGAATGTCTAATAAAGTGTAATCTGGCCATCGCGGATAGTAACACAAAGTTGATAGTACAAACTGATAAAATTTCTGTTAAGATACCTCGCCAGACAGTAATGGATTAAAAAAGCACATGACGCTAATACAAAACGAAACGAAATTGTCTTACGTGTTCCCAGGCCAAGGCTCGCAGTCTGTCGGTATGGGTGCGCAGTTGTTCGTAGAATCGCCGGCAGCTAAAGAAGTATTTCAGGAAGCCGATGAGATTCTAAATTATTCATTGTCTGGTCTTATGTTCAACGGTCCAGAAAATGAACTACGAGATACAGTTAACTCACAACCTGCGATTATGGTTGTGAGTCTGGCATGCTGGAGGGCATGGGAAGAATTCTTGGGAGTTGGACTCAAGCCTCCTCAGTCAATAGCAGGACATAGCTTAGGAGAATATACTGCATTAGTGGTGTCCGGGGTTTTAAGTTTTTCTGACGGGCTTTTATTAGTAAAAGAACGCGGTAGATTAATGCAGGAAGCTTCAACTGAAAGGCCAGGGGGAATGGCTGCTATTTTAGGATTGGACGAAGACTCATTGGAGCATGTGTGTTCTGAAACTGGAGTGGAATTAGCGAATATCAATTCGGACGACCAGATGGTGATAAGTGGTGAGAAAATCGCTGTTGCACAAGCGATGGATCTTTGCATCGCGAGAGGTGCTAAGAAGGCTATTCCATTACCAGTGAGTGGAGCATTTCATTCTTCGCTAATGAAACATGCTGCGCATGGTCTAGAACAGGCGATAACGTCTATGGATTTCAAAGACCCCGAAATGCCCATAATCGGCAATTACACGGGTACGCCCTTGAACACCGCCGATGAAGTAAAACAAGAATTGACCGATGGGTTGTGCAATTGTGTTCAATGGAAAAAGTCAATTTGTTGTATGGTTGACTCTGGCGTCTCGACGTTTGTAGAATTTGGGTCTGCTAGGGTTTTGAGTAGCTTGATACGGCGCATAGACAGTGGTGTTGAGGCGCTTACTTTATCAAGCGTTGAGTCGATAAAGAAATTAACCGAGCGTAACTCATAGTGAATACTAAGGACCCTAGGAGAGAAGCTAGGGTTACTGCATTGCAGTGTTTATTTGCTCAAGATTTGCTGGAACAATCGCAAGATCCGTTGGAATGGCTCGCCACAGAAAATGATATAGACGAACATTGCAAAGAATTTGCTAGAACCTTAATTGATGGGGTAAGGAGTCAAATACATTATTTCGATGAGAAAATTTACGATTACGCACCGATATGGCCTACAAACCAATTGCCTGCAGTTGATCGTAACATATTAAGAATAGCTCTATTCGAAATATTAGTTCAGAAAAAAGCTCCTATAAAGTCAGTGGTTAATGAAGCTGTAGAACTCTCTAAAACGTTTGGTAGTGAAACGTCAGCGAGATTTACTAACGGAGTTTTGGGGTCAGTAGTGTCAGATTTGGGTCAAGAGATTACCACAACTGTTTAGATGGTGTGTGGAGGAGGTAAGTCGTGTCCACAGTTTACGAAAGAGTTAAAAGTATAGTTGTCGATAAATTAGGGGTCGATGAAGGTGATGTGCAAGAAGAATCGTCATTTCAGGATGATTTGAATGCAGATTCACTGGATTTAGTAGAACTTATTATGGCTTTTGAAGAAGGATTTTCAACAGATGATCAACCTATCGAGATCTCTGATGAGGATGCCGGTAGTATAGCTACCATTAAAGATGCTGTTGACTATCTAAAGCAACAAGGCGTTGAGGATTAGTTTACAAAGTTTTTTGGTAGTTTGATGGCTTACAATTACGCATGATCTACCTTAATATTATGTTTGCACTTGATTCTCGCGACATTACATACGTGGTTTGGTAAGTTTATTGCTTCACAAGCCGCGCTGGCATTTTAGATATGCATATGGAAAGTCTACAGGAAATATCGGAGCTAGTCAGTAAATGTAAGGACTGTGCTCTTCACCAAAACAGGTCTAATGCTGTTCCGGGTGAAGGGTCATCCACCGCAGAGATAATGTTGATTGGGGAGGGTCCTGGTCAGCAGGAAGACCGACAAGGAAGGCCGTTTGTCGGACAGGCCGGTAAATTTTTGGATCAGATGCTGGTGTCAATCGGACTTAACAGAGACGATGTTTTTATTGGGAACATGGTTAAATGCAGGCCTCCGAGTAACCGAGATCCTGCACCTGATGAGATAAATGCGTGCAGTAAGTTTCTCAACCGTCAAATAGAACTCATCAATCCATTACTAATAGTGACACTAGGTCGGTTTGCTTTGGGGAGATTTTTTCCTGGGGAAGGTATCACCAAAGTAAGGGGAACCGTACGGATATACAACGATAGGACCATATTTCCAATACTGCACCCAGCTGCAGCGTTATATAGACAGGAGCTAAAGGCAGTTATATTGGAAGATTTTGGCTTAATACCAAGAATTTTAGATAAATTACGTAGTGCTAGCAGGTATGAATCAAGCTGTGATGAATCGAATGATCAGAGTGACTCTCCTGAACAATTGGCATTATTTTAGGACAGTAATAAAAAGTGCAATCTAATCTGCGTGTCATACCACTTGGCGGACTCGGCGAAATCGGCAAAAACATGATGGCCCTCGAATATGATAACGATATAGTTGTCGTAGATTGTGGAGTCCAGTTTGCCTCAGATGATATCCCTGGTATCGATCTAATAGTACCCGACATAACGTATTTACTTGAAAATTCTCATAAAATTCGGGCTATATTAATCACTCATGGTCATGAAGACCATATCGGGGCTTTACCATTTGTCTTACCGGAATTAAATGTGCCCGTTTATGCACCCAAGCTAGCCCATGGATTGATATCAGTAAAGCTTAAAGAACGGTCTAATTGCCGGGATGCAGTTGTGGAAGCAATAGAGCCTAACCAGTCGTATTCATTTGGCGATAACTTTAATGTTAGTTGGTTTCGGGTTTGCCATAGTATACCGGATGCCATGGGAATAATTATCGACACTCCATTAGGCAGTGTAATACATACTGGCGATTTTAAAATAGATCACACTCCCATCGATGGTTTGCCTATTGATATGGCGGCTTTAGCAAATCACGGATCGAATGGTGTTTTGTTGCTATGCTCTGATTCTACCTATGCGGAAGTTCCAGGATTTACACCTTCCGAAAGTATCCTGGAAGGGGAGATTGATAAAGCAATAAGAGAGGCTCAGGGTCGGGTTATGGTAGCAACCTTTGCTTCTTTGATCACCAGAATACAATTAGTTATTGATGCTGCGCACCGATACGGACGTAAAGTCGGAATAGTCGGTCGTAGTATGGTCGACAATGTGAATATGGCCCAAGATATGGGTTATTTGAGTATTCCAGAAAATACTCTCATTGGCCTTAATCAGACTTCTAATTTAAGGCCTGAAGAGATTGTACTTTTAACAACAGGTAGCCAAGGCGAACCGACGTCGGCTTTGTCTAGGATAGCCAAAAAAGAACATCGAGAAGTCCAGATTATGCCTGGTGATACTGTCGTGATATCTGCAACACCAATACCAGGCAATGAATTATTAGTGAGCCGGACCATTGATCAATTGCTACGTCAAGAAGCCAAAGTGCTTTATGACAAAGTTTCAAAAGTCCATGTTCACGGCCATGCCAGTCAAGAAGAATTGAAGATTATGCTTAGTCTGACTAGACCGAAATATTTTGTCCCAGTTCATGGAGAGTACCGACACCTTATGGCACATGCACGAATCGCTTGGGACATGGGATTAGCACAATCTGGGATATTTGTTTTAGAAGATGGTGACGTACTCGAGATATCTGAGAATTCAGGTAAAGTAGTCGATAGCGTTTCGGCTGGGCCTGTTTACATTGATGGCTCTATTACTCATAGATCTGGCAGCCAAGTTCTAAAAGATAGGCGGTACTTGTCTAGGGACGGAGTTGTCGTGGTAGTGCTGTCTATCAGTGAGTCTAATTTGGTCAATTCTCCTAATGTGATATCGAGTGGGTTTATGGAATCTGAAGATACCTTAGGCCTGTTTAATGATTTGAGTTTTGAGATAGAACGGATCATTTCTGATGATGGGACCTTGCTTAAAGACCATGAAGCTATTAAGGCGAAAGCCCGACAGGTATCTAGAAAGTTTTTGCAAGATAACGCTCGGAAGAGACCCATGATACTAGCGATCGTAGTGTAACTGTTTCGGAGTGTCAGAGTTCCTGGGTTTAGTTAAAACACAACGAGTATAACGAGTGATTTTATATACTGAAAAACTGATTGCAAATGCGTCAGTTAGAGTTAGACCCCCCTCCAAAACATGTGAGTATCTGAAAGGTTTTCCGAGGCCATTCAGACGGGTATAACTGTATAATCACGTAAATTGCGTCAGTTGGTCTGTGTGGCGGCTTTACATGATTAGTAAGATAAAGACAGTGTTGGACACCCTGGTATTTGGTGGTGGAAGCATAGCTGTGCTCCTGGTGTTTGTATTTTCCCTTGATGCTAGATCATGGGCAGTAGAGACGGTTGGATTTGCATGGATACCAGTATGTGCATTTTTAGGCGTCTTTCTGGTCCTAGCGAGATATAAACATCGTTTACTCTTCGAATATTGGCGAGTTATTTTGGTTTATGCAGCGTTATCTGTGTGTTCAATCGGGACACTTTCTTTCATATATTCGGAATACGGTGTTTTCTCAAGAGTTAGCTTTGGTGGACATTGGGGACGTCTCGTCGGTGGAAGTAATCTGTTGATAGGAGTGTTTAGATTAACACTAATTTTATTAATTTTACCCCTGATCTTATATCCCAAAAAGTATGGTAGATACTATATAAGCTTTTCTAGGCGTTCTTCCTACGCGAGTTGGGTATTAATGAAGGTGGCGTCCAAGAGTTTAGTTTTTACATGTAGGTATGCTTATTCCGTATTTCGTAAAATTCTTGATACCCGCTACCGAAGACGTATGTTTCTCCGTATATCTCGATACTTACCTGTTAGGAGTAATCATGCCTACGAATCTAATGTTATTGAAGATGCTGGACTGGGTGAAATTGCATCAGGTGATGAAACTACAGATCAAAGTAATACGGTAAGCAACATACACGAAGGTATCCCCACCTTGGGTGACGGTTCTTCTACAAATTTGCCTGCAAAACCTGTTCGTATAAAATCAAAATGGCACTTACCGTCATTCAGTTTGTTGTCTACTCCAGAACCCTATTTAGCTCCTAAAGGCTCGTTAGAGAAAATGGCGGGCGAAATTGAAAACGCGTTGGCGGATCATAGTGTCATAGTAGAAGTCAAAGATATAAAGGCTGGACCCAGAATAGTTAGATTTGGCCTGGTTCCTGGATGGGTTCCAAGACGGGGAGATAGTGGGAGCGAGTCTGAGCGTAGTCGCGTCAAAGTCCAAAGTATCTTGACCCGAGAAAAGGATTTGGCATTGGCACTAAAGACGCCTTATTTGCGTATAGAAGCTCCGGTTCCTGGCGAAGCTCTAGTTGGGTTAGAAGTTCCTAACCCTTCCCCTAGCAAAGTGCTCCTTAGACAAGTCATGGATTCTGCACCGTTTAAGTCGATTTCTAACAAAGGTGGATTACCTATTGCATTAGGAGAAGATACGGGAGGAAACTCAGTCGTTACCGATTTGGCCGCTCTCCCACATATGCTGATCGCAGGAGCTACAGGTAGCGGAAAAAGTGTTTGCATAAATTCAATAGTTGCTTCCTTGTTGTTTACTAAACCACCGGACCAGTTAAGAGTCCTGATGGTTGATCCTAAGAGAGTCGAACTAACTCCATTTAATGGTATACCCCATTTAATAGCTCCAGTTATTGTAGATGTCGATGAAGTTAATCCTGCTCTTAGGGCTATGATGAGGGA
>Ga0315338_1004194_pt1 | contig 11702 bp, 14 predicted proteins | sample ASW8metaG_FD_204518 | JGI IMG/M metagenome (GOLD analysis project Ga0315338, IMG submission 204518) | Ammonia-oxidizing marine archaeal communities from Monterey Bay, California, United States - ASW #8 | ecosystem: Environmental > Aquatic > Marine > Coastal | place: USA: California | collected...
GCGTCGTCGTCGGTCCACTCGAGATCGCGCGTCACTTCGATCTCGGTCAGCCACTGGCGCGCGGGGACCTCTCAGCCGCCGAGCTGCGGGCGCTCATCGATGAGGTGCTCTAGACCGTCGGCAGCTTAGTTACTTGGCGGTCGAAACGCGCACCTGGTCTGGCGCTGATCGGAAGCTTTACTCCATTACCTTTCCAGTGACGCTTTTGAGTTCTTCGGCCGATCACTGGGCGATCATGCGATTGTGGCCGATACACCCAAGATTGCTTGACGCTAAGGGCTTGTCGCCCTTTCGGCGGGGCCTGATGCCATTCTGCGTCGGGGGGTGCTTTCCGGGTGTCCGAGTTTCTCCGGCTGCACGGGTACGACATCTTCCATTTATCGATCGGTAGGTCGCCTCAGTTACTAGAACGATCGGTCCCGTCTCAGATTCTTAGCATCCTCCGCTATAACCAGATTGTGGGAAATCTCTAGCCGAATCAGTCGGCTAGGTTCTAGTTGTAACGATAATGTATAGATATAGTATAAATAAAAGTAGTAAAAACAAATTAAATAGCTATAATGTATAGGTCTTGTATAGAAACAGCATAATCCTGAAATGAACGCTGAAGTTAATTCTCAAGAGCCTACGGCACGGCGGCTATACCCCATAGGCACTGTTTCGAGCCTGACCGGCGTTCCAGCCATCACACTCCGGGCCTGGGAACGCCGCTATGGGTTGGTCTGTCCCGTACGTAAGCCCAGCGGCCATCGTCTCTATACCCGCGAGGATATCGATCTTATCCATCGAGTTGTTGCGCTACTCGATGATGGTATGCGGATCGGCCAGGTAGGCCAAAAGCTCCTCCAGGAAACCCGAGAACAGGAGGTTACTAATACGCCCACCGTCTGGGATAGATACCGCAAAGAGATGATTGCCGCGATCGTTCAGTTCGACGAACAACGTCTCGAATCGACTTACGGCAACGCTCTGTCCCTACACCCTGTCGGAACCGTCACCCGGGAATTATTGATCCCGTTGCTTGTTGTGTTGGGCGAGCGTTGGCGATCCGGTACGGGTAGCGTAGCCGAGGAGCATTTTTTCGCTTTCTATCTGCGCAATACACTCGGCGCCCGTTTCCATCATCGCCAGCGTGACAACATCGGCCGACGAATACTTGTCGCTTGTTTTCCAGGCGAGCATCACGAGGTTGGTTTGCTCCTATTCGGGTTGGCTGCGCATCAAGAGGGCTGGCAGCCTGTTCTGCTTGGGGCGGATATGCCGCTTGACGATCTTTCGAGCACGGCTGAGAAGGCCCACTGTGAGGCCATCGTTCTATCTGGCGCGATAGCGCCCGAAACCATCGTTATCGAGGAACACCTCGCCCGTCTTACCGATGGAACCGATATTCCAGTATTCGTCGGAGGTCTCGCGTCAGTCGATGCCTACGATGCCATCGAGCGAGCAGGGGCAGTAGCGCTTGGTAGTGATATTGATCAGGGACTCGAGCGTCTGACCGACATCCTCGAATCCAAAGCTAACGGATCGGAGAATTCGACTTGAACGCAAACACTGCAAGGGCGGCCGATAAAATTCTCGACTGGACCGAGATGGGATTAGTGCCGGACAACGTCATCCGTCTTGGTATTCGTAGATTGTTAAAAGAGCGTCTGAAGGAAATCAGCGCCTTGGATTGCGAGTGGGTTGCAGTGGACCAAGAGGGGCTTATCGAGATTATGGACGAAAGCCCAATAGCGCCAGTACCGGAGCTAGCGAACGCTCAGCACTATGAGGTCCCGGGTGAATTCTTCGACCTCGTGCTCGGTTCTCGAAAGAAGTACAGCTGCTGTTATTGGGATGAAGGCTGCACGAGCCTTGACGCAGCCGAGTCGAGCGCCCTCAAGGTGACTGCGGCGCGAGCCCAACTGTGCGATGGACAGACTGTTCTCGATCTCGGCTGTGGCTGGGGTTCATTCAGTCTATGGGCCGCGGAACGTTATCCACTGAGCACCTTCACAGCTGTTTCCAACTCCAAAAGCCAGCGCTTGGCCATCGTTGCAGAGGCCGAGCGTAGAAACCTGCGCAATCTAACGGTACTGACTCACGATATGAACGAATTTGAGCCAGATGGTCAATTCGATCGAGTGGTCTCAGTCGAAATGTTCGAGCATATGCGTAACTACCGCGAGATGTTCGAGCGTATCTCCGGCTGGCTTAATCCTGGCGGCCGTTTTTTCATGCATATTTTTTGCCATCGATCGGCCGCCTATGAATTTATAGACACTGGGCCGAGTGATTGGCTGAGCCGTTATTTTTTCGCCGGCGGCATCATGCCCAGCGACGATTTGCCGTTAAGGTTTCAGGATCACCTCCACCTGTGTCAGCGATGGCGGTGGGACGGTCGGCATTACGAGAAAACTGCGAACGCCTGGTTGGCGAACATGGACCGGCAGAGAGGGGCGATCCTGTCGATCATGGGCGCCACTTATGGCGAAGAGCGTGCCGAGCAGTGGTGGATGCGTTGGCGGATTTTCTTCATGGCCTGTGCTGAACTTTTCGGCTACGACGATGGTCAGCAATGGTGGGTCAGTCACTACCTGTTTGAGGAAAACGCTTTGAGACAAGCGTCCTTAGTGGCAAGGCAGAATCTGTCGCGGTAGCGCCATGTATCTGATCATTAACTTTCTCGCGTTTCAGATCGGTTGGTTCGTTTGTGTCTTGGGCGCTGCGAACGCGGCCCCGCTGCTGGGTCCCGTGATTGTCGCAGCTGTGATTGCGATGCACTTGTCGCAGTCTAATCAACCGGTCAGGGAATTTGCGCTCACCGCCGTTGCGGGGCTGTTAGGCGCCGTTTGGGACAGTGCCCTGGTGATGGCGGGTTGGATTGAGTATCCGTCCGGCAATATCGCTGCAGGCTTCGCACCTTACTGGATTGTCGCCATGTGGATGCTGTTCGCCACTACGCTCAACGTTTCTCTGCGCTGGTTGCGTAATCGAACAGCACTCGCCGTCGTTCTAGGAGGGATCGCCGGGCCGCTGACGTTTTATGGTGGCGCGCAGCTTGGGGGACTGATCTTTCTCGATCAACGTGCAGCGCTCATTGCTCTGTCGTTCGGTTGGGCGATTATGATGCCGATGCTGATCATTCTGTCGACCCGATTGGACGGCATCGCCGTTCCTATCGTCAGCGAGCAGGCGCGTGTTTAGCCTAGAGGCCTATTTTCTCGCACTGACGTTGATCGCAACGCTCGGCGTATGTGCGTGGGGTGTCAGCCTGTGGCGGCGAGATGTCAGTATCGTCGACAGTTTGTGGTCGTTGATGTTTGTGCTCGCGGCCTTTGCGTATGTTCCGAATGCCGACGGAGCGGGGCCGAGAGCGACTCTGGTGCTGATATTGGTTTCGGTATGGGCTGTTCGGCTTTCAGCCCATATCACCTGGCGAAACTGGGGCGAAGGTGAGGATTATCGGTACCAGGAGATCCGTAGCAATAACGAACCTAACTTCGAAGTAAAAAGTCTTTATCTCGTTTTTGGCTTACAGGGCATCTTGGCGTCAATCATCTCCGTGTCTTTAATGGCTGCGATCAACGGTCAGCCTGAGATGGGCGTGCTCGATTTTCTCGGCGTATCGTTATGGCTGACCGGTTTCCTCTTCGAGAGCGTTGGGGATTTCCAGCTCTCTCGGTTTCGCGCGGATGAATCTAACAAAGGCCGGGTCCTCGATACCGGGTTGTGGCGTTGCACACGGCATCCCAACTACTTCGGTGATTTTTGTATCTGGTGGGGATTCTTTTTTCTCGCTCTCTCGGCCGGCGGCTGGTGGTCGATTGTTTCGCCACTCCTGATGAGCTTCCTGCTGTTAAAAGTGTCCGGCGTCACTATGTTGGAGAAGAGTATCAACGAGCGCCGACCCGAGTACGCAAATTATGTGAATACTACCAACGCGTTTTTTCCCGGCCCCAAAAAATCTTCAAACAACTAGATAATCAGCGACGAGATCATGAATAACGGGCTCACAAATATTAACGCTATTTTTCTCGGCTTCAATCATTGCGTGAGAACGGCCGAGGTTGTGGTGCCCGACGCTGAAGGCATCCGCGCTTGGCTGGCACTCGAGTCGACAACCAAAGCCTGTCGGCGACTGCGGCACGAATTGCTCTAACGTCATGAAGATCGCAATAATCGGATCCGGCGTTGCCGGTAACGTTGCTGCCTATCGGCTGCACGACGAGCACGAAATCACCGTGTTCGAAGCCGATGACCGTATCGGCGGGCATGTAAACACGGTTGAAGTCTCGGATGGCGATCAACAGCTCTCCGTCGATACCGGATTCATCGTCTTCAACGATCGGACCTATCCGCACTTTATATCGCTTCTCGATGAACTCGAGGTCGCGTCTCAGCCCAGTGAGATGAGTTTCAGTGTGAGCTGTGGGCGCAGCGGGCTTGAGTACAACGGGTCGACGCTCAATACTTTGTTCGCGCAACGACGAAACCTCTTAAGGCCGTCTTTCTTTCGGATGATTCGAGATATTCTGCGCTTCAATCGGCTTGCACCAATCGCGCTCGCGAGTGATGACGGCGATACCCTTCTCGAGGACTACCTTGCGGCCAACCACTATTCGGTGGAGTTCGTACATCAGTATTTGCTGCCGATGTGCGCCGCGATCTGGTCTGCCGATCCGAGCTCCATCGGTCGCGTACCCGTACGATTTATCGTTCGCTTCCTCAAAAATCACGGCCTGCTGAGCGTCGGTGACCGTCCGGTCTGGCGTGTCATCAAAGGGGGCTCGCGGCAATATGTTGACAAACTCGTTGCCGGGCACCGCTCTAGAATCAGGTTGTCTCAGCCAGTACAGTCGATCAAACGTCACCCCGGTTTTGTCGAAATCAAAGTATCCGGAGTCGAGCCCGAATCATTCGATCACGTTTTTATTGCCTGTCATAGCGATCAGGCTTTAGGCATGCTTTCGGATCCGTCTCCGATCGAACAGGAGGTTCTCGGCGCCATCCGTTATCAAACGAATAACGCCGTGCTGCATACAGACGAATCCCTTCTACCAGCGCGGCCACTCGCATGGGCCGCATGGAATTATCATATCGCCGAGCAGTCGAAGGGCCTAGCGTCCGTCACCTACAACATGAATGTTCTGCAGAGGATCACGTCGTCGAAAACCTACTGCGTGACGCTTAACGATTCGGAAAGAATCGATCCTAATAAGATCATTAAGCGCATTACTTACGATCATCCCTGGTTTACACGGGATAGCGTTGCCGCACAGATTCGTCATTCCGAGGTCAACGGCATCAACCGAACCTTTTATTGCGGTGCGTACTGGCATAACGGCTTTCATGAGGACGGTGTTGTAAGCGCATTGACCGCCATCAAACACTTCGAGGAGTGCATACAGAATGAAGAGCTGTATTTTCGAAGGGCAGGTTAATCATCGTCGAGTGACCCCGGTCAGACACGTCTTCAAGTACCGGCTGTTTATGATGTACCTCGATTTAGCCGAGCTCGAGGAAGTGTTTCTCGGTCGGTGGTTCTGGTCCGTCAAAGGGCCCGCACTGGCCCGGTTCAGGCGTGGCGATCACCTCGGGGACCCGCGCCAGTCGCTCGAGAACTGCGTCCGCGAGTTGGTTGAAGAGCGAGTCGGACGCCGTCCGACCGGACCTGTCCGGCTCTTGACTCAGCTGAGTTATTTCGGTTTCGGCTTTAGTCCGGTGTGTTTTTACTATTGTTTCGATTCGGCGGGTGAGCATGTTGAGTCGATCGTCACCGAGGTCAATAACACGCCGTGGGGCGAACAGTTCTGCTACGTATTGTCTGCCAACTCCGGTGCCGGCGAGGACAGGCTCAAACACTTCAAACTCGGAAAGGAATTTCATGTGTCTCCGTTTATGGACATGGCGGTCGACTACGACTGGAAGTTTACTGAACCGACCGACCATCTGCTTGTGAAGATGGAAAGTCGAAAGGACAGCGACAAGTTTTTCGAGGCCACTTTGCGAATGACCCGATCCGAAATTACTGGACGCTCTCTGGCACGACTGTTGACGGTCTACCCACTAATTACGATGAGGATCGTCATCGGTATCTACTGGCAAGCGTTACGCCTTTTTCTGAAGCGCTGCCCACTCTACGACCATCCCAGAAACGACAAACTCATAGCGACAAAATAATGATGCGCGCAACTTCAATCTGTTCAGAAAAATTCCTCGCGGGCACGAAGAAACCATCGGTTTCTAGTTCATTAGCTCGCTGGGTGATACACAATCGTCTGCGCGGTTTGCGCAACGAGCGCCTGGTCATAATCGAAGGTGACGAGCGGTGGGAGTATGGCGACATCACGGGTAGCGCCGAGCTCGTCGCAAACATCATTGTGCATAACCCGCGCTGCTACGCCGAGGTGGCATTCGGAGGAACTATCGGTGCGGGTGAGGCCTATATGAAGGGCTATTGGACCACGGATGATCCGACAGCAGTCATACGCATTCTGCTGCGAAATCGAGACCTCTTAAATTCGATTGAAAATGGCCTCTCAAGAGTTTCCAAGCCGGCCCACAAAATTTTTCACTGGTGGAATCGTAATAGTAAGACAGGTAGCCGGCGTAATATCTCGGCCCATTACGATCTTGGTAACGATTTTTTCCGTCTTTGGCTTGACGGCTCTTTGATGTACTCGTCGGCGGTTTTCGAAGAGCCCACGATGACGTTAGAGGAGGCGTCACAGGCCAAGCTGAAGGGGATCTGTGAAAAGCTTGAACTATCGCCAACCGATCATCTGCTCGAAATAGGCACAGGTTGGGGTGGTCTCGCGATCTACGCGGCGCAGGAGTATGGCTGCCGCGTAACTACAACGACGATCTCGAAGGAACAGTATCAGTTCGCTCAGCAACGTGTTCGGGAAGAAGATCTGACAGAGTTAATTACCGTCCTCATGGAAGACTATCGGGATCTTAGTGGTCAATTCAGTAAGCTCGTCTCTGTCGAAATGCTCGAAGCGATTGGGCACGAGTTCGTAGACACCTATTTTCAGAAGTGTAGCGATCTCCTTGAACCAGATGGGATGATGCTGGTGCAAACCATTACGATCGCGGACGCTCAGTACGAGCGTGCCAAGCGCTCAGTCGATTTTATTCAGCGCTATATATTTCCGGGTGGATCGCTCTCGTCAGTTCGGATTCTTCAAAGGTCAGTAGCTCGCACCACCGACCTGAAGGTGCACAACATGGAGGATATTGGCCCTGATTATGCCCTGACGATCAGGCATTGGCGCGAGCGAATGTTCGCGAAACTTGCCGATGTCCGCTCGCTTGGCTATTCCGAGGAATTTATTCGGATGTGGGAATTCTACCTTTGTTATTGCGAAGGCGGATTTATCGAGCATGCAATCGGGAATTCACAGCTGCTTCTCGTGAAGTCGGAGCATCACTCGTGATTCTCGAGTCGACTTTAGGTGCCCCAGATGGGACTGGGATATCAACTGCGTCAAAATTTCATCAGGTTCTCAAAGGCTATGTCTGCTGCTAGATTTTTTTTCATCTTGACCTTCATGTTAATGACTGGATGTGCCATGAACGATTTTCCGCGACTTCAATCAATCGAGCGATCCGTTGATTTGCAGCGATTTATGGGCGACTGGTATGTCATCGGCAGTATTCCCATCGATACCTGGTTCGCTAGCGAAGCCAATGCCCATAACGCTTTGGAGACCTACGCGTTAACAGACGATGGAAAAATTCAGACGACCTATACGTTCAGGAAGGATGGATTTGATGGAGAAGAGAAGCAGTTCAATCCAGTTGCTTGGGTTCACAATACGAATACTAACGCTGAATGGCGGATGCAGTTTCTCTGGCCATTTCGGTCAGCCTATTTGATCGCTTATCTTGACGAAGACTATCAACATACGATTATCGGTGTTCCAAACCGGACGTACGTTTGGATTATGTCCCGAGCACCGGATATCGGTGAAGACGCCTATGAACGCCTCGTTAACGTTGTATCTGAACTCGGTTACGACAGCAGCTTGGTGCAGCGCATCCCGCAACAATGGTCGGAGCGATAGGATGCCATGGGTGCCTTATAAAACGGTTTCCCAGTTCGAGATGTCGACGCAGCAGGCGTCCAAACACTTTCCTCCCGCTGAATTGTCATGGTAAACGAAATGAACCGAATTCTAATCCAACGCGTCAAGCGCTCACTTTTTTTTCTGGGCATAGCCCTGCTAATTGGCACAGCGATCATCGCAATTGCAGTGCTTGGAGGGTTTATTCAGTTTCCGGAAAATTTAATTGCGGGCGAATCCACAGTACATTCAATAGCACGCTTCGCGATCGTCGGTTGCCTGTTCGCGGCACTCGGATCGATGGAGTAAAGCGTTTTTTTATCACCCATTTCAATCACTCAATAGGAGAATCCTATGTTTCAAAAATCTGATGTTTTTATACTACTTGCTGTCTCTATTTCATTTGCGTTATCAGCGTTCCTTTGGTTTACCGGGCAACGTGATGAAGGTGTCTTTACCGCCCTATGGGTGCCATCCATTTTGTGTTTTGGAATTTATTTCAAACTGATGTCAATCCAAGGAGCACGTTAATGGGCACAGAACTTATATTCATGTTCGCAATCGGCGTATTTGTTCTGATGTCTATCGGCATTTTCCTTACGATGATCGAGTTCAAAAAATTCACCGATGATCCATCTATCCGAAAAGGTACGGGTGCGCTATAAGCGGACACTTAACATTACAAACAAGTCCCTTTGTTGATATGGAGAGCGCAGCCGCAGGCAATGTCATTCGGTGATCCCTGGGGCCGGGTGGTACACACAACGGCGGCGGTGTGGCTAAGGCCGATATCCTCGGGCTGCTCGAGGCTTGGGTCGAGGAGGGTGACGCACTGCCCTCGGCCATTCCGGTGCATAATATTTGCCAGAAGAATTTGGAGACAAAGCGATCTATGCTAGCGTGTTCCTAGCCGATGTATACACGGTACAACGGAACGGGGGATATCAACGATTCTGCTAGTTATTCTTGCACCTAACGGCAGGACTCGCTTGCGCACCCGTCCGAGACGTATTAGCTCTATACGTCTGCGCTCTGCCAGTTGGCCCGCATTGTTCAGCGGTGATACGTCTTGCTGAAGTCGTTACGTGTGTTAGTCACCGTGAACGTGCCATCTTCCATGGCCGTAACCTTGAACCAGTGCGCGGTCCCGTTGTGCGGGGGAGCGTCCGGCCACGTGTCGCGTGCCCCCGGCAACGGCGCGATCGGCATAGCGCCGAGCTCCTGGTCGAAGGTATTCGCGATAAATATGCCCGGAACCGTGTACTCCTGACCGCTTAGGAGTGAGAAGTGTGACATCCAGACATCTTCGAGGCCCGGCGAGTTCAAAATGACACTCATCGACTCTGGTTGTCCGCCCTTGCGAGTGCCGTTATTGATGAGTGACACGCGCGGTGCAACCGCATTAACGAGCTGTGGTGTATTCGACCCTACCGGCGAGGCGGGCCCTTGCCCGTGATGTCCGACGAACAGGACATCGACCGTCCCGATGTGATTCTCCGGGCACATTAATGCGCCCTCGACGTCCCAGGTAATGTCACCAGGGTGTAGAGCGGTAAATTCTCCGAACCTGATGTGGCTGCCCACAGACTGAGCATTCTCGCCAGTATCGGGCCCCTGGGGCTCGAAGCTCGAGCAGTAGGGATTCTCACCTCCGCCACCTGCCAGGTTGGACTCAAGGACATCGCCGCCTGAGGTTACGATCGTCCATTCCAGGCCATCAATCGAGAGTCTGTCGCCTGGATCGACGATGGTTCGTGATGCCTCGGCGACGAGCCCTGGATAGACGTCAGCGAGGAACGCCACCGTGTTTGGCTGGCCCTGTACCGACGGGCCGGGATCGTAGTACGCCCCGATTGGGATATTGCTTGCAAGTTCGGCCATGCCGCCGAAGTGATCGCCGTGCCAGTGTGTGGTGATCAGGTGATCAATCTGCGTCAACCCAGCATCCCTGGCCGCATCCACGATGCGCCCCGCATCGCGTTCGGCGTTGGCGCCGCCGTTGCCCGTATCGATGAGCACGGATTCACCCGTTGGCCCTATAAACAGAGTTGCGTTGCCGCCTTCGACGTCGACGACGTAAACCTGAAGCGATCGCGTTTGAGACTGGGCCGCCGAGATACTGACGGCAAGGGCCACAACAAACACAGCTACTGAGCGCATAAGAAGCTCCTCGGATAGGAAGACCGTTCAACGAGCCCTGTAACGCTATGACCATTCACAATTAGTGTCAAGCGCACTGCGTCTTCGTCACGTCGTATCCAAGTTGTTGGGGGCTGGTCTTCGATGATAAGAAACATGGCCGAAAACCGACGTATAGACGGGTCTGCCCACGAGAAGGTAACCTTCGCTCAGTCGCGTGGGGGTGAGGGAAAACGATGCGTCGAAAATTCTTCGGTAGGGATGGTGGGTCGTTACGCTTGCCTTTTTGGTCGCTTAAGGTATCTGCGGGGGTTGTTGCGGCTCTAACTCTAGTTGCGCTGACTATGTCCACTTTGCCGGCATCGGCTCATCACGGAGGGGGTATCGAGTGGGATAGGCCGCGAGAGGAGGGCCCGATATCGGGAACCGTAACCGAGTTCGCATTTCGCTTTCCTCACGTTCATCTCTACCTGGACGTTGAGGACGAGAACGGTGAAATTCAAGAATGGGTAATGAGCACCGCAGGTACTCCTACGATGTTGCGAGAACGAGGTTGGAACCGGAGGTCCGTCCAGGAGGGTGATATCGTTACGGTAACCTACACTCCTCACGTTACATCGCCGACGCTGGGGAGTATCGTCACAATCGCTGTCAACGGCGAAGATCTGTCGCTTTAGATATTTGGAGCAGCCATGATGAGATTCTGTTGGCCCGGTCAGATCGCCGCTGCTGCAACACTCCTGCTCTGTGCGTCCGCAACACTGGCCCAGCAGAGGAGCGGAAACTTTGATCCGCGCGACCTTTCCGGACATTGGGATCGGGTCACGTCCATCGAATCTTTTGGTGACGTGCCCGGTGGCGCACGGGGAGTTGTCGCCGGAGGGCAGGAGGCCTCCTTTACAGTCGAGGGTAAGACCCGCTTCGACGCGAATCTGCCGGGTTACGGACCCCGGCGGCAGATGCAGAGAAACGATCCTCTGGGGAGATGCGAACCTATGGGTTTGCCGCGTCTTTTGAATGCGGAGATTCGCCCTCCGCACTCCACGCTCGAGATCGTGCAAACGCCGGCAAGATTCTTGCAGTTCTTTGAGTATCGTCACGATTGGCGTGAAGTATGGATGGACGGACGCGCGCTTCCTGCGTTGGAAGACACCTATCCCAAATGGAACGGGTACTCCGTGGGCCGCTGGGAGGGCGATGTCTTCGTTGTTGAGTCAATCGGATTCGATGATCGCAGTTGGCTGGACAAGCTGGGGTATCCCCATTCCGACGAGTTACGCCTTGAGGAACGTTATCGTCGCTTGGATGCCGATACCATGGAGCTCACGATGACTGTTGTCGATCCGATCATCTATAGCGAGCCCTTTGAGAGTGACCGAAAAATTTTCCAGCTGAATCGCGGGAAAGCCAACAGTTGGGACGAGCAGATCTACTGCGTTCCCGCCGAGGAGCTGTCCTACCAGGACCTTGTCGGGACCGAGAATACGATCGAGTGATTTTCGATCCCTAAAA
>Ga0315338_1004195_pt1 | contig 11702 bp, 8 predicted proteins | sample ASW8metaG_FD_204518 | JGI IMG/M metagenome (GOLD analysis project Ga0315338, IMG submission 204518) | Ammonia-oxidizing marine archaeal communities from Monterey Bay, California, United States - ASW #8 | ecosystem: Environmental > Aquatic > Marine > Coastal | place: USA: California | collected...
CGGCGACGCCCGTGCCGCCCAAGCCCACGCCTACTGCAGAGCCACCGGCCGCAACGGCCGTGCCCGCGGCCAAGCCAACACCTACACCCAAGCCAGCGGCAGCTCCAAAGGCAGCTCCAAAGGCGCCAGCGGCGCCTAAGGCGACGCCGACACCATCGTTCGACGCTGCTGCGCACTTCAAGGGCAAGACCATCCGGCTGGTTGCGAACTCCAACCCTGGCGGCGGCACCGACTCCCAGGGCCGGGTGATGGCCGCTTTCATCGGCGATTGGCTCCCAGGCAAGCCGCGCGTCGTGTTCGCCAACAGTCCTAACAAACCCGAGGAATACATCTACGCTGCCACCAAGGCTCCTACAGATGGCACATACATTTCTTGGAACAGCACGCCGCAGCTCAACTTTGGGTTCGAAGACCGGACGAAGAACATCAAGCGGAGCTCATTCCAGTTCCTCGGCGCAACCATCGATTCCACACGAGCGTGGATGACCTACGATCCTGTGGGCAACCTTGGACCGAGCGCTGCGAATAAGTGCATGTGGGACTATGCAGGCATGGCCAGCACCGGTGGTGGCAAGCACGAGGAGTTCAAGCTGGCCGATGAGATATCAGACATCGCGGACGGCAACCCTACATTCCTAGCTACCGTGTTCGCGTCTGAACAACTGGACATCCCGTTCAAATACTATGCATTCGACACCGTTGACACGAACGCGGTACTCACGATGTGGGCACGGGGAGATATCAACACCACCGTGCGATCCAGCCTGTGGTACCGATTCCCGAACGAGCAACCCGACTGGATCCCCAGCGGTTTGATGCGGCAGATGGCGGCCATGGGCCCCGGCACGCTCAAGGGCAATTCCCAGACTGAGCCGCATTGTGGCGACGTCCGGGATAAGCTGAACGACGAGCAGAAACGAACATTCAACTCGCTCATGGGCCCGACCAACTACATGAGCAAGGCGCTCTGGGGTCCTCCGGGCATGCCCGACGAGATCGCCGACGCTCTTTCCGCTGGATTTGAGCGTGGCTTCACCGAGGACGTGAAGATGGTCCAGAAGTACGCGGGCGTGGCCGGCGAGACGCCGTTGTTCACGAACCGTGCAGAGGGCACCAAGGCAACCGCCGAGAATGAGGCGATGTTCAAGGAATCCCTCGTGGTGGTGGCCCGAGAGCAGAAGCGACTCCTGGAGAAGTACTTCCCTCAGTACCTCGGCAAATAGAGACCGCGTAGGATACGGCTTGAGAGCAAGGGGAATGGCGTGAGCCCACGCCATTCCCCTTGCGATTGAATAAGGATTGAATCGTTCATGTTAGCCGACTTCGCCGACGGCATAGCGTACCTTGGCAACAGCGGCTATTGGTTCGGTTTCTTGGCTGCCATCGCCATAACTGTGCCGATCGCCCTCATCCCTGGCATCTCCGCGACGCTGGTGATGGCGATTACCATTCCCTTCATCATCGTCTCTATCGAAGACCCGGTGATCGGTCTGGCCATGCTCGCCACCCTCACCGGAATCGACAATACCCTCGACTCGATCCCCGCGATTCTCCTCGGCATGCCAGGAGGTGCGACACAGGTCACCTTCCTTGAAGGGAACCAGCTCGCTCAAAGAGGGGAGGCGGCCCATACGCTGGGAGCCGTCTACGCCGTCTCGGCACTTGGCGGGGTTGTTGGGGCGATCGCTTTGGCGGTCATCATCCCAGTGATATCCCCCTTCGTCCTCGCCTTCGGATTCGCGGAGATCGCAGCTATGGCTATGTTCGGGGTGGCCATGGTCGCCGCACTGAGCGGTGGAGCCATGATCAAGGGCATCTTCGCAGGAGTCTTCGGCATCCTGCTCAGCACGGTGGGGCCGGCAGGCGTGAGCTTGGACCTGCGCTATACCTTCGGGCAGGAATGGATCGGTATCGGTACGGGCGGGCTCCCGCTCATCGCGACCAGCATCGGCGTGTTCGCTCTCCCGGAGATCATCGATTTGACGATGACACGCAAACCCCTGGCACCGAAGGACGCGGTTATCGACTATTCCGAGATTTTCAAAGGGGCCCGCTATGGGATGAGCCGATGGCCGGTGACCATCCGCCAAGCCCTGTTCGGCGTGTTCTTAGGAGCGGTGCCTGGCATCGGGAGCGGAGTCGTGGACTGGATGTCGTATGCGTTCGGCATCTTCTGGACCAAGGACAAGAGCCAGTTCGGCAAGGGCTCCCTCGACGGCGTGCTGTTCGCCGAGGCGGCTCAGAACGCGAAGGAAGGCGGCCAGGCGGTTCCCACGCTGGCGCTGGGTATCCCCGGCGGCCGTGCGTGGGCATTCATTATCGTGGCGATGCTGGCTTACGGGATCGCGCCCGGCCAGCGCATGCTAACCGAGCATGCCGACATCACGATCATGATCGTGCTTAGCCTGGGCCTGGGCAACCTCGCGGTCACCATGCTCGGACTTGGTTTCACGAGGCAGATGGCCAGACTCACGAAGATTCCGTACCCCGTCCTCGGCTTCCTGATAATCCCCATCTCGCTGCTAGCGGCGTTCCAGGACACTCGTGATATTTCTGCCATCTCGATTGTGCTGGGCGGGGCGGTGCTCGGATTGCTCATGAAGCGGTACCGATGGCCCCGACCACCGTTGCTGATCGGCTTCATCCTTGGGCCGATCATCGAGAACAACATCATCAACTCGGTCGGTCGCTACGACTGGGTGGGTACGTTCACCAGGCCGCTGTTCATCGCCCTGTTCCTCATTGCGGTGTTTACGGCGGCGATGTTCACAAAGTTCATGAACCGAGCGGAAACCGAAACGCTCTCATCAATTGGCGGCGAGGGCAACCTCTCGGGTGGTGCGGTGCCGCCCGCGGGAGGCTCTGGCGACGGGCCGGCAGGCCTAGTGCCGCGGGTACGACAGATGCGGTGGTCGTTCACTTCGAACCAAGTCTTCACCGGTGGCGCCGTGGTGATCATGGCCTATGTCATCTGGGAAGCCACCAGCTTCTCGTTTTTCGGCCGCTGGTTCCCCATGGGACTCGGCCTAACGGGCCTGACCCTGGCATCTATACAGTTCATCCGTGAAGGGTTGGGAACCAAGACGGGCGACATCATGGATATCGGCATACGCAGTCAGGGCATGCAAGGAGCGCGCACTGCGGGCGCCATCTTCCTCGCACTCCTCACGATGATGCTGGTCATGGCGGGTACGATCGGCCTCCAATGGGGCGCCGTTGCCATCGCGTTCCTCGGCCCGCCGGCGATGATGCAGAACCGAACAGGCGTGATCGGCGGCTTGATCGCAGGCGTGTTGATCCTGGTCTTGAATGCGCTGTTTTTCAACTACCTGCTTGCTGTCTTCTGGCCTGACCCGTTCATCTTGGACTTCTTCCGCGGCTGATACGGCGTGTTCGGGTGAGACGAAGAGAGCCCTTTGAAAAGAGGCTCTCTTCAAGGCCTAACATGGAAATCAGATCGTCTCATGCGGTGATAGCGATCACGCTTGGCCTCCTTCTCTCAATCGCGGGGGCAGCGTGGCTCAGTCGCGTGGGGGAGCTTGCTGATCGAACCACGCAGGCCATCGCTACCGTGGACGCGACCACACTCATCTTCTCAACGCTCAAGGGCGAGGACTTCACCGTCCCTCTGATCAATGAGTGCAAACATGCGCCAGCGGCAGGGAGGGGATGCATCGAGCGCTTCCAGTCAGGTGACGAGGTGTTGATCTGGTATGACATAGCTGACCCCCAGCACGTTTGGCAGGGAGCAACACCCGGCGGTGGGTCGGCGATCCTGCTGCTTTACGGGGGGTTGACGGCAGCTACGTTTGGCGTCGTTACTCTCTGGTTCACGAGTGGGCTTGCGGCGCTGCTGATACGCACCATGAGGCTTTCTCGGCGCAGGTCCTGACCGCCGTGAGAACCTACTGCTCGACCAGCTCAGCCCGCGGGCCAGCGACTTCGGGGAACACGAGTGATTTGACCACTACCGGGACTACGTGGGCGGGGTAGATCATCTCCCCGATGTCTATGTAGTCGAACTCTTGCAGGTAGAGGGTATCGATCGAGACGACCTCGTTCGACACACCAATGTCCTTTGTGATGGTCTCGCCGATCAGCTTAGCGAAGTCGCCAGTGAACGCCAGGATGATCGGCTGTCCCGATGCGATCGTGTTCGGGCATGCGGCTACGATGCCGTCGGCGATCTTGCGCAGTTGCACGTAGCGCGGAAGGCCGTCCCACTCAAACGCGAGGGCGACCTGCTGCTCGCCCTCTGTGAGGTCGATCTGCCGGAAAGCGGTCCTGATGTGTTCCGTGACCTCTGTGGCCTCCACGTCACGATCCTCAGCCAGGCGTGAGATAAGCACGGGCACGTTGCGGAACGGCAGGAGGCTCGGGTCAGAGATCGACAGCGTGTTGCCGCTGAGCTGGACCGTGAACTGCGATGCGCCGATCACAGTGGCTCGGATTCGTTCGGTAGCCGGCTGAACGGGCGCCGGCATCCGGTGCTCCGCCATCTGACGACGGACCGCCTCCGCCAGGTTCTTGGCGAGATCCCCGAAATCAGCATCCTCCCGCTCGTATATGTACTCGGACACGCCGCCGGAGAAGACCAACGTCTCGATCGGGGCGGTCGACGTCATGTCGGCCGTGAGCAGTAGTTTTTTGGTCAGAGCCGATCGGGGTCTCCGCTGGATCATGTCCATGAGTGTTTCCGCAAGAGCATTGGCGATCTGCCACCGGTCCTCGTCGGCGAGGACGTCTCCCAAACGAAGGCCGATGCCGAGCCCGCTCGCCACCGTTTGGGCCGCCGGCTCGATGCGGACTATCCTGCCATCGGCATCGGTGGCGACGAGCCTCCCACCGACGTTGACAGCCGCGGTCTCGATGATCTGCCCGCCCCGAACGAGAGCAAGCTTGGTGGTGCCTCCGCCGATATCCACGTTGAGCACGGTCTGCTCAGGCGAGCGCGAGATGCCCACCGACCCTGATCCGTTCGCCGCCAGGATCGACTCCAGGTTGTGGCCAGCTGACGCGCAGACGAATTTGCCTGCGTGATCTGCGAACAGATCTGCAATGGAGTGCGCGTTGGTGCGTTTCACGGCCTCGCCCGTGAGGATGATGGCCCCGCTGTCGATATCCTCGGGCGTGAAGCCCGCCCGGGCGTACGTCTCGTCGAGGAAAGTCTCGAGACGCTCCGTGTTGATCGCATAGTCGGCCGTGTACGGGGTCAGCAGGATGGGAGAGCGATAAAGCGTCTCCCGCTCGACCACGACGTATCTGCTTGAGTGCTCTTCGCTGAGTCGCTGAAGATGGATGCGCGAGAACATGAGGTGCGACGTCGACGAGCCGATGTCGATGCCGACCGTTGTGAGTTCGATGTTCTCGTGGTGGTAGAAATCGTGGTCCGGGTTGTTCGTCGTCGCGATGGACGCCATCCGGATCTCGTCGGGGTCGTGCGCATGCGCGAAAGGGTCGTCGTGCATCGGGGCGTGTTTCTCCTGGGGATGACGTCGCGGCGGGCTTAGGCTATGTGTGCCTAGTGGCTCTCGTAGCCGTCGTAGCTCCACACATAGTCGGGGTCATCGTATGCTTGGGGCGGCATGGCGCTCTTGAGCCCGCGCTTGTCGAGCTCCGACTCGAAACGCTCCCGCACCGCAGGGTCCTCGTTCACATATTCGATCTGGTCGCGGCCGATGTCCTCCACGGTCTCCGAGCCACCGGCGAACTGCCGTGGCGGGTGGAGGGCCAGATATCTGCCGGGGATCTCTCCCGCGTTGAAATGCTGATGGAACCAGCGGTCCGGCGGGACGAAGCAACTTGCCTCGTGCCACGGGATGACCTGCTTCTCCGCGCCCTCGTGGGGCCACATGATGGAATAACCCTCTCCGCCAGGTATCACGATCACACGCCCGGGGCCGTGGCGGTGGCCCTTCTTGTACGTGCCCGAAGCGAAAACGGACATGTGCATGGACAACTCCCCGCTCGGAGGCTCCATGTAGACAGATCGGTTCATCGATCCGCGACCTGGCCGGAACATCAGCTTGTCCCACACGCCCATGTCCGGGAAGAAATTGCCTACCCAGAGGGTTCGGCGCGCCTGTCCCTCGCCGATGTGGTCTTGGGTGATCGCCTGCGCTTCCGAGTACATCTCTTCGGCCGAGGCCAGGACCAGCTCCTCCTCGTAGGGGTTGTCGAAGAAGAAATCGGGGTCGCTCACGGCCGACATCCCCAGCGGTAGGTAGTTGTAATGCAGGAGCCTGACCACACGGTCGCCCTGCATGTTGGACAGCTGGGCCCAGGTGTTCCGAGGGAGCACGAACATGCTCCGTGCCGACCACTCGAAGTTGTGCTTGTTGTTGGCGTTCTTGCCCCAGACTGATGCGCTGCCTTGGCCGGAAAGCACGTAGACGACTTCGTCCATGGCCGCCTTGAACGGCGGGAGCGACGCACCGGGTGCAATCTCCTGCACTCGCGACTCCACCACGCCCTGCATGCCCTCGAGTTGCACGAAAGCGGCGTCGCATCCACGCAGGGACCACGGCGCCACCTCGACGGTGCGTAGGTCTTCGATATAGTAACCACGGTGGATGGGGATCCCCTGCGATTCCATCCATACGTCGTAGGTGTACTCGTTACTCATCCGATCCTCCTTCAAACTCCCTGCGCCTTACGGCTGACTATTGAGCCGAGGCGTGTACGAGCATATCATCGCGGGGCCTCGCGTGAGAGGCACCAGCCGCCCATTGCCGTCGACTCGGAGAGGATCATCGCATGGTTGCCACCAAGACACGCTCCTTCGCTTCCGCCACACGCAGCTCGGTGCTGACCACCAAGGGCATCGTGTGCTCATCGTCGCCGCTGGCCGGTTCTATCGGAGCGCAAGTGCTCCGCGAGGGTGGGAACGCCTTCGATGCCGCGGTCGCGACGGCCGCTGCGGAGGCGGTGACCCTGCCGCCCATGTGCGGCCTTGGCGGGGAGGTGTTCGCCCTCATGTACGACGCCGACACACGCAAGATCCATGGGATCTCCGGCGGTGGCCGCGCGCCCATGCATGCGACCCGGGAGTTCTTCGTTGATCAGGGGTACACCAAGATGCCGCCGGACGGGCCGCTGACGCCGTCGGTGCCCGGCGAGGTGGACGCCTGGCAGACAATCCTGGAGCGATTCGGCACCCGCAAACTCGACAAACTCATGGCACCGGCCATCGACCTGGCGGAGCAGGGCTTCCCGCTGCCCCAGCACATCTCGGCCTATTTCACGCAGGCGCTGAAGAAACTGGTGAAGTACCCCACCAGCGCCGCAATCTTCATCAAGCCTGACGGCTCGCCGTACGGAGCGGGTGACATGCTCGTGCAGAAGAACCTGGCCCGTACCATGAGGCGTGTTGCCGAAGGGGGCCCTGATGAGTTCTACCGCGGTGGGCTCGCTCGCGAGCTCGCTGCCGGCATCGCGGCTGGCGGCGGACTCATCGACGAAGCTGACCTCGCTGGTCAGCGCTCTGTGGTGTACGACGTGCCCCCGTCCGTGGGATTCGCTGGGCACACCGTGTTCGCGACAGACCTACCGTCCCAGGGCGTGCTCACACTTGAGCTTCTGAGCTTGATTGACGGCTTTGACCTCGAGGGCATGGGACACGCCTCCATCGACAGCATCCATGCCATGGTCGAGTCGAAGCGGCTTGCGTTCGCTGACCGACTCGCCTACATCGGCGACCCCGACTTCGTCCGCGTGCCCATGGAGGAGCTGCTGTCCCCGGATTATGCCGAACGGCGCCGGGCGTTGGTGCAGATGGATCGCTCACCTGAGATCGTGCCCGCGGGCGAGTTACGCCACTCCGGCGCGCCAAACCCGAGCACTTCCTACTTCTGCGTCATCGACGCGGCCGGGAACGCTGTGTCGTTCATCCACAGCCTCTCGCAGTACTACGGCTCGGGGTTCGTGCCCGGAGAGACAGGAGTACTGTTGAACGACCGCACGGGGCGTGGCTTCTACCTTGACGAGGGTCACGTGAACGTGATCGCACCGGGCAAGCGCACGATCAACACCATCCATAACTACATGGTGAAAGATGATGCGGGCGACCTCGTGCTTGTTGGGGGTACGCCGGGAGGCGATAACCAGCCGCAGTGGAACGCCCAAGTGCTGTCGGCCATCTACAAGCATGGCATGGGCGTCCAGGAGGCCGCTGACGAGCCCCGCTGGACCCATTTCCCTGGCACCGACCCACGCAGCATCGACCAGGAGGTCGTGTTGCGCATGGAGAACGGCTTTGATGCCGACGTGGTGCGCGGACTCGAGGCCCGGGGTCACAAAGTGGTGCCCTATCCGGAATTCGGCACGCCTGGCGCCGTCCAGCTCATCGCGATCGACCCAGCCACCGGAGTGCACGCAGGCGGGACCGACCGCCGTTGCGATGGCTATCCCATACCTGAATAGAGGAGCACCATGGCGATCACTGTAGCGGCCCCACGCGAGTTCGCTTCCAAATACATCGCAGACGGCACCGTCACGATTCAAGGCTTCGACGTGCAGACCATGTGGCCCGAGGGCTCTGGCGCGTCTGTATATACCAGCGCCTTCCGGGATCCGATGTACGACGTGATCGTGCTACCGCTTTCCAATTTCCTGATCGCCATGGACAAGGGTCTCCCGCTGGTCGGCATCCCTGTGTTCATCGACCTCTTCTTTCCGCTGCTCGGCATCCGTGTGAACAAGAACGCCGGCATCAACACCCCCAAGGACCTCGAGGGCAAGCGGGTAGGCGTGCGCGGCGTTGCGTTCAACCCGGCCGTATGGGTTCGCGGAGTGCTTACCGACCGCTATGGCGTCGACGCTGAGTCCATCACCTGGACGACCATGGAGCCCAATTCGCTCAGCGGTGTCCAGGTGTCGCTCGCCCCGAACTACAAGGTGGACGGTGTGCCGGATCTCTCGGCAGCGCTCGAGAACGGAGACATCGACGCCATCTTCTGGGACCGGGGAGGGCCGCCGGCGACTGAGAATACTCGATTCCTGTTCGACGACCCACTGTCTGAGGCCCTCGCTTACCAGAAAGCCACAGGCGTGTTCCCGTTGAACAGCATGCTGCTTGCGAAGCGTGATGTGCTCGATGCCAATCCCGGCCTCGGCCAGGCGATCGTCGACGCCAGCGACAAGGCAAGAGAACTTTACTACCGCGACGTTGCGGACGACGACAACCACATGGGCTTACCGATCAAGTGGCTGCGGGAGAACGGCCTCTTCCCGCATCACAACGGCGTGGAGAGCAACCGCACCTCCATTGAGACCGTCGTTCGCTACGCGCACGAGCAGGGAATCATCAGCCGCAGGATGAGCACGGAAGAGCTCTTCTTCGATGGTGCGAAGTAGGGGTGGCTAGGCGAGTCAGTCGCGCAATGCGTCGACGCTGTTCTGGAACGCATCGAGAGTCTGGGACACGTCCCGATCGTCGTGGCACATGCCCACGTAGATCTTGCCTGGGCTCTTGAACACACCGTTCTCCAGTAGCGCATGGTCAAACGTTTTGCTCATCGCCTTGTCGGCATCCAGCGTCGAGCGGTAGTCGGTGAGCGTGTGATCCGTGAAATACACGTCGAACATGATGTCATCGCCGCTGACCACCGCCGGGATCTCGGCTTCATCGAGCATTCGCTGCAGGCCTGATCGCAGCCGGAGGCCGCGCTCGCGGTACACTTCGTAGGTGCCGGGCTGACTAATCACGTCGAGCGTGGCCAGGCCAGCCGCCGCCGCCACCGGATTGCCGTTCAGCGTGCCAACCTGTGGCAAGAAGCCCTCCGAAGGCACGGCAGTCGCGTCATACGCTTCCATCATTTCGCGACGGCCTGTGACGGCCGCGAGGGGGAACCCTCCGCCGACGATCTTGCCGACGCAAGCCAGGTCAGGTGTGACGCCGTAGTACTCCTGCGCCCCTCCGTAAGCCATACGGAACCCGGTCACGATCTCGTCGAACACCAACGGTACGTCGTAGCGCTCGGTGACTTCGCGAAGGCCCTCCAAGAAACCTGGCAACGGAGCAAGAACTCGCTGGAGCGGTTCGACAATGACGCACGCCAGGTCGTCGTGATATCGCTCGATGATGGCCGCCGTGGTTTCGATGTCGTTGAATGGCGCCACGAGCACCGTCTCCTGCACCACTCGCGGGATACCCGCGGAGCTCGGGTCTCCGGCGGGAAATGCCACCGTGCCGCGCGGCGATAGGCTCATCAGCGAGTAGTCGTGCATCCCATGGAAACCGCCCTCGAATTTCAGCACCTTGTCGCGCTTGCGGAAAGCACGGGCGACGCGCAGGGCGTTGTACGTGGCCTCCGTGCCACTGGTGGTGAAGCGCACCTGCTCCGCGCAGGCCACCGCTTCGGTGATCTTCTCCGCTAGCGCGATCGCGTACTCGTTCTGCGCGAAGAACGTCGTTCCTTTGCGCATCGCCTCTTCGGCCGCCTCGATCACCGCCGGATGCGCATGCCCCAGCACCATGGGGCCGGAGCCGAGCAGGTAGTCGATGTACTCATTGCCGCTGATGTCCCAGATCTTTGATCCACGTCCTTCGCGAACCACGAACGCGTATCCGTCGTCGAGCCGGACATTGCCGAGGGTGCCACCTGGCAATACTCGGGCTGCCCGCGAGAGAAGCTCGCGCTCGTCATCGGTCCGTCGCAGGCTCATGGGCACTCCTCTAACGTGGTGTTCGTTCGCATGCTACCTGTCGGATCCGCGAGCCGCTAGGTGGCGGCGTGCGCCTGGCATCGCGGCCTCCGGTGCAGATGTGGGCGCGCACTTGCCAACGGTGAGTCTTCGCTCAGGACTGTCCGCGATCTGCTTCATGGTGCTCGCGTAGCGTTGGTGATATAAGCTACGTGCGGCGCGCATCCGCCCACACATCTATTCGAATCAGGAGGGGAAAGCATGGCAACCACAAGCGGTGTTGTCGACGTCAAAGTCGGCGATGGCGAAATGGCGATCTTCACGGATGCTCCAGAGGGATCAGGCAACAGACCCGCAGTGATCGTAATCCAGGAGATCTTCGGTGTGAACGACCACATGAAGGACGTGGCTAGCCGGTTTGCGGCCGAGGGCTACTTCGCCGCCGCGCCCGACATGTTTCACCGGGCGGGCCGGAACGTCACGGTGCCGTTCGAAGACACGCAGACCGCGTTTGGCCTGCGTGGCGCTCTCTCGAATGACGACATACTTGCGGACTTGAACGCGACAGTCGATTGTTTGAAGAACACGCCCGGTGTCGATGCGGACAACATCGGTATCGTCGGTTTTTGCTTTGGTGGCATGGTTTCGTACCTGGCAGCCGCGAGCGTGCCGGGGATAAAGGCCGCTGCGATCTTCTACGGTGGCGGCATGTTGCCGCGCCCTGACGCGCCCGCGGATGCACCGCGGTTGCTCGATCAAACTGTGGACGGCCTGAATGTGCCGCTCATCGGCTTCTGGGGCAACGACGACGGGGGTATCCCGCCTGCGGTGGTCGACCAGATCGAGGCCACGCTCAATGCCAAGGGCAAGAACTCCGTGCACCATCGCTACGACGGAGCCGGTCACGGCTTCTTCTGCGAGGTCCGCGGCAGCTACAACGAGGCCGCAGCGAAGGACGCCTGGCCTAAGACGCTGGACTTCTTCCGCTCCAACCTCAAGTAACCTCTACGCGCACGAGCGGACAAAGAGGCCGCCCTTCGCTCCAGCGAAGGGCGGCC
>Ga0315338_1004196_pt1 | contig 11695 bp, 20 predicted proteins | sample ASW8metaG_FD_204518 | JGI IMG/M metagenome (GOLD analysis project Ga0315338, IMG submission 204518) | Ammonia-oxidizing marine archaeal communities from Monterey Bay, California, United States - ASW #8 | ecosystem: Environmental > Aquatic > Marine > Coastal | place: USA: California | collected...
GCTTACAATAAAACTAAGATTAGAAGAATGCTTTTTGCTGCAGGTGCATTTTTGACTCTGGCAATTACACAACTAGGTTACATGATTGAAAAAATTAACACTCCGGGAAATATGGAGATAGAAAGTGTAGCTGAGGAACATTTTGATATAGGAATTCTAATTATGACAGCTTTGTTTGCATTTGGGATTTTTTACAAAAAATGAGTTATATTCGAAAAATTATATATTTTTAAAAAATTTTTGATGCGATATTGGTGCTAAATTCTATTGAAATCTTTGATGATATAAATAGAAGATATGTTGAGAAAATTTTAGAAATTAAAATTGGATAGAAGTCAAATTGTTTTAGATGTAATTGAAAAAAATCCCGGAATTAGATTTAATGATATTATGAGAGTTACAGACATCAGAAATGGCACACTTAGTCATTATGTAAAAAAATTAGAGGCAATTGGAAGTATAAAACTAGAAAGAACACCGCGAGTAACACGTGCATATCCAATAGGCATAGATTCACACGAGGCAACCATATGCAAATACCTAACAATGTCAACTCAAAGAAATTTAATTCTATTTTTACTAAAAAAAGAGGTTGCCACATCAATTCAGATAAGAGAGTTTTTGAAAAAATCACCGTCTGTAGTATCTGTAAATTTGAATGAACTTTTCAGAGCAAAAATAATTAAAAAAAAATATGATATACCTTCAAACAAATATTCTTTAGTAAATCCTAAAGAGATTGAAGGGATTGTAAGAGAATATCATCCAAGTTATTTTGAGCAAATTACAGAAAATACAGTAGAAATGCTTGATTTTTAGTGTAAGAAAATTTTTGTAATTACTTTCAAAAATTAATACAAGACTTTATAGATAAACAAAAGTAAAATCTGTTAAAATGGATGTTACAGAAAAAGTAGAATTAATCAAGAGACCACCTACAAAAGAAATAATAAAAGATGAAGCAGAATTAATTGAATTACTAAACACCAATTCTAAACCAAAACACTACATTGGTTTAGAGATTTCCGGATTTTTGCATCTTGGAAGTTTAATCAGCACAGGTTTTAAAATTAATGATTTTATGAAAGCAGGAATTGACTGTACTGTATTTTTAGCAGATTGGCACACTTTGATTAACGATAAGTTAGGAGGGAATTTAGAAACAATTTCTAAAGTTTCAAAATATTATGCAGATGCATTTCGACTGGTTTGCCCAGGGGTAAACATTGTAATGGGAACAGAACTTTATAATTCTAAAAAGGAATATTGGGCAGAACTTGTGAAATTTACAAAACATATGACTCTTGCAAGAACTATGCGTACTTTAACAATCATGGGAAGATCAGAAAATGAAGAAAAGATTGATTTGGCAAAATTACTATATCCACCAATGCAGGCAGCTGATATTCATTCTTTAGATTTAGATATCGTACACGCAGGAATGGACCAACGAAAAATTCACATGTTAGTAAGAGAGATTTTTCCAAAAATGAAATGGAAGGTTCCAGTTGCGATACATCATGCACTATTACCAGGACTGACACAACCAAAAGATAACTCAACAACAGAACCAGGAAAAATGAGTAAATCGGATCCAAATTCTGGAATTTTCATACATAATTCAGATGATGAGATTACAAAGAAAATTAGAAAAGGTTGGTGTGAAGAAGGATTGACAGAAAATAATCCAGTATTGGAACTTGCAAAACAAATTGTATTTCATGAATATGATTCAATATCAATAGAGAGACCTGAGAAATTTGGAGGTAATGTAACATACAATTCGTATGAAGAATTGGAATCAGATTTTGCTCAAAAGAAGTTACACCCTGGTGATTTGAAAAACACCATAGGTGACTACATGGTAAAAATTATTGCTCCAATTAGAGATAAAATTTCATTAAGTAATGAATTGTTTGAATTGATTAAAAATAGTCACTAGTTTTTGATTTCTGGTTCTTCAAGGTTATACTTTGACTTGTAACCACGTGGATTAATCATTAAATCCTTAAAATTGTAAGTTGATGAATTTCCAATTATTACAGTACTAATCATTCCCAATTTGTCAGCATAATTTTCCATATGTTCTAAATCAGTCATTACTACAGTTTCTGATTCTCTAAATGCTCCTTTGATAATTGCAACAGGAGTTGTTGATTTTCTATATTTTAATAAAATTTTTCTTGTGTCTTGTAATTGATGAATTCGTTTTTTACTAGCCGGATTATAAATTACAATAACAAAGTCCCCTTGTGCTGCAGCCTCTACTCTTTTTACAATAATTTCCCATGGAACTAACAAGTCACTCATACTACAAACTGCAAAGTCTGTCATCAATGGTGAACCAATGATACTTGCACATGAGTTTAGTGCAGAAACACCTGGAACCAATTCTACATGTAAACCACTTTTTGGATCCCAGCCAGATTCTGCCAATACTTCAAAGATTAATCCAGCCATTCCATAAATTCCAGGATCACCACTTGAAACAAGTGATACAGTTTTTCCTTCTTTAGCTAAATCAATACATTGGTGTGCACGTTCTACTTCTTGTGTCATTGCATAACTATGAATTTCTTTTCCTTGAATCAAATCTTCAACTAGATTCACATACGTTGTATACCCAACTATAGTATCACTTTCTTCAATTACTTGTTTTGCTCGAAATGTCATATGATCATGGTGACCAGGACCAACTCCAACAATGTACAGTTTGCCTTCCATGAAAATTAATGGTTTTTTGAATAATTTATCCCTTGTCTTACTTTATCATATTCAATTTGAATTCATTGTGAAGAGATTCAACTACGGACTTGCAATCATTATCCTTTACAACAAATGCCAAATTTAACTCAGATGAACCTTGAGCAATCATCATAACATTGGAATTAGATTTTTGTGCTGCAAGAAATACTCTTGATGCTATTCCAACTTTTCCTCTCATTCCAGAACCAATTACTGCAATAATTGCAACATTTGGAATCGTCTCAATTTTTTTAAGAGTTGTTCCAAGTAGATTTATCTCCAGTGCATTTTCTGCCTTGTGAAGATCCTCTTTTTTTACAACAATTGTTATGCTTGATTCAGATGGATTTGATGATACCATCATTGCATTAATATTGTTTTTAGTAAGTACTGAAAAGATTTTGGCTGCAGCCCCAGGTCCAGCAAATAATATACCACCGGTCAGATCAAGTAATCCAACTTTTCTAATTGCAGATACACATTTGACAGAATTTTTTGATTTTGAATGAGGTAATGTAACTAATGTGCCTTGATTATTCACATCAAAACTACTTCTAATTCGCATTGGAATCTTTTTTGATAATAATGGTTCAAATGTTCTTGGATGGATTTGCTTTGCTCCAAATCTTGCCATCTCAATTGCTTCAGCATATGATACTTCCTTGAGTAGTTTTGCGTTTTTTATTAATTTTGGATCAGCTGTCATCATTCCTTCTACATCACTCATCAACCAGATTTCATTTGCGTCAATACATGATGCAATTATTGTTGCAGTATAATCAGAACCACCACGACCAAATGTAGTAATTTTTTCATGTTGATCAGCACCTGCAAATCCAGCTATTACCGGAATTGTATTTTTTGTTAAATATCCATTAATTATTTTTGAAAGGCGAATTTTTGTTGTATCCATAAGAGGTCTTGAATCACCAAAGTTAGAGTCAGTAACTATTCCTGCTTCTTTTCCACTTAATGGTATAGATTTATTTTTCATTTCTTGTAGTGAAAACGATACTAAAATAATTGATAGTCTTTCACCAAAGGAAATTAGATAATCATACGAACATGGAGTTACTTCGCCTAGTAAAATTAATCCATGAACTAATTCTTCTAATTCACTTAAATCAGAATTTAGTTTAGTTGTAAGTGCTTTTAGAATTTTTGGATTTGTTATAAGATGATCAGCAAATTGTTTATGTTTTTGAGATATCTTTGCAAGCATTCTATTTGCGTCTTTTTTATTTCCTTTTTTTATTAGAGAGGATATTTGAATTAATTCATCAGTTATCCCATCTACTGCAGAACATACAACTATGACTCTGCTCTTTTTTGATATATTATCCACAGTTTTCACTACATTTTTGATATCCTTGACCGTTGCTAGTGATGTTCCACCAAATTTTACTACTAATTTCAAATCAGTTTCACTTGAACAATTGGTCTTAAAATTCTTTAACTTTCAACACGAGGTGCTAAATAGAAATGGATTTGACCTAAATTTGAAACCTTGAATTCGACTCTCAGAGGTTTTGCAGATGAATATTCACATGTAACTACATCAACACTATTACCAACTGCCTTGATTATAGGATTAAGATATTCTAAACTATACGTACCAGTACTGTCTTGTTTTACAGATAATTCTTGAATTTCTTCTTGACTGCTTTCTAATGCGATGTCAACTTCTCCAGAATCACCATTACCTGAAAAGGTTGTCGAGGATTCGCCAGAAGTAATAGTAAGATAATCAGACACAACTTGTACATCTCCAAGGATTTTATCTAAAGCTGATGAAGTAAGTGATATTTTTGCATCATAGTCAATTTTTGGAAGTGGTGTATCAGATGCAGAGCTTTCAATTAATCTCATTTTGTATTTTTTATTTTTACCAATTGTAACTAAAAGCATATTGTCATCAGATATGTTAATTTCAATTGAATCACTTTTATCAGATCTTTTAATTAATTTTGAAAATTCATCAATACGGACTCCAAATTTTATGTCACTATCACAATTGTATTTTTCAAATGCAGAATTTGGCCAATTAATATCAATTAATGCTACATGAGAAGGATCCATTCCTCTAAAGGAAATTCCTTCTACAGTTGCCTCAAACGTTGCCTCTTCTACTAATGTAGAAATAGCTGAAATTATTGCCTTCCATTCTTCTGCACCGTTTGTTTTAGCTGAAAAAACCAAATCACTTTTTTGTCACGAATGCTAAAGTTAAACCTTATTGCCTTATGCGTAGTTTCGCCAAGTTGTTTTACATTTTGTACATCTAAAAAATTGAGTTGTCGGTTCATCAGCACTTCTTGTTTGAAGCATCCACCAAACTGCCTCTTTACTATCACAATCTTTGTTTTCACAGTCTATCTCAATTGTGGATAAAACTTCTTTTCCCTCATTTTCTCCTACAACAAGAAAATCAGATTCTACTTCTTGTACATCTAATTTCTTTTTTTCTTTTGGTCCACCTTCTGTATAATTACATTTTGGGCAAGTCAAAATTGAAGTTGCAGAATTTTTTTTAAGCCTGACATCACAGGTAGGACAGAATTTCATCTGTTAGATTCACTTTATTTTTGAATTAATGAGTTTTTGTAAATTTGTTACTTCAGTAATTGCAGTATCAACTGCTTGAGAAATTTGATTCATTGGGTTTGATTTTGAAGTTACTCTTAACCATATTTCATTGGTTAATGGATGTTTGATTATAACTCCTGCAAAATCTGTATTTTTATCTTTAAGAAGTTCATGTTGAATTATGTAAAGAGCACCAATATCAGCATCTTTAATTGCCAAGCTTGTTTCTTTTGCATCTGAATTAATTACTTGAATGTTCAATTGATCAAAAAAGAACTTATTGTGGATATAAATCAATGTCAATTATGTCCGAAACTGAGATTTCAACAATAACTCTAGAGAAAGAAAAAGATGAATTTTCCAGTGATGATACTATCACCATTACTGCCAGATTTTCACTAACTGGTGGGTTAAGAGATGCTTTTACTGAAAAAAATTGGACACAGGCCTATGATGCAAACGACAATACTATCAAACTAAAGTACGGAGTAAAATTGGCAAAAGGTGGTCTTAGAAAACATGAACTAGGTAAATCTATCGATACTTACAGAAAGGCATCAATTTTTTGGACAAGGAATCCAAAATTAGTAAACCCAATGAAGGAAAGAAAAATTTGGGTTCAAGTTGCAAAGAATTTTGAACCGGTTATTGCATTAACTGAGGAAGATGTAAGAAAGGAATTTTTTGATTTTGAAGAAATATTCATGTTCAAAGCTTCAGAATTAGGAACAGGCAATCATAAAATTTCTGCAGAAGCATTTGCTTCATGGGAAACACACCCATACATCAACAAAGGAGATACAAAAAATCAATCTAGTGAAATTGAAATAAGTATTAATTAGTAAAATTTTAGAGAATAATATGGCAAAATATGACGGATTACTCGGACAACCAGTTTTGGAAGTTGAAGAACCAGACAAAGAAGGCGGCATTACAATAATTCTCAAAGATAATAGATTCATGTTCATTAAAGCAGTAGACGGTAAAATTGAAACCGTCTCAATTCCAGAGTGATCTCAAATGGTAAAATTCGATGGTATAAGAATGCAAGATATAATTGAAGTTAAGGATCCTGATGAAGAAGGTGGATTGACTCTAGTATTCAAGGACGATATACGCCTAAAAATCAAAGTGGTAGATGGAAAATTAGTTTCTGAATCTATACCAGAATAGATTTTTTAATCAAGTAAAGTTTTCTCATACTGGAAAATCATTTCTTCTTGTACAAATGACTGAATTGAACCATGTCTTTTTTCTCTAACATGTTGAATTGCATCTATAGCTGACATTTTTTCATATTTTATCAAATAACAAGCAAGAATTGTTCCCGTACGCCCAAGACCCGCTAAACAATGTACCATTACGGGTTCTTCATTTTGAATTCTGTTATGTATATAATCTACTGAACTTTTTAGATCATCAAAACTTGGAACGCCCATGTCATCAGATAATACATGAAGGTAAATTATGTCATCAATCCAATTTTTATCTAATGGTTCTTCTCTAATTGTAACGATTGACTTAACTCCTTCTTCTTGTATCCATTTAATTTCATCTTTTGATGTTGGAATTGCACTTCCAGCAAGTTTACCTTCAATAAGCCAAGAAAAATTATCGGGTTTGCCAGTAATCATTCCATGAAGTTTCCGTTTAGCATCACCAATTTTTGTCATATGATATCAAATATGAAATCATAATATAAGAATAAAAGATAATAAAAAGAATTTTTGGTGGACTAATCTACTAGTTCAGTCCAACCTTTGACGAAGACAGAGTTCTTGTATAGTGGGACAGGTTGTCCTACTGTAAAGTCCATTGGTCTCATCCAAAAGATTGCTTTTGTTGGGCAAACTCCGATACATGCACCATCTGAGATGCATCTTTCAGGATAAAAGACAAATGCTTTACCACGTTTCCAGCCTTCGACTGGTTTTACTCTTAGAACATCAGGTCCCAAAGTTGTACAAATTTCAACACATAGTGCGCATCCAATGCACATTTGTTCTCCAATGTCTGGAAGTATTGCTACTGGCATGAAAAATTATCATGATTTGAGCTTAATATAACTTGCCTAAAAATCAGGTATTATAACGGCGTTTGAATTTTTTATAACACTGTTTGAAATCGATTAATTTTCAATTGTGATTTTTGAGCGATCAGAAATAAAAAAAATTTTTATGTTTTTATTTTCAAGAATTTGACGGCCGTTTGGAAGAAGCCAATTATTTTCTTTCTTTCCAGCTAATGCAGAAATGATCAAAATTGAATTTGAGAAAGTAACATTTCTTACAAGAAACATTAGAATTGCATTTACAACCCGCCCAGAATCTGCATCATTGGAAAGAGTGTTGTATAATCCATTTATGGAATCAAATATTACAAAATGAGGTTCTGTAGAAATTTTTGTGAGTATTTTAGGAAGGATTTCATTTATTTTTGATTCCAATGTAGAAAATAATGTTAGATTTGGTATTGTGAGAAGTTGTGATTTAATATATCCAGAAAAAAGAAAATCGAGATCAATGTATAAAACTGGAAGACTTTGATTAGACGTAATTTCCTGAATTAGTTTAATTTTAGAAAATGCATTTTCATAAAAGAGAAGGCTGGAACTGGAGGGGAGTAGATTTTCTTCTAGTAATTGAAAATTTTCAAATGTTGTATGATTTTTATCCAACAGTAATTATTTTTGAATCGGATATATAATGAATTTTGAGTCAATTTCTGAAGAATTTCAAACTGATAAAATCTATCTGAATAATGCATCTGTTTCAATAATGCCAAAGACAAGCATAGAAGCAATGAGACAGTTTCTTGTTTCATATTCAGAGATGGGACCAGATTCTCCAGAATCTGAAATTTTCTTAAAGAAATTATGGGAAAATACAAGAAAAGAGATTTCAAAATTAGTGAAATGTCAACCTGATGAGATTATAATTACACAAAGCGTAACTGATGGAATAAACATGGTGGCAAATGGAATGAAGTTTGCCAATGATTCGAATATTATCATAAGAGGTGGAGAGCATGAGCATCATGCAAATTATTTTCCCTGGTTAAAACTTGGTGGGAAAATTGACGTGAGAAGTTTGCCGGTTGATGAGAATGGAGGCTTTACAGATTCAGATTTTAAAAAAATGCTAGATAAAAAAACGAAATTGGTAGCACTAAGTCACGGCTTGTACAATTCAGGTTTGATTCTACCAATAATGGAGATCGGAGAGCAATTACAAAAACAGAATATTCCATATTTTTTGGATACTGCACAAACTGTAGGATGTATAGGTGATTATGATTTTGCAAATACAGGATGTGATTTTATGTCGTTTAATGGTTCTAAATGGTTATGTGGGCCAATGGGTACTGGAGTATTTTATTGTAAACGAGAATCTAGTGATTTACTAGAACCTCTTAGCATTGGAGGAGAGTCTGCAGATATTGTTACCAATAATAATTTAGCATACAAGGAATTACCTGATAGATTTCAAACTGGATTTAGAAATTATGTCGGTTTAGCAGGAATGGTGTCTTCAGTTACATTACTACAAAATTTGGGATTAGATAACATTAGAAAACATATCATAAAATTATCAAATCTATTCATAGATGAGATTGGAAAGATTCCAAAATCTAGAGTTTTTGGACCAGAAAATGAGGCTGAGAGAACGAGTATAGTTTCATTTGAGATTGGAAAAAATAATCCAGAAAAAATTGTGTCAGCATTAGCTGAAAAAGGAATTATAATTGCAAAGCGAGAAATTTATGAAAAACCAGTTTTAAGAATTTCACCTCATGTGTTCAATACAGAAAATGAGATTTTGGAATTAGTAGAGGAACTAAAAAAATTATGATTTTTCTTGTTGCTGAATTACCATCATTGTGAGAGTAGATTGAACATTTTCAATTTTTCTAATATCATTTGTTACAATTGATCTGAGTTTTGTACTATCATCAGATGATAGTTTAACAATTATGTCATAAACACCATAGACGCCTTGAATTTCAACATTAACATCATTTTGATTTGCCATCATTTCTTTGATTTTTGTAATAATTTCAACATCTGTTCCAAGATTAGAGTTAATCAATACATAAGAAATGGGCAATATCAGAAAAGGCTCAAATACAATATTTAACTTTTCATAGATGTACCAGTTAATATGAAAGTAATTGATTTAACACTAACAATTTCTGAAGACATTCCGACATTTCCAGGATCCCCTAAACCAAATTTCATCAATTGGGAGAATATAGAAAAAGATGGGTATAATCTCGAATTACTATTTCTCAGTACACATACAGGAACTCATATTGATGCACCATACCACTTTCTCAAAGAAGGTCAAAAGATTCATCAAATCACGACTAAAAGATTGGTAACTGAAGCTGTTTTGATAAAAATTAGAAAAGATTCAGACCAATCAATCACAAAAACAGATATTGAAAAATTTGAAAAGAGATATAAAAAAATAGATGATGGTTCAACAGTTATTTTTCATACTGGTTGGCAGAAAAATTTAGAAAAGAAATCCTATTTTTTGAAGAATCCTGGATTAGCAGTATCTGGTGCAAAATATCTAGCATCAAAAAAAATCAATCTAGTAGGAATTGATTCGCCAAGTATTGATTTAGGAAAAGATGCAAATTTTTCTGTTCATCGTGTTTTAGCAAAAAATGGAATCTTGATTGTAGAAAATTTAACAAATTTAGATAAAATTAACTCGGATAAATTTCATCTAATTGTTGCACCACTAAAACTCAAAAACGCTACAGGCTCACCTGTTAGAGCAATGGCATTAGTTAATTAAATTACCACTAGTTGGTATTTTTAGCACTTGGTTATATGTTCTGAGCGCATAAGTACAGTGAGGAAAATGCAACAAACATCACTCAAAAGCGAAAGTATATCGCGGATAGCAATGGTAGGACTGGCTGTAGCAGGAATAGTCGTAATCCTAACACTATTGCTTGCTCCGTGGAACTGGATGCCAACAGAATACGCAGAACAAATTACTGTGATTGCAGTGACCGACTACGGATGTGTTGGTGAATCCCAGATGGGTAACTCAGTCGTAGTTAGTGATTGTTCAGCAAGCGTTGGCGATGTGATTTCCGCAGAATTTTACGCACCAGCTAGCGACAAAAACGGATACTACGACAGAATCTATGAAAAGCTAGCAGTAGTGGAACCATAGACCCACTCTCTCTTTTTGTTTTCAAAAAAACATTTTTTAATCAATTTTTTGGAATTTCATCATGGGCCTATTTGGAAAGAAACCAAAAGAAATAGTCATCACAGGTACATTATGCCGAATTTGTGGAATGAATTTTGCTGCCACAGATAGATTGATGAGACATATGGTAAAGGCTCATGGTAAGGCCAAAAAGGACACAGGTCCTAGTTGTCCAAATTGTTAACTTTCTAGAAAATTATCTTTCGTAGTATTCAACAGGATAATCAAATTGTTTGTTATAATCAACTGCGTCCCAGAACTTCTCATCATCAATATCTCGACCTTCAGATAACCAAACATTGAGAACTTTTTGCATGAAGAGTTTTGTGGTATCATCTATCTCAGGTCTTTTTCCAGTACTTTGTTCTATTTGGTCACGATTCTTCTTTAGTGCTGTTAGAACCTGTTTGAGAGACTTGCCATTCTTGAGTGACTGTTTTGCCTGCATTTCAGCCATCTTCTCTTCTTTTGATTTGCCAAAAAATCGCATGTCAAATGAGGGAATTTTCTGTGTTTAAGTCTGATCTGTAAATGATCCCTTAGTATAATTAGGGGAAATATAGTGAAAGTTCAGAAAGATTATGGGTTACGATAGACCACCACGAGAAATGCATGATGCAACATGTGGAGATTGTGGAAAAGAATGCCAGGTTCCATTTGAACCTCGTAATGACAAACCAGTTTATTGTAACGATTGCTTCCAAGATCACAAACCAGCAAGAGACGACCGTGGCGGAGGCCGATTTGGTAGAGGCGGCGGAGGCCGATTTGGTGGAAATAGAGATGGTGGACGTGGAGCAGGCGGATATGGAAGAAATAGCCGTGGCGGAGGCGGATATGGAAGAGATAGACCTCCAAGAGAAATGCACAAAGCAACATGTGGAGATTGCGGTAACGAATGTGAAGTACCATTCAAACCAAGCGGAGACAAACCAGTTTATTGTAACGATTGCTTCCAAGATCACAAACCAGCAAGAGACGACCGTGGACGCGGAAGATATTAGTCCATTTTTATACAAATAATCCATTCAAAAATTATTGAATTTCAACTGTGTTTACCCATCTTGTGATTTTAAGAAAAATGATATTGAAGAAGAAGAGTTCCTAAAGCATCTCAATGATGTACATCA
>Ga0315338_1004197_pt1 | contig 11695 bp, 10 predicted proteins | sample ASW8metaG_FD_204518 | JGI IMG/M metagenome (GOLD analysis project Ga0315338, IMG submission 204518) | Ammonia-oxidizing marine archaeal communities from Monterey Bay, California, United States - ASW #8 | ecosystem: Environmental > Aquatic > Marine > Coastal | place: USA: California | collected...
TGTTGGACATCCGAACTCTTGAGTTCGGTGGTCGATCCGAATTTCCCCAGGACGAGAAGATCGACGAGTTTTGACTCTTCGACGAGGATGTCTTCGACGCGTCCTCTCTTAGCCGAGAAGCTGCCCCGCAGGCGATAGTCGGAGAGAAAGTCGAGGAAGCGATGTCCCAGGGCCCGTTCGTCCGCCCGGAACTGTTGTTCGAGATCGCGAAGAGCGTCGGCTGCGACCGGAATCGGGCCTTCCATCGGAGCCCATGTCGTGGCCGGTAGTGCTGTCTTCGCGACGAGGTCGAGGTCTTCCACATAAATTGCACGGAGGCCGGCACCATCGACGGCCCCGAGATGAAGCGCTACGTCGAGCAGGTCGTCGGTTATGGAGTTCGCTTCGAGTCCAATGGCAACACTTTCGAGCATGACACCGTCCCTCCATGGTTCGAGTCTCCAGGCCGAGTATACCGCGCCCTCTCTCGCCGCCCCCAGGGGCCCTCGATCACTGTAATTCATAGCGCGGCCTTGGGCTCTGGCATATCCGCACTTGCCGTGTAGGTGTCTCGGATACCACTTATTGCTGCTCATTCTCTCGATCGGATATACGTAGTTCCCCAGGTAGGAGTAATCACATGACAGGGGCTGACAAATCACCGCGGGGAGTCGAAGGTTCGGTTGTCACTATTCACTTTAGCGGGGGGAGAGCGCCATGGAGTCGTGTTGTGAGCTCGTCGCCCCGGCCAATGCCTCGGTCGATTTGACGCTGGCATTCTCCACCGGGTTGGCCATGAGCATCGGCCATTGTGCGGGAATGTGCGGACCTCTGGTTTCGGCCTTCGGGGCCGCCCAGAACCTCGGCGAGAAAGGCAAAGTGGGGGCCCTTAGGGCCCTCTTTCTCTATCACGCCGGACGGCTGACGAGCTACGCAATCCTTGGCGCAGTCTGCGGCTGGATCGGAGAATCAGCGGGGCTGAGCTCTCTGAGTTCTCGGGTTGGCGGAACTCTCTCCATCGCGGCCGGGCTCCTTCTTCTCCTCTTCGTGGCTGGACTTTTGGGTTGGTTTCCGTTCGTGACCTGGATCGAGACCCGTCTTCCCTGGAGCAAAAAAATTGGATGCGAATGGGGGAAGCTTCTGCGCTGTCGTCGAGATCCCGAACGGTACGCAGTCGGCTTTCTCAACGGTTGGTTGCCATGTGGCCCGGTCTACGCGCTCGCCGTGGTTGCGGGAACGACCCAGCGCGCTGATTTCGGCGCCCTCGTCATGCTTGCCTTCGGACTCGGGACCGTCCCCGTTCTCAGTACGTTGAGTTGGGGAGCAACGAGGTTTCCAGTGGGGTGGCGGATCCGTTGGCAGAGGTTGGGTACGAGTCTGCTCGTCCTTCTTGCCCTCCAGCTGGTCGCTCGCGGTGCCGCGGCCGGTGGCTGGATTGGTCACCTTCGTTTCGGTGAGTTTGTCGTTTACTAGGAGCCAGGCTTGCGAAAGACAGATAAAGAGCAAGCGCCGGCTTCTCCGGTGAGTTCAGCGATGCCGGTTTCGGTCGAATCTGCGGAGTCCGTCCCGACTACCCACTGCCGCCACTGCGAACTGGTCATTCCGCCACGACGACGCACGAAGGGCGACGCCTTCTGTTGTGAGGGGTGCAAACGAGTCTTTGCGCTGATTCACGAGGCCGATCTCGGCGAATTCTACGACATGAATCCAGCTCGCGGGGTGCCGGCTTCGACTCGGGAGACCGAGTCGTTCACTTGGCTGGGACGGTTTCTTCCAGATGGGGCGAGTGGACTGAGGCGCCTTCATCTCGAGCTTCAGGGTGTCCATTGCGCGGCCTGTGTTTGGCTTTTGCAACAGCTCTTCGAGGGCCGGGAGGGCGCGGTCGATCTTCGCATCAATTCTGCGAGAGGTACCTCCGACATCTGGTGGAATCCCGACGAGGGAGATCTTCGGGAGTTCCTCCGCGAGGCTGCTCGTTTTGGATACCGCTTTGGTCCGCCGACGGGGAAGAAACCTTCGGCGACCCGAGGGTTGATGATGCGGATGGGGTTGGCCGTCGCGTTCGCCATGAATGTGATGATCTTCAGTTTCTGCTTCTACTTTGGTCTGGGACCAGAGGACGGACCCGTCTTTACGTTTGTTGGCTGGCTCGCTTTTGCACTCACGACAGGCTCAGTTGTCGTCAGTGGATCGGTATTTATCCCTTCGGCACTGCGCGCTCTTCGTCACGGCATCGTCCACCTCGATCTGCCCATCGCCCTGGGGTTGATCCTGGCCTATCTCGGTGCGACTCTGACTTTCCGCTCTCACGGTCCCGGCCACACTTACTTTGATACCGTGTCGGTCTTCGCTGCCCTCATGTTGGTCGGGCGCTGGGTTCAGGCCCGGGTCGTGGAGCGGAACCGCGCCTCCGTTTCGCGGTCCGAGGGTACCGAAGGGCTCTTCGTTCGCCGTTGGCGAGCCGACCGACCGGAAATCGTTCCGATCGGCGAGATCGAATGCGATGACCGTCTCCTCGTCGTTCCAGGTGACCTGATTCCAGTCCGGGCCCGACTCCTCGCGCCGGCCGAGGTCGAGTCCGAGCCAGCACTCCTCTCCCTGGAGTGGATCTCCGGAGAGCCTGAGCCACTTGCTTTCGCTCCCGGCGCGGAGGTACCGGCGGGGGCGAGAAACACCGGTGCAACCGCTCTGGACCTGACGGCGGTCGAATCCTTTGCGGACTCAGGACTGGAAGAGCTTCTCGAAACGTCCCGGGACGAGTCGGTCGATGCCGGAACCGGGACGCGGTGGGGAAGAGTAAGCATCATCTATGTCAGTGTCGTGCTGACCCTCTCGGCCGGAGCGATGCTCTTTTGGTGGGGAAACGATCCAGCCCGCGCCTTCGAGGCAGCGGTCGCTATTCTCGTCGTAACCTGCCCCTGCGCGGTTGGTCTGGCCGTGCCTCTGGCCTACGACCTGGCTCAGGTGGGACTTCGGCGGCGTGGCATCTTCATCCGCTCGGGCAGCCTCCTCGATCGGGCGCGAAGGGTCCGCCGGATCTACTTTGACAAAACGGGTACCTTGACGTCCGGGCAACTCGAACTCGACCCTGACTCTCGAGCCCGACTCGGCGAGTTGGACGATCGGACCCGGCAAATCCTGGCCAGCCTGGTCCTTCGCAGTAATCACCCCCGTAGTCGCTCGATTCTGACCGCCCTCCTCGAGGATTTTCCCGATCTACGGCCGGCGACCTTCGCTGGTTCGGTTCGGGAAACCTCTGGCTCGGGCCTGGAGGGTCGCGATGGGGGGCATCAGTACCACTTGGGTCGACCGGACTTTGCCCTTCGCGGTGCGACGGCCAAATTCGTCCCGGCCCACCGAACGGTTTTCTCGGAAAACGGCCGTCTCCACGCCAGTTTCGCGTTCGAAGAGGAGCTTCGCTCCGACGCTGAGGTCGAGATCGAGGCCTTGCTGTCCGCTGGATACCGCATCCGCATTCTCAGCGGTGACGCAGCGGAGCGAACCCGCGCAGTTGCGAGGCGTCTCGGACTCGAAGACTCCGATGCTATCGGTGGTTTGCGGCCCGATGCGAAAGCAGCATCGATCGATCGAGATGATTTCGTTGCCATCCCTACCGCCGTCGGAGAACTCCCCGGGCGTTCTCGCGAGACGATGATGATTGGTGATGGGCTCAATGATGTGGCCGGGTTTGCCGCCGCGGCAGCTTCGGGGACTCCGGCGGCGGACTTACCGACCCTTCCGTCCCACGTGGACTTCTGTTACCTCGGAGAGGGAATCACCGCTGTCCGCCGGGTCCTGACCTGCGCCGGTTATCTCCAGAGAGTTGTCCGCGACCTTCTCATCGTCGCGGCTATCTACAACGTGATCGTATTGACGCTGGCCTTTCTCGGACGTCTCGGTGCGATCGAAGCCGCCATTCTCATGCCGAGCAGTTCAATCTCGCTGGTCCTCTGGACCCGCTTCCGCATGCAAAGAAGGAACCCATCATGGAAGTTCTGATCTTGTTGCTCTTCGTCAGCCTCGTGCTCGTCGCCGGTGCTTTGCTGCTCTTCTTTCGAGGGGTAGTGACCGGTGACCTCGAGGATGGCGATCGGCTCTCTCTGCTCCCGTTGGAGCCGGAGAAGAAAACACTCGTTGTCGGGGAGGCATCGAGTACTACCGGGTTGAAGGCGACCCAAGTGGAGGAGGGAGCTTGATGAGCGATCATAACGCGGGAAGTGTAGAGAACGTCGTCTATGACGATGACTCGGTGCGAGCGTTCCTGTTGGCATCTGTGATTTGGGGGGCAATTTCCCTACTGGTCGGGGTGATCGTGGCAGCGCAGCTCTCCTTCTGGCAGTTGAACATGGAAACCTCCTGGCTCAGCTTCGGTCGCCTCCGGCCTTTGCACACAAATGGGGCGATCTTCGCGTTTGTCGGTAACTCGATGTTCGCCGGGATCTATCACTCGATGCAGCGATTGACCAAGGCACGGCTGGCCTCCCGATCGTTGACCTGGGCCCATTTCTGGGGCTGGCAGCTTATCATCCTCAGCGCGGTCATCACCTTGCCGCTTGGTCTTACCCAATCGAAAGAATATGCGGAGCTGATTTGGCCGATCGATCTTCTCGTGGCGGTGGTCTGGGTTATCTTTGCGGTCAACTTCTTTTGGACGCTGGCCCGCCGGAACGAACCGAACCTCTACGTGGCGCTCTGGTTCTATATCGCGACGATCGTGACGATCCCGGTGCTCTACATTGTCAACAATCTCCAGCTTCCCACCGGCATGCTCCATAGCTATCCGATCTTTGCTGGAGTACAGGATGCTCTCGTCCAATGGTGGTACGGCCACAATGCGGTGGGGTTCTTCCTGACCACGCCAATTCTCGGACTGATGTACTACTACCTGCCCAAGGCAGCGGGACGGCCGGTCTATTCCTATCGTCTGTCCATCGTCCATTTTTGGGCGCTGATCTTTGTCTACATCTGGGCCGGTCCTCATCACCTGCTCTACACAGCGCTTCCGGACTGGGCACAATCGACCGGTATGGTCTTCAGTCTCATGCTCTGGGCTCCCTCATGGGGCGGGATGCTGAACGGGCTTCTCACCCTTCGCGGCGCCTGGCACAAACTCCGAACCGATCCGGTTATCAAGTTTCTCATTGCCGCGGTCACTTTCTACGGAATGTCGACGTTCGAAGGGCCACTTCTTTCGATCAAGGCAGTCAGCGCATTGGGTCACTACACGGATTGGATCATCGGCCATGTTCACGGCGGAACTCTTGGCTGGAACGGCTTCTTCGCGGCGGGAATGACCTACTGGCTCGTTCCGAAACTCTGGGGTACTGAGCTCTACAGCAAGAAGTGGGCGGATGCGCATTTCTGGCTCGGACTGGTGGGGATTCTGCTCTACGTCGGTTCGATGTGGGTCAGCGGAGTCAACACGGGTCTCTACTGGAGCGCGCTTGACGCCGACGGCTTCCTCAAGTATCCGGATTTTGTCGAGGGACTCCTTTCGGCCCAGCTCCTTTATAAGATGCGACTGATCGGTGGCCTCTTCTATCTGGTGAGCTTCCTGCTCATGGGTATGAACATCTTCTTGACGATTCGATCGGGCAAGAAAGAAGTTGTCTCGGTTGACGTCGTCAGAGTTGCTCATCCTGAGCCAGTCGCCGTTTGGCGCCTCATCAGCGGTCGCCCCGTCATTATCTCGTTGGCTTTTCTCGCGGTGGTGTTGATTTTCGGAATCGCGTCTCCTGTGACGATCGCCCTTCCTCTCATGTTTGGCGCGATTCTCGTCGTGGCAGCCATTCTCCTTAGTTCTGCGGAGAAGCGGGAAGAGGGCAGTTGGCACCAGATGTTGGAGGGACGCCCTCTGGCATTTACCATCCTCGCTCTCGTGGCCATTCTCATTGGTGGCATCGTCGAGTTGGTGCCGGCAGTTGTTATCTCGAAGCGGGCACCGGCCCTGGCTGCAGTGGACTCGACGGGCGCAGCGGTTCCGGCCTATCAGATTGTCGAGACCAAATATGCCCAACAACCCTACAGCCCTCTCGAGCTGGAAGGACGGGACATTTACATCGCCGAGGGTTGCTACAACTGCCACTCGCAGATGATCCGCCCGTTCCGACACGAGACCCTGCGCTACGGCGACTATTCACGCGCGGAGGAGTTCCGTTATGACTTCCCGTTCCAGTGGGGTTCGAAGCGGACCGGGCCCGACCTCCATCGGGCGGGAGGACGCTATCCCAATCTCTGGCACTATCAGCACATGATGGACCCGCGGTCGACTTCTCCGGGTTCGAATATGCCGAGCTACGCTTGGATGAAGACTGCGACACTCGACTTCAGTCGGACGCGCGGTAAGTTGATCGCTCTGCAAAAACTCGGCGTGCCCTACTCCGATGCAGAGATTGCCGAGGCCGTCGCGGTGGCACGGAGCCAAGCTGAGTTGATTGCCACCGACCTTCGCACCAATGCCGTTACGATGGAGTCTGAGACCCAGCTGATTGCGATCATCGCATACCTGCAGCGGCTCGGACGTGGTCCGCAACCCGTCGACGGAGACGCTGCTGGGGCCCTCACTCCGGTCGGCTCGACCGAAGGGGGGGAGTAGACAATGTTCCATGAATTCTTGGTGCAACGAGATCTGCTCCTGCTTCCCATCATCGCGTTGGGAATCTTCGGAACCACGTTTGTCCTCGTGCTGGCCTATGTCTTTCTGGGTTGGCGGAAGACCGAGACTACGGACCGTATCGCCCGATTGCCTCTGGCAGACGACGAAGTGCCCCAAAAGGAGGTGATCCTGTGAGCGAGAACGAGTACCGCCCTGATCAGCTGATGAATCACGAGTACGATGGGATTCGGGAGTATGACAACCGGCTTCCGAACTGGTGGTTGTACACGCTCTATGGAGCGATCGTCTTCTCCATCGGGTACTGGCTCGTCTTCCATACCTTCGGGACTGTCCCTCTCCCTCGCGAACGATACGAGGAAACGATGGCCCAGGCCGTCGAGGCTCAGCTAAAAAAAATGGAAGGCCAGGAGTTGAGTGACGCGTCTTTCGAACTGTTCGTGACCCTGCCGGAACGGGTGGAGGCGGGAAAGGCTATCTTTACGCAGTTCTGCGTGGTTTGCCACCTCGATCAGGGCCAGGGTAGCGTGGGTCCGAATCTGACCGACGCCTACTGGCTCCATGGCGATCGCCCGCTCGACATGCTCAAAACCGTTACAGAGGGTGTGCCGGAAAAAGGGATGATCTCCTGGGAACCGCTCCTCGGGCCGGCGAAGGTTCAGGACGTCGTTACCTACCTCCTCACCCTCAAGGGCACCAACATCCCGGGTAAGGCGCCTGAGGGTGATCTGATCGAACCGTAGCCTCTCCGTTGCCCCCGTCTCTCACCGGGCGGGGGCTTTGACCCGCGAATCAGAAAGTAGAGTCGTCTTGAGCCCGTCCTCACGCAAACCGCCCGTGCGCCGGCCTGATCTGGATACGGTGTATTCGGTCAATCCAGACGGATCGCGGAACTTTATTCACACCGCTGACGTCAGAGGTCGATGGCAGGTCCGCAAGAAGGTCATCCACTGGGTAGCGCTGGCGATATTCTTCCTGTTGCCCTGGCTCGTGGTCGGAGGGCATCCGGCGATCCATATCGATTTGCCGGGACGGCAGGCCTTCATTTTCGGTCAGACATTTACGAATCAGGACTTCTACCTCACCTTCTTCCTCGTGACTGGGTTGGGTTTTACTCTCTTTGTCGTTACTGCTCTGTGGGGGCGAATCTGGTGCGGTTACGCCTGTCCTCAGACTCTTTTGGTCGACGGGGTTTTTCGCCGAGTCGAGAGGCTCATCGAGGGCTCTCGTGAGCGGCGATTGCGGAGGGATGCCGGACCGGTCAATTGGGCGAAGATCTGGCGAAAGATCGTCAAACACACGCTCTACTTCGCGCTTTCTGGGCTGGCAGCGCATACCTTCACCTCCTACTTCTTCCCGATTCGTGAGCTGCTTCCGACGGTCTTTTCGGGGCCGACCGGACACACCACTGCCTTCGTTTGGACCCTGGTTTGGACGGGAATCCTCTACTTTGACTACGCGTGGTTTCGCGAACAGACCTGTATCGTGATCTGTCCGTACGGCCGTCTTCAATCTGCTCTGACCGACACCGATACGGTCGTGATTGGATACGATGAGAAACGGGGGGAGCCGCGAGGTAAGAAGGGTGCCGATGGCGCCGCCGATTGCATCGATTGCTTTCGCTGCGTGACGGTCTGCCCGACGGGGATCGACATTCGAAATGGACTCCAGCTCGAGTGCATCGGGTGCGCCAACTGTATCGATGCGTGTGACGAGGTGATGGACAAATTGGAACGTCCTCGCGGACTGATTCGCTACGATTCGCAACGTGGGTTAGAAGAGGGTGAGCGACGTTCCCTGCGGCGTCCTCGAACGTTTCTCTATGCGGCGCTTGGCCTGCTCGGGGTGGTGGTCTTCTCCTGGGCTCTGCTCGGTCGGGAGACGTTCGAGGCCCGAATTCTACGTCCGAGGGGATTGCCCTATCAGCTCACGGAAGAGACGATTCGCAACCTCTACAGTGTGAAGTTGCAAAACAAGTCGGATGTCGTCACGGACTACGCCATTCGCGTCGAGCTTCCTTCTCCAGAAGACGGCGGTTCGGCCAATCTGGAACGACTCGAAATTGTCGTTGCTCGAGAGGTGGCGACCGTCCAAGCCTTGCAGGACGTGGAGATTCCCGTCTTCCTCACTCTACCCCGAGCGGACTATGACACCCATTTTCCGTTCACGATCGTCGTTCAGGACCAGCTGAGCGGCAAAGAGAAGGAACTGGAGCTTCGCTTCCGCGGACCGTAGTCGATGACCCGCGCCTTCGCAGAGGATATCGTTCCAGTCAGGCAATTGACTCGGACTGACATTGAAACCAGAAAGGAGCCAGCATGAAGAAATGGATTGGAGATCGGCCGTGGATTTGGATCATCGTTTTCTTTGGAGTTGTCTTTGCCTCCACCGCCTGGATGCTCTGGATTGCGCATGCCAATCGCCCCATCGTCATCTCTTCAGCCGATGATGGCCGAGTTGCACCTCGGGCAGAAAGTACCGCACTCCGAGTTTGCGCCTGAGGTGAAGTCTTCCGGGCCCGAGCGGAGCGGCCCGCCTTACGCAGACTAGGGAGCGACCGGGGTCATCTCGCGGTAGCGCTCGCGTTTGACCTGCTCGAACTGTTTCTCCCGAGTCTCCGAGAGACGTCCCTTCTTTGTTTCCGACTCGACTCGGGGCTGTCCTCCGCGCACAGTTTCACTCGAAAGGGTCGGGCATTCTGCCTCTCGATAGGGACCGATTCCATTGCAGTTCCCGGGAGTATTCTCGGGCAGCAGCGGCGAGTCGGCGCGATAGCGGAAGTCACCCTTCTTCTGATTGCAAAAACGCGGGTCGACCGAAATATTCGACGCTCCGGGCTGGCAAACCTCAGGGACCGGGGCGGGCCAGAAGACGTTGCAGAAGTATGAGAGGTTGGAGCCAGCCTCGCAGCTTAGGTGCTCGGTGTCTGCGGTGCTGGAAAAGACGTTGTTACGCAGGATTCCACTCGAATCGGTGTAGACGACCTCCGTCGACTCGAGGTCGGAGCGGCCGTTGTGCGAAACGATGCAGTAGCGGAAGTCGAGGTTACCGAAGAGGCAGCGAATCGCGCCGCCCACGGCCGCTTTGTTCCGAAAGAAGATGCTGTGGTGGAGAGCGGCAACCCGTCCCGGGTTATTCAGCATGTATACCGCGCCGCCCTCTGCGGCGCTGTTTCTAAAAAACTTTCCGAGGTGACAGTCGAGACCAGAGGCCGATCCGTAGATGGCCCCTCCTTTGACCGAATCATTATCTTCGAAGACGCACTCTTTGAGGATGAGGTCGGCCGATTCCATGGCAATGGCACCCCCGTCGCCCGCCACGTTTGACCGGAACGTGCAGCGATCGACGAAAGGGGAGGCCAGGATGACGTAGAGGCCGCCTCCGACGTTGGCCTGGTTGTCCACGATGATCAGGTCTTCGAGAGTGGGGCTCGATGAGTTACAAAGGATGGCGCCCCCGAACGTGACGGCTCGGGAGTCTGCTCCGGCTCGTCCCGGCAATTCCCCGGTCCGCGAACGACCTGCCGAAGCGGGCCACTCGATGTTGCGTCCTGTTCCTCCCCGCAGGGTAAACCCACTCAGCTGGGCGCTACGGGATTCACCAAAGATAAAAACGGCTGCAGATCCGAATCCGGTTGCGTCAATGATCGTGACCTCGGGGCCATCGGTAGAAACCACCCGGATACGACGGCCGCCGTAAAAAAGCGACTCACGATAGACCCCGGGGCGAACTTCGACCACGTCACCGTGCATGGAATCTTCGATTGCGGTTTGAATCCTCGTGTACTCGCTGGAACCGTCGTTGGCGACGACGCGAGTCTCGGCCTCGGCACTGGCGACCAGGAATAGATGGAGGGCAAGAGCGGCGATGCCGAGGGAGGCGCTTCGGAGGCTCAGGCAAGAGATGGATGGCACAGGGATCTCCTCGCGAAGACTCATCAAGTCGAGTTGGGTGGCTCCTTCGTCTCGTGTAGAACCCTTGAGCTTACCAGCGGATCAGGGCTGAAGCCCAGGTGAATCCGGATCCGAAGGCGACGGGGCAAATAAGGTCCCCTCTCTTGATCCGACCGGTCTGACGGGCCTCGCTCAGGCAGAGGGGGATTGAGGCGGCGGTGGTGTTTCCATACTTCTGGATGTTGTTGAAAGTCTTCTCGACCGGGATTTTCATCGTCTTACAGAGCATTTCGATGATGCGCAGATTGGCCTGGTGAAAGAAGAAGCAGTCGACGTCCTCTATTGCGAGGTTGTTGTGGGCGAGTCCCTCCCGGATGACTTCGCCGAAGCGCCGGGTCGCGTGCTTGAAGACGGTCTGTCCTTCCATTTTGGGATATTGCATGCCTGCTTCGACGTCCTCGGTGGTGATGAACGGTCGGTGAGCCGAACCCGGGCTCTCCATCCACAGCATGTTGAAGTGTTTTCCCTCGGAGTGGAGATGAAAAGAGAGAAGCCCCTCTTCTTTGGTGGGCCCCATCACGACCGCTCCGGCCCCATCTCCAAAAATGACGGCGAGGTCGCGTCCCTCCGTCGTGTAGTTCAGCCCTTTGCTCTGGACTTCCGCGCCGACGACGAGAACGTGCTTGTAGGTCCCGCACTTGATGAACTGATCGGCCACGGCAATTCCGTAAACGAAACCTGAGCATTGTTGGCGAATGTCGAGGGCTGGAATCTCAGCGACGCCAAAGCGATCCTGAAGGAGAACACCGCACCCGGGGAAGTAATAGTCCGGACTCAGGGTTGCGAAGATGATGAAATCGATGTCGCCCGGCTCGAGCCCGGCATCCGCGATGGCATTCCGAGCCGCTTCGAATCCAAGGTCGGCCGTCGTCTCATCGGTGACGACCCGGCGTTCCTCGATGCCTGTCCGTTGGATGATCCACTCGTGACTCGTGTCCATGAGAGTCTCGAGATCGTGGTTGGTTATCTTCTGAGCCGGTACGTAGTGGCCGACTCCGAGAATCCTCGAGTTGAGCATCGTGTCTCCTCAGACGTTCATCGCGGTACCCGATTGCGGCACCGTCAGGTTCGGGACACCCTAGCACTTGCGGTTCCCGAGGTTCCAGCGCCGAGAGGTGAAACTGCCACGCCGGCCGGGTAAGTTTCGATC
>Ga0315338_1004199_pt1 | contig 11688 bp, 12 predicted proteins | sample ASW8metaG_FD_204518 | JGI IMG/M metagenome (GOLD analysis project Ga0315338, IMG submission 204518) | Ammonia-oxidizing marine archaeal communities from Monterey Bay, California, United States - ASW #8 | ecosystem: Environmental > Aquatic > Marine > Coastal | place: USA: California | collected...
TACAAACTGAACCCTGTCTATCAAGCTGATTTAGTGTAGATCAACTAATGAGTAACGTAACCAAAGAGCTTTTTGAAGCGCTGACACTAGCAATACTAGTTTTCATAATCATGCAAACTAGTATCCAGAACTTTAAAGTGGAAGGATCTAGTATGGATCCAACCCTCACCCACGGCCAGTATCTTATCGTTAATAAACTAGCCTACGCCAAAGTTGACCCTCAGCGTTTATCTCGTATCGTCCCCGTATGGAAACAAAGCAAATCAGCATCACGGTTCGCAACCGATCCTCCCAAACGGGGCGATATAGTAGTCTTCGAATACCCACTGAATCCTAAACGTGACTTTGTCAAACGAGTAATAGGTGTACCAGGTGACAACATAATTATAGTAAGTGGAAGCGTATTCCTGAATGGAAAAGTACTAGACGAAGACTACATTAAGTCTATAACTCCCCAAGGACGTTTGTGGTTTGCTGACGGTATCAAGCCTGATATAACTATTCTTAAAGACCGTGAATATTTCGTATTAGGTGACAATAGAATGGGAAGCAATGATTCTAGAAACTGGGGCCCAATTCATGAAGACAATATACACGGTAAAGTTTGGGCTATTTACTGGCCCTTTGATAGACTAGGTATATTGAAATAGAAATCAAATTAATTGCGTAGAAGTGCTTGTATGATTGCTGACAAGGCTCCGTTGTAGCGGAGCCTTGTCAGCAATCATACAAGCACAAATTAATAGAATTGCAGTTACGGTACTGCAATTAATATATCGTCCCCTTCAATCTTAACTTCGAATATCCGTAAAGCTATTTCAGCTGGTGGAGTAAGAGCCTGCCCTGTAGCAACATTAAACATCGCCCCATGCAGAGGACATTCTATTTCTGCACCGCTTAGATCCCCTTCTGACAAAGAAGCATAAGAATGCGAACATATGTCATCACATGCGTGAATCGTACCTCCAACATTGACCAAAAGAACTTGCTCCCCACCTACTTCAACAAGTTTCATATCTCCAGGATTTATTTCGCTGACTTGAGCTGCCTTTGTAAAATTTTCTTCCGCCATCTGATCCTCCCATTACAAAATGTAAAATTTTATCATTTATCTGGATACGGCTCTTTAAAATTCGTTATTAAAGAGTTTTACTATCGCAATAATAAATTATAGTTCTTTCTACTGCAAAAAGTCCCTTTGAGGCTCAATGGTTCAATAATATAAGCGATTCATATCGCTTGCAAATTGCGCGTCAGAGAGGTCGTATGCTATAATTATCGAAATATAGAAGAATAAAAGATAAGATTAGAAGGTAAAATTTAACTGATGTTAGACCAGGATACTAAGCAAGAAGTAACGCAAGAATACCAAAACCACGAAACTGACACCGGATCTACCGAAGTACAGGTAGCAGTCCTCACAGAACGCATTAAACAGGTCACAGACCACCTCAGAACACACCGGAAAGACGTCCACTCACGCCGAGGGTTGGTTGGTCTAGTCTCTCAAAGACGTAGACTACTGAAATATCTCAGCAGTGAAGATGTGAATCGATACCAGACGCTCATAAGCAGACTCGGACTGCGCCGATAGTTGACGCTGGTTTTAGCCCTTCAGAGAGTGCTAATTAGTTTACAGTCTGTCAGGAACGAATCCCCTAATTAATATTACGAGGTACATACCCTAACTATGTCTACAATAGCTATACCCACAGTTGTGGAGAAATCCATCGGAAATCAAACTATAACACTCGAGAGCGGCAAACTCGCCTTCCAAGCCCACGGTTCAGTTACTATTAAATGCGGTGACACCATAGTACTTGCTACAGCCGTGATGTCTGACAGGCCAAGAGGTGATGTCGATTTCTTACCGCTTACGGTCGAGTTTGAAGAACGTCTTTATGCCGCAGGTAAGATACCAGGTAGTTTTTTCAGAAGAGAAGGCAGGCCTGGCGAATCTGCGATACTCTCCTGCAGATTAACAGATAGATCTATACGACCACTGTTTCCAAAAACTTTGCATAACGATCTCCAAGTAATACTAACCGTTCTGTCAGCAGATAAGGAAAATCCTCCTGAAGTATTAGGCATGGTTGGAGCGTCAGCGGCTCTATCCATATCCCACATACCATTTGATGGCCCCGTTGGGTCTTGCAGGGTGGCTTACATAGAGGAAAACCAAGAATACATTATTCACCCAACTTATGAACAAATCAAAAACAGTCAGTTGAATATGGTTGTTAGCAGCACCAGGGACGCCATACTCATGGTCGAAGCAGGGTCAGATGAAGTTTCAGAAGAGATTATCGTTGAGGGCATACGAAGAGCACAAGAAGCCAACAACATCACTATTGATCTGATTGAAGAACTGACTAGTAAAGTAGGCAAGCCTAAATCAGAGGCTCCTTCTGATACCGACGCCGCTAAAATCATGGAAGATCAGATTAAAGGAAAATTAAACGGTCGCTTATCTGAAATACTCGAACAAAATGCTCTAAAAGCAGAAAGGGTAGATGCTCTCGAAGCCCTTGAAGAATCTATAGCAGAAGAGCTTGTAGAAGAGTATTCGTCTGACCAAATATCCAGTGGGTTTAAAAATGTCGTAAAGACAGCTGTACGACATCGGATACTTAACGAGGGCATCCGCCCCGACGGCAGAGCAACCGAAGAGATACGTCCGATTACATCGGAAGCGGGAGTATTGCCAAGAACACATGGTTCCGGATTATTCACGAGAGGACAAACACAAGTCCTATCCATAGCAACATTGGGACCTCTGACCATGCGGCAAATTCTGGACACTGTAGGCCCAGACGATACAAATACCAAACAATATATGCATCACTACAACTTCGCGCCATATTCTACCGGAGAGGCTCGACGAGTTGGGTCACCCGGCAGAAGAGAAATAGGTCACGGAGCGTTAGCGGAAAGAGCATTACAATCCGTACTACCTTCCCAAGAAGACTTTCCCTACACAATTCGTGTTGTGTCAGAAGTATTGAGTTCCAATGGAAGTACGTCTATGGGTAGCGTATGTGGATCAACCCTTGCTCTGATGGATGCAGGCGTTCCGATAAAGGCACCAGTTTCCGGTATTGCCATGGGCCTAATAACAGACGAAACCGGAAAGTATGCCGTGCTTAGCGATATACAGGGTATAGAAGATTTCCTAGGAGACATGGATTTTAAAGTAGCAGGAACATCTAACGGTGTTAACGCCCTTCAAATGGACGTTAAGATACAGGGCCTAACCGCCGATATATTAAGGGAAGCTTTAGAGCAAGCTAGGCAGGGCCGACTATTCATTCTAGACAAAATGAACGAAGCTCTCTCCACGCATAGACTAGAACTCAGTCCGTACGCTCCTAAAATGATCCGTTTGCAAATTCCTGTAGAAAAAATCGGCGCCGTTATCGGGCCACGCGGAGCTGTCATCAGAGGAATTATCGAGGAAACCGGTTGTTCGGTGGATGTATCCGATGATGGTGGAGTCACTATAGGTTCATCCGATCAAGCGATGCTTAATTTAGCCCAAAGTAAAGTTGAAGCTCTTACCCGAGAGCTAGTCGTCGGCGATATTATCACCGGAAAAGTCGGAAGAACAACTGATTTTGGAGCTTTTATAGAGCTTATACCCGGTAAAGATGGTCTACTTAGAAACGAATCCATGATCGAAGGTGAAACGGAAGTCGAGATTGGGCAAGAAATCACGGTTATGATTCGTGAAATAGATCATCTAGGACGCATTAACCTATCACGTAAAGCACTATTTGGAGAGGAAGAACCACCAACTCAAAGGCCACAAAGACCGGCTTACAACGACAGAGGTAGGCCAAGAAGCGGTGGGGGCGGTGGAGGCCGCGGAGGATTCAACAACAGAGACAGATCAGGAGGCCCTAGGAATGGTAGCGGCCAAGGCCGACCAGGCGGTGGATTTCAAGACCGCAGATTCCAAGGAGAAAGCTCACCACCACCTACAAACGATTAGTCCAGAAATAGTGATTATATAAAAGAGCGGGCTTAAAGCCCGCTCTTTTATATAATCACTAACAATCAGGTAAATAAAACCCAGCAAAGAAGGAGTTACTATGGCAGTCATCAAAGTAGTTGTTAATGGTGCTACTGGCAAAATGGGACAAGAAACTATACGAGCTATTTGCAATGAAGATGACATTTCTCTTGTAGGGGCCACTTGCCATACTGATAGGGGTGATACTCTTATCACGCCCAGCGGTTCAGAAATTCCTTTATCCAACGACCTGAGTGCATTATTGAAGAATACTCGACCTGATGTAATAGTCGACTTCACCAACGCATCAGTCAGTATGGAAGCGGTCAACATTGCTCAGGACTATTCAACCCACATGGTCATTGGAGCCAGTGGGTTAACCAATGACAATCTAAAACAGATAGACGCTATATCAAAAGCAAAAGAATTCGGTGTTATAGTAGCCCCCAACTTTGCCTTAGGGGCAGTGATTCTAAAAAAATTGGCTGAAGAAGCAGCTCCATATTTTGATTACCTAGATATAGTCGAATGTCATCATGAAGCCAAGATAGACGCACCATCTGGATTTGCTATGAATTTGGCTCAAGGATTAAGTGACAAGAAACAATTTACAAGAAATAGCACTGAGAAAGAAAATCTCCCAAATACCCGCGGAGGAGAATACCAAGGAATAACTATTCATAGTATGCGCATGCCCGGAAAAGTAGCTCAGCACGAGGTTGTAATGGGCGCTGCAGGGCAAACGCTTACTATACGGCATGACACTCTAGGCAGAGATTGTTATATGCCCGGAGTAATCCTGTGTATCAGGAAAGTTGTTAACCAGAAAGGCCTTATGTTAGGCTTGGAGAATGTCCTCGCGCTATAAACATCGAGGATAATGTAGAGTGCAACGGCCTAACAAATCCTATCAACAGGCCATTACTTCTGAAAGGACTGCTATATGCAAGGCGTGAATATAGGAATTGTAGGTGCCACGGGCGCTGTGGGACAAGAGTTCATCAAAATCCTTGAATCCCGATATCCAGACGCTCACAGTATTAAATTATTCGCATCACACCGTTCGGCTGGAACATTTATAAACGTCAACGGGATCAATATAAAAGTTGAAGAAACTACTGAAAGATCGTTCGATGATATCGATATAGCCTTTATATCAGTTAGTACAGAGATCAGTAAAAAATTCGCTCCCATAGCAGTACGGTCAGGAGCAGTGGTGATCGATGACGGATCAGCCTTCAGGATGGATCCGGATGTCCCATTAGTTATTCCCGAGGTCAACGGGTCAGATGTAGAATGGCATAAAGGAATTATATCGATCCCTAACTGCTCGACTACACCTCTTGTTATGGTCGCACACGCGTTAAGGCAGCTAAGCCCAATAACTCGAATAGTCGCTGACACATACCAGTCCGTATCTGGTGCAGGCACATCGGCAATGACTGAATTAACTCAACAAACCCAGATGTTACTAGACGGCAAGGCAGTTCAGCCTTCGGCTCTACCTAATCAAATAGGCTTCAATATATTTCCCCATATTGATAGTTTTCTCGATACTGGATATACGAGGGAAGAACAGAAGATGATCGATGAATCTCGCAAAATACTCCATTGTGAAGGTTTGCCGATATCAGCGACCTGCGTTAGAGTCCCGGTATACATATCTCACTGCGTAGCAACTCACATAGAATTTGAAAATCCGGTTTCCGCTGACTCCGCTCGGTCCGCTCTATCTGCAATGCCCGGAGTCACAGTGTCAGACGATCCACAAAAGAATATTTACCCAACCCCGAATGACGCGGCCGGATTCGACGACGTAATAGTAGGCCGCATACGTCAGGACTTGTCTAAACCAAACGGTTTAGTGCTTTGGATAGTTGCAGACAATTTGCGCAAGGGCGCAGCGTTAAACTCAATACAAATTGCAGAAGAACTGATATTAAGGAAACGCCTGCAGCCTTCGACATAGCCTTATCTCTGATACAACTCATGCTACAGTGGTTTTCTCGGATTACTGTAGCATTAACTTTTACGTCGTGTATAATAGCCGGAACTGGAATCGCGGAGGATCGCAATGGCAGACATAGGACGGCTTATAACCGCTATGGTAACCCCTTTTGATGACAATGGGGATATAGACTACAACCAAGCTCAAAATCTTGCGAAAGCCCTAGTGAATTCTGGCAGCGATGGGTTAGTCGTATCGGGAACTACCGGAGAATCTCCTACGCTGACATCAGAGGAGAAAATAAGACTATTTGGGGAAATAAAAAGCGCTATAGGAAGCCGTGGAACAGTAGTTGCAGGAACAGGAAACTATAATACTGCTGAAAGCATAGAAATGAGCCAGGAAGCAGAACGGGCAGGGGTAGATTGTCTTCTGCTAACCGTACCCTATTACAACAAACCTCCTCAAGAAGGCTTATACCAACACTTTAAAGCCATAGCCGAGAGCGTTAACATCCCATGCATGCTGTATAACGTCCCTGGTAGGACTAGTCTGAACATGAGTTCAGATACCACTATTCGATTAAGCCACATTGACAACATTATCGGCGTCAAAGAGGCTAGCGGTGATATGGACCAGATAGCCAATATAATATCGGGCGCGAAAGAAGGTTTCAAAGTTTGGAGCGGAAACGATAATGAAACCTTCTACATAATGGCCATGGGAGGATACGGGGTGGTAAGCGTCCTTTCACATTTAGTTGGAAATCAAATCAAGCAAATGATGGGCCTTATACTTGAAGGCGATATAGAAAAAGCCGCCGCCGAGCACCACCGACTCTTGCCCATATTCAAAATCATGTTTACGGTATCCAACCCTATACCTGTAAAATATTCGCTTAATCAAGTGGGATTCAACGCAGGAAAACCTAGGTTGCCTTTAGTAGAGCCTGATCCTGAAACCGCTAACAGTATTAACAAGGTCAGGTCCCAATATACTGTCGACCTGCCTTTATAGCAGGAATAGCAATCTCATATTACATCGAATGTTTAACTAGTTATCGCGGTTTCGTCTTTATATTCGTCAGGCAGCAGATCAGATAGTCTTGTCATGATCATGTTGGAGGCGCCGGTTATAACACCTCTGTTATAAGTTCCCTCTATAACTGGAAGGCTAAAAGGCTCCCCAATATTTATATGAAGCTTTCTAAAAGGAAACAGCATTCGCCAAGGCGGATATTTCTCAGTACCGTACACCGCTATTGGTAGAATAGGAGCTTGGGATTTAAGAGCTAAATAAGCTGCTCCAGGCTTGGCTAACTGCAGAGTACCAGTAGGGCTCCTCTGACCTTCTGGGAAAATTGCCAGGGCATGGTCCCAGTCCAATAAGCGCATAGCAACATTCATCGCCTCTGCACCCCCTGAACGGTTTATCGGATAGACTCTAAGGTTCTGCATAAGAAACCCGATAAATGAGCTACTAAACAATTCCTTTTTCCCTAGGAAATCTAATGGCCGTGTTAACATTGATGCTATCAAAGGTGGATCATTGTATGACAAATGATTCAGAACAACTATTAAAGGTCCATAGGGAGGGACATTATCCATCCCTGTAATATCTACCTTTCCAAATATCTTAAAACAGGAACGCACGACAAAAACAACAATCTTATAAAAAAGAGTGGTTTCCGAACCTAGTTTCGGCATTCTTGAAATCGTCCTATTATTATTTCAACCGTCTCGTCCACGCTCAGGTCAACTGTATCAATCGTAACAGCATCCTGAGCTATTAATAGAGGAGATTCATTTCTAGTAGAATCCCTTGCATCTCGATCTTTCGTTTGCCCCAGTACAGTTTCCAAGGACGTGTCTAATCCTTCACTTCTCATGTCATTGAACCTGCGACGAGCCCTTTCTTCTACAGAAGCTGTAATATATATTTTCAAATCTGCATTTGGAAGAACCACCGTACCTATATCTCGACCAACCATTACTATATCGTTTTTGTCGGCTATCACCCTTTGTAGTGTAACCAGAGTTTTTCGTACATCAGCCAAAGTTGCTACCATAGACGACAATTTGGTCACTTCCGGATCTCGTAATTCATCTTTAACAGATATCCCGTTGATGACGACAGCAGCACCATCCTCTTCATCCAAGTGTAAGTCCATATCTGCCGCTATTTGTTCGATCGCTAATATGTCAGCTTGATCAACATCATAAGCTTTAACAGCCCAAGCCACAGCTCTATACATTACACCTGTGTCTAGGTATGTAAATCCCAGCTTATTTGCTAAGGTACTGCCCACAACCGTTTTACCAGCTGCTACAGGTCCATCAATAGCTATTTTATGACTACTAGACACATTGTCCTCCAACTATAAGTTGCAAGTATAGCACCGAAGACCACAGAGATATCCGGCTCAAGACCCATAATTAGATTTGCAAAACTAACATTTCAGTAATATAGCAGCTAATTAAATATAGTTTTGTCATTTATAAATCAGTATAATTGGGTCAAGTTCCGACATTCGCATAGATAGGGGATTTGTATGAACTGGTTAGATATAGCGGTATTAATCTTCTGGGCAGTGCTAGCATTCTGGGGCTTCCGTACTGGGATCATTAAAATGATCGTACCCCTAGTGGTAGTAGTAGTCGGCCTTGCACTAGCTAGTCGAATTGCGGGCCCTGTCGGCAATATATTGTCATTTATTTCCGACAACGAAAACGTGCAGTCCATTGCCGCATTCATTGTCATATTTATTGGCTTATTGATACTAGGTGCAGTTCTTAGCAGAGTCATCAAGCTAGCTGTGAATATTATTCCCCTGGGCGGGCTAGCTAATAACGCCTCGGGCGCAGTAATTGGTCTTATAGTCGGTTTCATCCTATTGTCTGGAATTCTGACTGGATTACAAAAATTCCCCATAGGTGCTATGCACGAAACCATAGACGATTCGACGCTAGGAACCTTCCTAGCAGATAATTTTGACGTAGTGACTAGGGGGTTAAAGATTATCCCGAGTGACTGGAATCAAAAGGCCAATGATCTAGCGGATGGAATGCAAGATAATTTACGAGATAGCCTTAAATAACAGAATTTTCCCATACCTGAAAAATATGCGCCAATCGCCACATTAGTATATAATCGGCGTGTGCCCTAGAAATTCACTTATTAAGGTACGCAGCAGGTGGTTAGAACCATTCCAACTGATCTAGCTGTCGCTAATCCTGATAATGACAACAAGCACGTAAGTTCCGGTCGGAATTTACTCAGTTCTTCTGTGTTAGTACTCAACCTAAACTATGTGCCCATTAATATCTCTACCGGCCGAAGGGCTCTCATATTGGTAGAGAAAGGCAAAGCAGAATCCCTAGATAATCAATCTGGTAGTATAAGAACTGTCGACCAGGTTCTAAATGTCCCTTCCATAATACGCCTCTCTTACATGGTGAAACGCCCATATGCCCCCAGAAAAATATCAAAGAAGGAAATCTTTTTCAGGGATCAACACACATGCCAATATTGCAGCAAAAAAACGCCCGAGCTAACACTTGACCATGTAATTCCACGAATCCAAAAAGGACCTCATACTTGGGAAAATGTTGTCGCCGCCTGTTCTAAGTGCAACCTACATAAGGCGGGGCGAACACCAGCAGAAGCCAACATGCACTTATTAAGGGAGCCTAGAATACCCCAGCCTAACCCTTATCGCATACTCCAAAATTATTCAATTCTTGATGAATGGCTTCCATACGTACCATGGAGTATGAAGGAGCAAGGAGAAGCTATCTAAGGATGATATGGTAGTAACCTAAGTTATTTTAGGCATATTAATCATTAAATTTTCGAATGATACTCTCGTATTAGCATTATGGTTTAACGCGAATAAAGTATGGTCAATCAATTTAACAAAATCCACAATATCATCAGTAGTTAGCTGAAATGATTGGTCGGTTAAAGTCCCTAATCTATGTAAGCTAAGAACATGATCTTCGCCCACATTTTTTACTAAAAGCAGGTCTCTCCACCAACTTTTCCACAAATAAAGAACTTCTTTAACAGCCGTTCTATCTCTACCAAACTCTAAGGCCATCTCGTTGGCATAGTTAAATTTTTCATATAGACCAGATTTCATTGTATCCAATATGTGATCGAGGTCAGCTTCTCTTTGCTGCAATACCTGCGGGTCTGTCACAGCTCTAATGGCCCACCCGACACAACCTCTAGAAATCCTAGCGATCATCTCACACTGATCACGATCAGATGAATATCCGTCGTTTAAAAAACTTTGCATCGCTTCTTTTGACGAGGTTCTCAATCGATATGATCTGCATCTGGAAAGGATAGTTCCTAAGATAGTTTCCTCTGAGTTAGTTAATAAAATAATTAATACCTGCGGTGATGGTTCCTCCAAAGTCTTAAGAAGCGCATTCGAAGCCTCCTGACTAAGATTCTCAGCACCATCAAATATTATAACGGTACATAAACCTTCAAACGGTTTAAGATTAGTTTGGTGTAAAATATCTTTTACATCATCAATTCCTATTACTGTGCGTGTCGGCCTATCAGAATCTTTTTCAACAATGCTAACTATTCTCACATCTGCATGATGTCCTCTGATAATACGAACACATTGGTTACACTCGCCGCACGGATCAGGTCCATCATCAAGGCAGTTTACCGCCTTAGCCAAATCGATAGCCAGGCACATCTTTCCAACACTAGCAGGTCCAATGAACAAGTATGCATGAGCCAATCGGTCATCTGATAAACTGGCCGTCAGTTGACTTAATATGTGATCTTGGCCAACAGTTGACCACATTTTCATCCTTTCCTTTTACTAGATCCTAGTCAGTTATACTTCAGAAATTACGTCACAATACATTAAATCTTCGTAACTTTCTCGTCGTCTAATCAACCTGCTAGTGCCATCTGTCACTAGCACTATAGGTGGGCGCGGATTTAAATTGTAGTTACTGGCCATAGATGGGCAATAAGCCCCGGAAGCCGGTATCGCTATAACGTCCCCAGGGGAGAGATTAGGAAGCATAACATCAGTCGCCAACACATCTCCCGATTCGCAATATTTCCCTGCAATGGTTACCATGTCAGAACCCTCATCGCGCGCACAATCGGCAGAAATCACCTCATATTCAGCCTGATACAAGGCAGGGCGTATATTATCTCCCATTCCTCCATCGACACTTACGTATTTTCTAACCCCTGGAATATCTTTAATTGCTCCGACCTTATACAACGCTACTCCAGATGGTCCTATTATAGATCGTCCTGGTTCAATCAATAGCTTAGGATGATCCATCCCCAACTCGTCACAGGTAGATTTTAACGTTGATACTATGGCACCTGCATATTCAGAAATTTCTGGTGGTTCCTGATCTCTTGTATAAGCTATTGCGAAGCCGCCACCAGGGCTAAACTCTTGTAAAGTCAAACCTTCTTCCCGAAAACCAGCGGCGAATCTCAGAACAAAATCTGTCGCTGCAATGTATGGTTCAAGTTCGAATATGGGAGAACCTAAATGAAAATGCAAACCCACTAGGTTGAGGTTATGTGAAGCTAACGCTACTTTGATGGCTTTAGCAGCGTCGCCCGTCTGTATAGAAAACCCGAACTTGGAATCGATAATACCCGTAGTTGTGTAAGCGTGTGTATGGGGGTCTATTCCAGGTGATACTCTGATCAAGATATCTTGCACCGTCTC
>Ga0315338_1004202_pt1 | contig 11682 bp, 7 predicted proteins | sample ASW8metaG_FD_204518 | JGI IMG/M metagenome (GOLD analysis project Ga0315338, IMG submission 204518) | Ammonia-oxidizing marine archaeal communities from Monterey Bay, California, United States - ASW #8 | ecosystem: Environmental > Aquatic > Marine > Coastal | place: USA: California | collected...
GGGAAGAAGTGGGAAGACAAAAGGATCTCTGTCTAGGGAAAAATTGCAAAACTCATTCATCCTGTTTTTATTTTAAAGCAAGAAAGAAATGGTTTGGGGCTCATTTATTAATTGTGAATCATCACCTCTTTTTTGCAAATGTCGCAAATTCTGGTGCCGTACTACCAGCTTATGACGCGGTGGTGTTTGACGAAGCACAAAATCTGGAAGACGCCGCTACTCAATTTCTAGGACTGGAAATTTCAAACTCGAACCTTTTTTATTTTCTTGATCGATTGCATAATCCACGTACCAAAAAAGGATTATTAACACGACTAGATCATGCCATAGTGCCCCACGTTAAAAAACTTGCCATAACTGTGCGACAGGCTGTCGATGCATTCTTTACTCATTTTTTAGAAGAGTATGGTAGGGAGGATCGCGTGGTCCGTTTTTACAAACCGCCTATTCTAGACAATGGAATTTATGTTCCTATGGAAGCACTTCGTGAAAGCTTAAAATCTCTAGAAGCAGGATTGCATTCTGCAGAAGACAGGATCGATGTAGCAGCGGCAGCTGAAAGATGTTTTGAATTTAACAATACCGTATCGGCCATTCTTAACCAGAATTTACCAGGGTATGTTTACTGGGTTGAAATCGTAAAAAGAAAACGAATTACGCGAGTTGTCTTGAGAGGTGTTCCTATTCATGTCGCAGAAGAACTCCACGCGCAGGTTTTTGATAAATTAGATCGTATGATCATGACCTCTGCAACATTAACTACCAGCAAAAATTTTGAATTTATTAAAGAGCGTTTGGGATATCACCCTACTGAAGAATTACTTCTTGATGCTCCATTTGACTACCCAAGTCAGGCATTATTGTATGTCCCTCGTGACCTTCCTGAACCGGGAAGTGAAACTGGGCCCTATGTGGAAGAACTTTCAGATCGGTGCAAGGAACTTATTATGGCATCGGGTGGGAAAACTTTTATTTTGTTCACCAGTTACGCATTGCTCAATCAAATTTATGAAAAACTTGATGATTGGAGCCTTCCATTTCCATTAATTAGGCAAGGAGACTTGCCAACAACTTTGATGATAGATAAGTTTAAAGAAAAACCTTCGGTAATATTTGGCACCAATGCTTTCTGGCAGGGTGTAGATATACCGGGGAAAGCATTGCAAAGTGTTATCATCACCAAACTACCATTCGATGTCCCCAAAGAACCGCTAACAGAAGCTAGAATAGAAGAGCTTAAGAGCCAAAATATCGACCCCTTTTCACATTATCAAATCCCACGAGCTATCATTCAGTTAAAACAGGGATTCGGAAGATTGATCAGGAAAAAAACCGATAAAGGTGTTGTATCCCTTCTTGATTCGAGGATTAGTAGAAGGGGTTATGGAAAAAAATTCATCACCTCACTTCCCGTCTGTCCTGTGGCTACGCAAATAGATGAGGTAAGAAACTTTTTTTCTGAGGGAAATTCATTCTGAGTTGGCTGAGGTCTAAAATTGCTGAATCAGCGATTTGTCGGTGCCAAAAGAGGTGTATAAACAAAATTTGCGAGAATAGTTAATTTATCACGTCGGATATTTTTTGGAAACGGATAAAATGGAGCGGCCTCTTTAACTGCTTTGAGCGCCGCAACATCAAGAATCTCATACCCAGACTGCTCAACTAAACGCACTCCCATTAAATTTCCATCTTTAGAAATACGAAACGTTAAAGAGAGATCACCGCTGATGCCTCTTTGTGCCGCAGTCAAAGGATAAATCCAAACTCGTTCAATTTGATGTTTAATACGAGTAAAATAGGAAGCATATTTTATCTCCTTTGTATCTAAAGATACAGGTTCATTATCATCGGAATCCTCCAATAAATCTGTATCCATAGAAGCAAATTGTTCTACATCTAATCCGTCTAAAAGAGCCAGCGTACTAAGCGTCCCCTCCTTTTTCATGGGTGAGGGTTTCGGCTTTTGAGTCTTCTCAGAAGTTATAGCTTTAAAGGTTCCTATATCTGACTCAGGCAACGGTTTTTTTCTAGGTTTTATGTGGGATTTTTTTAGAAAATATTTTTCAGGGGAGATATTTTTGCTTTGAGTTCTACTTGATCTGGTTTTACCGATCGCTCTTTCAGATTTTGGAACGGCAGTTTTTTTTCTCTTATAAATCTTTTTAGGGGTTATTTTTTGGTTTGAATGGGACCTGCGATCAAACTTTGCAAGAAGTTCATCCCTTTTTGGTTTTTCTGGTTTTACGGGAGGTTTTGGGGTATCAACATTTTTTTTTATCTTTGAACCCATCGGATCTTTTGTTTCAAAATATTTCACCTGAATTGGAGGAGGGCCTTTAACTATTTTCTCGTGAACAGGTAGCAACATATGGGTAATTAAAAATGAAATATGGATACCCAAAGAAAGCAAAATAAATCTGGATAACCGAGTTCTATTTAGTGGATTATTTTTAACCCAATCTATTTTTCTTTTACGCAAAATTAAAACCTGAAAAAATATCCCATTATAAGGTTGATCTTATTTAAATATTATAGCGTAGTTTTTTGACCACTCATAAGTCCAGAGAGGGACTATTAAGGTACTTCGTCTGGTGTAGAATTCATTAATTTACACTTTTGCTTATACCAGCGATAAGCCTGCTCGACTTCAGGCAAATTTGCGTTAGGAGAAACATAATTCCCACCCGAATCAAAAGGTTCGTAATCCATTTCCAAGGCCCGGTAAATATGGTTTAGGTAGGAGGGAAAATTATGATACATGGGGATTTCCTTTCTTAAAAAAGGCATATCTTTTTCTCGAAATTTCATCAATTCTTTTCCAAAAGGGTGGATTTTTTGTAGCCCTCCTTCCTCACCTTGATTACTGGCGAAATGAGTCAAGGACTCAAAATCTTCCCAATCTTCCAGAGCATCCACATCTGAAACAAAAGATGGATCGTCATGCAAGTTAGTAGTTATTGGTATATTGAGGAGATTTGAAATACTTTTATGGAAATTTCTTCTCGACATTCCAAATTGATATTTATCCTCTGGAAAAATTCTTTGTACATGAGATCGAAATGTAAAAGCATGGTCAACTAAATACGGCAAGGCTTTGAAAAAACGAACTGGATTTTTCAAAGCCATTTTTATTCCGGCATGAATAATTTGACCATCTTTTCTTGAGGAGTGTAAGTAATCAATAATTACAGGATCCATACTCTGAAAGTTGATCGGGTATAAATTGGGTTCCTTTAATTCATGCAAATCATCTCCATGGTCATTGAGAATCCGGTAATGATAATTTCTTTTAACAAATTCACTACCCGGTTTTTCATTAAACTCAGGAAACATATTTTGACGTGAATTCAACCAAAGAATAATGTTGTGGCTCTTGTTGCCCTTAAAACCCAAAACTTTTTCAAGGTCATATAGAAAAGGTAGATCACCGGGCTGAAATAAAATCAGTTCGTTATCTTCAATTGAGAGCTTATTTCTACCCAAACTCAAGGTGTGAAGAAGATTTAGGTTTTGGTCATCTTCTCGGATAAATTGTATTGTTTTCCCATAGGTGTCAACTGTGTTCAAAAAAAGTTCTAACACACGCTGAACTTCAGTCGATCCTACAACAACAATTTCCTTAAGACTCGAACATAATAAATTCCCTAAGGCATAACACATCACTGGAATGCCATGAATCAAAAATAAAAATTTTAGACGGTCAATTTCATCATCTTTAGAACGCAGAATGAGATGGCTGACACCATTTCTGCCCGCTGCTATTTCACTTTTTGCTTTTGTAATACTTAGATTATCAGCCAACTTTCGGGAGTCATATTTGTTGTGGCTGAAACTGACAATGCATTTTTCGATCTGAATTTTATTTTTTGTTAAGACCATAAATATAATTGATTGCTAAGTTGGTAGTATACAGGCCTGATCTTACAATAAAGAAAAGTTCAGATACTCATAAAACCTAGATTTTAAATCCTAGAAAAATAAGGAAAAGTGATACGATTACTATGTAAACGTCCATCCTATAATAATGTTAACACTTGTTGTCTAAAAAATGGCCTTGCTAGGTTGAGCCAACTTTAAAAGCTTGAATTTCCAATTATCCACTTTCGGTTATATGGAGCGTCAACTTTTACTACGCTTTAAAGTGAACCTGCTTTAACCTCCATTTTTTATCCGCGCTAGAATTTTGACGTTTTCGAGAAGCTCTGGAGTGCTTATAAATATATGTTTTATTTGACAAATATGATTCTGCGGATATAATATTTTTTAACCATGGAGATAAATCTTGATTTAGAAAGTTTGAGCATAATCGGCGAAAGTAAGCCTATACGTGATGTTTTTGACGTTGTTACACGTGTTGCCGGGTCGCAAAGCACTGTCATGATTTACGGTGAGAGTGGCACGGGAAAAGAACTCATCGCTCGAGCCTTACATATGAACAGTCCGCGCGCTTCTAAACCTTTTATTGCTGTTAACTGCGGAGCCATTCCTCACGAACTTCTTGAAGGCGAGTTATTTGGTTATGAAAAGGGTTCATTCACCGGAGCGGTCAACACGCGTATTGGTCGATTGGAATTAGCGAATCAAGGGACTATTTTTTTTGATGAAATAGGCGATATGCCGACTTCTCTGCAGGTAAAGCTTTTGCGGGTTCTGGCAGAAAGAGAAATCGATCGTATTGGCAGTACGAAGCCAACCTCCATCGACATACGCGTAATTACCGCTACCCATAGAAATCTGGAAGAGTCCATTAAAGAAGGTAGCTTTCGTGAAGATCTTTTTTATCGACTCAATATTATTCCAATCAACCTTCCCCCTCTGCGTGAAAGAAAAACAGACATCCCCCTTTTAGCTAACCATTTCTTAAAACAGTTCAATGTAACCGGGGAACCCAAAACCATCAGTGATGAAGCGATGCAATGTTTGGTGAATTATTCCTGGCCCGGAAATATCCGTGAATTGGCAAATTTTGTAGAACGTATGGTGGTGTTGAGCATTGGTTCAACCATAACCCCGCGTGATCTTCCAGAAAAAGTGCTCGGTGATACACCTAAAGAAAAATGGCAGCCTCTAGAAAAAGAGGAGGAAGGCAATCCTGCGCTGATTTTGCAGCAATCCCTAAGACAATCTTTTCATGTGGGAATCCCAGAAGAAGGCATCAACCTTAAAAAAATGGTTGAAGAGTTCGAAAAAGAATTATTACTCGAAGCATTGGAAAAAACAGGTTGGGTGAAAAACAAAGCCGCAAACCTGTTGGACCTCAACCGCACAACCCTCGTAGAAAAACTCAAAAAAATGAAAATCGCAAAACCTACACGGTAAATCTCTGGTCGGCCAAATTTTTTTAGCGGATATAACTAACTTTTGGTTCAGGATGGAATGTTTGTTTAAAAAGCATCCTTTTTTACATCATAATGCCAAGAACGGCACAATGGACTGCGGGCAAAGATTAATAATATTTAGAATACTCGGAGATAATATAGTAGAAGTCGATTTCTGGCGAGGCATAAAAGATTCCTAAACTACAGCTAAAGCCTTGATGATATCGCTCGTCTTATGGGTGTCAACAAACTTACCCCTTCGAGGCATGAAGTTTAATGTGGGAGTTATTACGCGCGCGTCCCAAACTCTCAGGAGTTAGCCTTCGATACGGGCGTTAGCGAGTTCCTGGCCGACTTTGGTAATGTCTTTCACAAATTTTTGGAAAGCATGATCGGTATCTTTATGCTGGGTTTGTTGGCGGATATTCTCTCCATCGGCATCAATTATAAGGTCCAAAACATTGATCCCCGGTGTCACATGATGTTTTCTGATTTCTACTCTGATTTCATTGATTTCCATGGATCTTTCTCCAAGCGAAACAGTTACTAACGACAAGCAAAACAAAGCTGCTTGTTGTATATACAATTAGGAAATAAATTAATAGCATTTCAAAGGAATGGGGTCAAGACTCTTTATTCTTATAAGCTTAAGGTTTTACTCCTTCTGGGGGACAGGGCCAGGGCTATATAGAAGAATCTAGGATGTATCTCCGGGATTGCTCGTCCTGGGTTTGCGATGCTAGACCGCAGATGAATACTTGGAATCTTAAGAATCTCTGTTGCTGTTGCCACCTCTTCCGCCTCAAGCTAGTGCTCCAGACCAGATTCCTCCTAGGTTAGACTGTCAATCTTAGGATTCAACCCACTAGAAGCACTAGCCAGTCAATTGCTAGTGGCACCGACCTGAGACTGGGAAGAGTTTAATGTTTGTGCAGCCCTTCCAATATTCTCTACTATAACAAGGTAGAATTATTGCTAGGGGTCTTCCAGAATATTAATTAAGGGAATAAGATGACGTTATGAAAAAACTCAAACAAACTATTATTCTTTTTGTTATTGCCGGTTGTCTGGGGGCATTTTTTTATTTTGACTTAGGTCAATATCATTCCCTTGAGTATATAAAAGAACAGCAAGCTAATTTTTCAGAGTTTTATAAAGAAAACACTTTGTTTGCGATTAGCTTATACATGGCAGTTTATATTGTGTCGACTGGACTTTCTCTACCCGGCGCAGCATTTCTTACCTTATTGGGTGGAGCATTATTTGGATTGCTGGTTGGAACGATTGTTGTTTCTTTTGCTAGCACCATTGGGGCAACGCTTGCCTTTCTTGTGTCACGTTTGCTACTTCGTGATTATGTACAAAACAAACTTGGAAGTTATTTAAAACCATTCAATGATGGGATTAAAAAAGATGGGGGCTTTTATCTATTTACACTCCGTTTAATCCCTGCTGTTCCATTTTTCGTTATTAATTTGGTCATGGGTTTGACTCCCATAAAGGCAATTACTTTTTATGGAGTCAGCCAATTAGGGATGTTGGCAGGGACTATTGTTTTTGTAAATGCCGGGACGCAACTTGCGCAATTAGAATCTCTAAGTGGGATTGTTTCTCCAGAAATAATTTTTTCTTTTATCTTATTAGGGATTTTCCCTTTTCTAGCCAGAAAATTTTTAAGCTTTTATAAAGGAAGAAGAGTTATGAGCAAATTTAAAAAACCCAAATCTTTTGTTTACAACATGGTGGTAATCGGTGCGGGGTCGGCAGGATTGGTTACCAGTTACATTGGAGCTGCAACCAAAGGGAAAGTGGCATTGATAGAGAAACATAAAATGGGAGGGGACTGTTTAAATACCGGATGTGTTCCCAGTAAAGCCCTTATCCGTTCTGCTAAATTCATGGCCGATGTAAAAAAATGTCAGAAGCTAGGCTTTAAAAGTGCTCATATCGAGTTTGATTTTGCGGATGTGATGGAGCGGGTACAACGTGTTATTAGAACCGTGGAGCCGCACGACTCTATAGAACGGTATACATCCCTGGGGGTAGAATGTTATGTGGGGGAGGCAAAAATAATTTCTCCTTATGAGGTCATGGTTAATGGAAATACTCTCACCACCCGCAACATTGTTGTTGCCACGGGAGCACGTCCTTCCATTCCACCCATTGAAGGAATCGAAAATGTTGAATGCCTGACTTCGGATACCATTTGGAATATTCGCGAACAACCCAAAAACCTGCTTGTTCTAGGGGGTGGACCCATTGGATCTGAGCTCGCCCAGGCATTTTCCCGACTGGGCAGCAACGTGACACAGGTCGAACGTAATGAGCGGTTGGTTTCCAAAGAAGATCCAGAAATATCGCAAATGCTTTTAGAAAGTTTTCAAGATGATGGGATTAATGTGTTGGTAGGGCATACCCCAAAAAAATTTTTTAAGCGCAACGGAAGAAATTTTCTGGAATGTGAAAATAACAGCAACGGAGTTGAAATCGAGTTTGATACATTACTGATTGCCTTGGGTAGAACAGCCAACACAATGGGATTTGGATTGCAAGAGCTAGGAGTAAAATTAACTGCACAGAAAACGATTAAAGTTGATGAATATATGAAAACTAATATCCCAAATATATACGCCTGTGGGGATGTTGTCGGGATCTATCAATTTACTCATATAGCTGCTCATCAAGCTTGGTATTGCGCTGTTAATTCAATGTTAAGCCCATTTTGTAAATTCAAAGTCGATTACAGTGCTGTGCCTTGGTCAACTTTTACTGACCCTGAAGTGGCGCGCTCGGGTATAAATGAAATTGAGGCCAAGGAACAGGGTATACCCTATGAAGTCACCACTTATAGAATCGACGATCTGGACCGAGCCATTACTGATGAAGCTGCGCATGGGATCGTTAAGGTATTGACGGTGCCGGGAAGGGATAAAATAATTGGTGTAACCATTGCTGGATTACACGCAGGAGATATTATTTCAGAATATGTAGCCGCTATGAAAAATGGATTTGGTATGAATAAAATTCTAAGCACAATCCATATTTATCCTACCCTGGCTGAAGCAAATAAATTTGCTGCAGGGAACTGGAAAAAAAATAATGTTACTAAAAAAGCTTTGGCTTGGGGCGAGAGAATCAATCGATGGAGGAGAACCTATGCCTAAAGTTCTGCTTTCTTTTTATTTCATATGCCAGTTTTCGTTTTGATTGTGCCTTGGGTCTGCTAATATTCTTTCCAGATAAATTTTTTTCTATATAGATTCCTTATGATTTGTGTCCCCATTGTCGGCGCCTCCATGCCCAAAGCATTGGATCAAATTGCAGCAGCTGAAAAGGTTGCTGACATTCTTGAGTTGCGCCTTGATTTGATTGATTCCTTTAATCTCAAAGTTCTACTAAAAGCAGCCACTAAACCCGTAATTGTCACAAACCGGAGTAAATTGGATGGGGGGCAGTTTAAGGGCAACGATGAAGAACGTTTACAAGCATTGCACGATGCTATTGTAGCAGGAGCTAATTATGTAGACATCGAAGTTTCTACTCCACGTGAATACTTGCAACCTTTCTTAGAGAGTTATGAAACTTCACGTATCATTCTTTCTTATCACGAATTTTCTAATACTCCTGATGATTTAAACCCACTTTACGAAACTATGAGTGCTTTACCTGGAGAGATTTTAAAAATTGTTACCTATGCCCGCGACCTTAGCGACAATCTAAAGATGCTCCAACTTCTTGAACGTGCCAAAAGGGAAAATAAAAAACTGATAGGACTTTGTATGGGAGATATGGGAGAGATTAGCCGAGTGCTTTCTCCTCTGTATGGAGGGTTTCTCACTTTTGGTAGTCTAGAAACCGGACAGGAAAGCGCGCCTGGACAAATACCAGCAAATGTTCTCAAGGATATTTACCGAGTTAATAATAAGCGCAAAAACTTCAAGGTTTATGGGGTCATTGGCAACCCGGTTTCTAAAAGCATGGGTTACCTGATTCATAATCGTGCCTTTCGTGAGATCAATTCAGATGATATTTATGTGTCATTTCTAGTGGAAAATGTAGAAAATTTTTTTATCACGTTCAAAGATTTCTTTTCAGGGCTGAGCGTGACCATGCCGGCAAAAGAAAAAATTATGCCGTTACTGGATAACGTAGATAGTACAGCGCGAAGTATTGGAGCTGTCAATACCGTTGTTCAGGAAGAAGGAAAATGGGTAGGTTATAATACAGATTGTTCGGGTGCTATAGCGGCCCTTGAAACATACACTTCTTTGAAAGATAAAAATGTTTTGATTATTGGATCAGGCGGTACAGCAAAGGCCATAGGCTATGGAGTAAAAGAAAAAGACGCAAGGTTGACGGTCACTTATAATCGTAATAAAGAAAGAGGCGAAACCTTAGCTCAGGAATTAGGCTGCAAACTTGTTCATTGCAGAGACGCGGGTACTCGGTCCATAGACATTCTTATCAATTGTTCGCCAGTTGGAATGAATCCCAATATAAATGAAACACCTTTTCTATCCAGAGACTTTAAAGAGGGAATGGTTGTATTTGACTCGGTTTATAATCCACTAGAGACAAGACTGTTGCGTGAGGCCAAAGCATCAGGATGCACCGTTATCTCTGGAAGTGAGTTGTTTATCAATCAGGCGGCGCAACAGTTCGAATTATGGACAGGAAAAGCAGCTCCCATTGACTCTATGCGCAAAGTGCTGATGGAAAAGTTGACCTAACCATTAGGGCCGTAACGGGGGATAGTGGAATCAATAACCTGTGACCATGCATCGATACCGCCGACCAAATTGTGAACTTTTTTGAATCCGCTATCTATTAGCTCTTGTGCCGCCGCCTGGGAACGCTCGCCATGGTGGCATATCACCACGATTTCTTCCTCAAAAACAAATTCCTGCTGACGATCAACGACTTCGCCCTGAGGGAAATTTTCTGATCCCTCAATGGCGGCGAGGGAAAACTCCCAGGGTTCGCGGACATCGAGTAAAAAGATATCCTCTTTATTATCCAGCTTTTTTTTTAGGTCAATAGGTTGTAAAGGATTGACAGAGTTCACAGTTTTTTTATTGAAACCCGATCATCGGCCAGTAAAAAACGAGTAGGATTAAAAAACAACCCAATCCGAGTAAACTGAGAAGCGAGCCTGACCATATCATTTCTTTTAAGGTCAGAAATCTTGATGAATAAGCCAATGCCGAAGCGGGAGTTGCAATAGGTAATATGAAGGCAAAGTTACTTGGCAAAATTACAGTCATGGTTGCTAAAGCAGGATGTATGTCATAGGCCGGGCTCATGCTGATAGCTGTAGGTAAAAGAATTGCTATGACAGCCGAATTACTCATGAACGTAGTTAATAATGTAGATAACAGGGCAATAACCAAAAGAAATGTGATTGGAGAATCGACTATTCCCGAAAATAGTTTTTCAGCAAGCCACAATGCAGCGCCTGTTTCTGCCATGACTTCACCCAAACAGATTGCTCCTCCATACATCAGAACGATAGCCCAATTAATATGGGCTTCTACCATTTTCCAGGTAATTAAATTCAGGACAAACAAAAGGACAATAGATATGATGGCTATGTTGGCGATTCCTAATTGATCGCCAAAAACAAACCAGCAAAAAAGTGTTATCACCATAACAAGGGCAATGCCTTTTTCCTGAAAGGTCAGTTTTCCCATGACATGAGATTTATGTTGTAAGGCTTTTCTTGCGGCTTCAATGTCTTGAATATCAGGAGGAAATAAAAATTTCAATACCAGCCAACCTCCAGCAAACATCGATAATACCAATGGGAAACTCAACTGGGTGTATTGAAGGATGCCGATAGTCTCCTTACCGACAGTAGACTTTTCTAGCATTTCGACAGCCAGTGGAACCCTTCCTCCGCCGAGAACAGTCATAGCCCCCCCTATAATGCATCCCCAAGCCATGGCGAAGTACATACTCTTTGCAAAGACGGAGTTTTCTCTTTTAAGGTTCAGCGACTGTGTGATTTCGTGAATGATGGGAAACAAAATCACTGCTACCGCATGTTCTGACATAAAGCAGGAACTAATTCCGGCAAAACAATAAATAGAAATCATTAATTGTGACGGGGTGTTGCTCCAATTCTTCATAACCCAGATTGATATTCTTGTGCTGAGACCGCAAGAAACCATGGCGGCAGACAGAATAAAGACACCAAGAATGAAAAATACCGCCTTGTTGCCAAAATAAGCGTAAGCCTGTGAAGCTTCCATCACTCCCAAAAGAGGGACTGCGGCGATGGCTAAAAGACTGGTTATAGATAATGGGATTAGATTGGTAGACCATAACAACACGCAAAGTACGAAAAGACAAAGGACCTTGTAGC
>Ga0315338_1004204_pt1 | contig 11675 bp, 10 predicted proteins | sample ASW8metaG_FD_204518 | JGI IMG/M metagenome (GOLD analysis project Ga0315338, IMG submission 204518) | Ammonia-oxidizing marine archaeal communities from Monterey Bay, California, United States - ASW #8 | ecosystem: Environmental > Aquatic > Marine > Coastal | place: USA: California | collected...
TCTAGTGTGGTTTGGAATCGTTACGATAGTTGGTGCTGAGATCGGATTGTTGACGCCACCTCTTGGAATCGCCTGCTATGTTATCAAAGCGACCTTGGCTGATGATGACCGAATTTCACTGTTTGATATTTTTGCAGGTGCGTTCCCATTCGCGCTGATCATGTTGTTAGTATTAATCTTGTTAATTATATTTCCTGGATTGAGTCTTGTTCTAGTCTAGAATTCAGGCGAGATTATTTTACTATTGAATAGCGTTATATGCTGAATGTTGCATGGGTTACTGTGATAGCAGCATTTCATAGGTGCCGGCCACATTTAGAGCACGCGAAAGGTTGTATTCGATAAGATGATCGTAATCCTCCATTAGGATCGTTTCTACGAGTTCCTCTTTGTTCTTTCCCTCATCGATTCCCGCTGACACGGCTGCGACGAGTTGTTCAAGGTATTCTCGTTGTTCAGTCACGTCTGCCTTTGTGCCGGGTAACTCATGCCCGGGTGAAATGACATCGAAATCGAGTTGCTCCACCTGCCGGAGCGACTCAACCCAATCAGGCATAAAGCCGCCATGGAGTTGGGTACGTGGTGGTCGTTTCGGTGTCAGAAAATCCACGGTGTAAATTATTCGTTCTTCTGGGAAGAGTACAACCGTCATATCGTCCGTGTGATTTCGGCCTGTATAGTGCAGTTCTACTGTTTTGCCTCCGAGCGTGATTGTCGCATGATCTGAGTAATAGATATCTGGGGGAATCTGGGATCCACTAAACTGTCTAGCCCAGATTTCAGCTCGATTTAATCCGTTATTTCCGTCTGTGTCAGCTCGGGAAAAATTATTTGCCAAAGCAGTGCCTTCCGCCTCTATTTGCTGAATAAATCCATCTTGGTTAGCATCCCAGAGTTTCTCGCGAGGTAGAAGTGGCGTGCTTTTCTCTGGAGGCACAAGATTTTTTCGCATATTCTCATGCCCGATAAAGATTGCGGTATCGGCAAAAGCCTCGCCTCCGCTTGCATGGTCGTTATGGGCGTGACTGTAGATTACATATCGAACTGGTAGGCCGAAGCGCGCATCCAATTGTTCTCTAAGCCAGAGTGCTACCCGTGAGTTTGCTGGATCTACTAGAATTATTCCTTCGGGTGTGACAAGGAACATCCCGAAGTGTCGAAGGCTTCTGAACCGATACAGATCACCCGTAAGATTGGTGATATCAAATTCTGGAAGTCCTTCCCCTGTTCCAAAACCTACACTTTGTGCATTTGTGAATTGTATTGCACTGTGGCTGCAGCCGATCGTTATGGTCAGAATCAGTATCTTCTTAAGCATAGAATCACCCATATGTTTTCTTTTTGCTTTATAGGAGGGATGTTGGATCATCCGGCTCCAGAACACTAGCCACTCGAGTAACGTTTAATAGTCGCAAAGTTTATTGACACCCGGGGGAAATTGCCAGACGATGAGCCGACCCCAACGTGCTAGCCTTTGGTCGCGAATAACAAAAGGATATTGTCCACGAGCATGCTCAACTTCGTTTCGAAGATTATAGTGGCTCTCGTAATAATGATTACGACCCATGTGGCAGTTGCACAGGATCGCTACCCTCGAGAACTGATTACGCTTATCACCCACTCAAGTCCCGGAGGAGGAAGCGACATTTTTTTGCGGCAACTGGCTCGATTTTTAGGCCCAGAATTAGGCGTTGACATCGTTGTGGAGAACATGCGTGGTGGTAGCGGTGCGCGCGCCGTCGCAGAGCTTATTAATTCGCCCGCCGATGGGAGTACCTTCTACGCTTATACGCCGACAATTATCTACACATCTCTGCTCAGTGCGCCAGCCTACACCTATCGAGACCTAGAACCCCTGGTTAATGTGTTTTTTGATCAGGCGGTCATATACACAAGTTCTGTTGGTCCCTTCGAGACTCTTAATGATGTAATTGAAACGGCGCAGATACGGCGTGGACGTTGGGGCGCGTCGACGCCTGCTTCGTTAGAAAGACAGGCACTTGAACAACTGAAAAGTGTCACAGGTGTACTTCCTGCCATCGTTACTCACGAAGGGGGAGGGGATTTGCTTCTAAATGTGTTGAATGGAACCCTCGACATTGGCGTTGGTGAGGCACAGGAGATTCGAAGTCAATTAGAAGCGGGCAGAATCCGCCTTCTGGCAGTATTCAGTGAGAATCGGATGGAGAGGTTGCCAAACGTGCCGACTGTTAAAGAGCTTGGTTACGATCTAGTGCTGACAAAATTTCGTGGTCTAGCGGGGCCACCGGGGACACCTCCTGTAATAACCGCAGCATTGGAGCAGGCTATTCAGCATCTACTTGACAGCCCCGAGTACCGCGCCATATACGAAGAGGAGATGTTGACCGCAACCTATATGCCCCACGAAGAGTTTGAGCGTTTTATAGGCACCTTTGCTGCAGAGACTGAAAGTTTTCTTCAAAACACCGGTGTTATTCAGTGAGGCGAAGGTAGAGGAAGAGAGTTGGCGCGGGATCTGTATTGTTCCATTGGGCTTTTAGCTGTGGCTGCTTGGTATTACTACGCTGCCAGCGGAATAGGGCGCAGCGCTTTATCCGATGAGATCGGTGCGACAGGTTTGCCTATGGCCTATGCATTAGCGTTAGCCAGTATCGGGTTGTTAATGGCTTTGCAGGCAATACTAAGGCGCATCTTGAGACGTGCCCAAGCCGAGCCGAGAATAGAACTCTCCAGGTTGATCTTCATGCTCCGCCGTGCTGGCGGGGTTTTAGGTATTGGCATTGCTTATCTCCTGATCGTTACGACCGTTGGATATGTGATTGCGCTAATCATGGTATTGGCAGCAATGTTGGTTTATCTAGGAGAGGGATTGAACGTCCAAGTTGCATTAGTTTCCATAGGTGGGGCGTGCTTTTTTTGGGTGCTATTCGAGTATTTTTTGGGTATCTCGATGCCAGGGTTCTGGGGTCTGTAATCAGTGGACATTATTTATCAAGGAGTTGATTTGCTCCTGCATACGCCATTGCTTTTCGTTGCTATGGCGGGTGTTGGGTGGGGAATCCTCGGAGGTGCATTACCAGGAATTTCACCATCCATTGCCATGGCATTGCTTTTACCCCTTACGTATGGGATGGAGCCAGGGTTAGCCATCGTATTGTTAGCGTCGACTTACGTGGGCGCCGAATATGGGGGGTCTATACCTGCGATACTCATCAACACGCCAGGCACAAATGCAGCTGCAGCGACGGTGCTGGATGGTTACGAGATGCAGAGACAGGGTCGTGGTGGAGAAGCTTTGGGTATTTCTCTTTATTCTGGGGTGCTCGGAGGGCTCTTTGGTCTGACCATGTTAATTTTGTTGACCGAGCAGTTGGCCGAAGTGGCACTTGCGTTCACGCCCATGGCATATTTTTCACTAGGACTTTTGGGCCTGAGTGTCATTGTATCGTTGTCGGGTGAATCTTTACTCAAGGGGTTTGCAGCCGCTTTGTTCGGACTGATGGTTGCAACAGTAGGCTCGGACCCGATTTCCGGTGTATCTCGTTTTACCTATGGTCAGCCAGAGCTTCTGGATGGGATTGCGCCGATTCTTATTATGGTGGGACTCTTTGCTGTCAGCGAGTTGCTGCGACAGGCTAGTGTGCCGGTTTGGGATAAGCCTATGGGTGAAGGCGCGCGTTTGAAGTTACCGGATGGGCCGATGCGTCGGCGTTTAATTAAGCCTCAATTGCTAGGGTCTGTTATTGGCACCGTTGAAGGCGTTATGCCTGGTGCTGGGGGGACGATAGCATCGTTTATGTCGTATAACGAGGCACGTCGCTGGTCTAAGAATAAGGACGAGTTTGGTAAGGGGTCTCCCGAGGGCGTAGCAGCTCCGGAGACAGCGAATAATACGGTAGCTTCAACTGCGTTAGTCCCTGTACTGAGCTTCGGTATCCCGGGTTCTAACTCGGCCGCGATTCTCCTTGGAGGGTTATTGGTCCATGGGCTCCTTCCAGGGCCTAGACTGTTTGAGGAGAACAGTGGCATTGTCATTGGTTTGTACACAGGTCTCTTTGTGGCGACGCTATCACTATTGGTGCTTGGAATGTTGATACTTCCGGTTTGCCTATGGTTAGTGAATCGTCCCAAGGCTTATTTGATGGCATTTATCTATGCGTTAATTTTTTCTGGGATTTATTCCATAGATCAGAGTCTTTTTGATCTGGGTTTGGTACTAGGAGCGGGTACCGTTGGGTTTTTTATGCGGTTGGCGGGGTTCCCGTTTCTGCCAACGGTTCTTGGTGTTGTTCTAGGTTATCTCGTTGAGTCAAATTTTCGACGTTCATTAGTTCTTTCCGGTGGTGACTACGCTATCTTTTTGGAAGACCCAATCTCATTAGGTCTGCTGATTGTCGCAGGGATATTTATTCTTGGCTCGTTAAGCGCACGTATGTGGGTAGGTTGGCGATCTTTGCGGGGGGGGTCAACATCAGGTTTGGTATGACAAGTCAGCTCCAAAAAACATCAGATTTATCTGTTGCATGTGTATTAGCTGAGTGGATTGAGTCGGTTGAGGCGCGCCGTCTTCCAGTTGAGGTAGTACGTGCTTGTGAGAGTACGCTGATTGATACGCTTGGGCTCGGTTTTGCGGCTTGCAATGAAGGTTATGTGAATGCTTTACGAGAATCCTGGAGAGGTGAGGGTGCTTGTACAGTTTTGGGCGAATCTGAGAAACGAGATTCTGTGAGTGCAGCCATGATTAACGGAACTGCAGCACACGGAGAGGATTTTGATAATACTTTTGAGGGTTGCCCAATTCATTCTGGTGCGGTGGTTGTACCTGCTGTCTTGGCTGCTGCAGAGGCTTATGGCTTAACGGGTCGCCAGGCTCTCAAGGGGCTAGTAGTGGGTATTGAAGTCATGTGCCGGTTAGGCCTTGTAGTTCAGAGAGGAGTTCACACGGCAGGGTTTCATCCCACTGGGGTTCTTGGTGCCATGGCTGCTACTGCCGGGATTGCATCAGCCTGTAATCTTCCGTCAAAGGTAATCATTAATGCGTGGGGAATCGCTGGCAGCATGGCAGGCGGACTCATTGAATACTTGTCCGATGGTACTTGGACAAAACGCATGCATGCTGGGTGGGCTGCTCAGAGTGGTTTGCGAGCTGTTGCAATGGCACGCGCTGGCTTTACTGGGCCGGCAACGGTTTTTGAGGGCCGTCATGGGTTGATGCGTGGATTTGCTCCGTCAGTAGATCCTGATTTTTCAATCCTAACCAGTGATCTTGGTGAAGAGTGGTGGGCAAGTCGTGTGGCGTTCAAGCGTTATGCGTGCGGGACTATGGCTCAACCATTTGTAGATTGCGCTATACGGTTGTCAAAAAAAGTGTCAGCTGAGGAGGTTAAATCGCTTGTTTGCAGTGTAGGAGAAGGTACAGTGCATCGGTTATGGGAACCTCTTGAAGATAAACGGCAACCACTCAATGCTTATGCGGCAAAATTTAGTACACCTTACTGTGTTGCGGTTGGCTTCCTCAGGGGTGATGCAGGTCTAGCAGAATTTACGGATGAGTCTGTGCGTGATAAATCAGTTCTTGATCTAGCGCAACGTGTTAGCTACGAGATCGATCCTGATGACGAGTATCCGCAGAACTATACTGGGCGAATCCGTGCATTCCTTGTAAATGGTAGTGAAATTGAGGAGTTTCAACCATATCTTTGTGGTGGTAGTCGTTCGCCCATGAGTCGAGATGAGTTGCTATCAAAGTGTTCAGCCAATTTGCGTTATGGTGGATTTGCTACCGAGTCTGTAGATTGCGTCGCGCGGTTTTCGGATGGTCTTACTACATCAGATGGCATTCCCGATGTCAGTTTGCTTGAGTTAAAGACTATTTGAGAGACATTCTAGGCTGTAATTTTGTTGCTGGATGTAGTGTGTTCTGGATCCTCGGTAGAATTCTGGTTGAAGGCTAGGCTCCAAACAACATCTATAATTGTCATAGACTAATTTTCGTCATTTTCTAGAAAATTTTCGAACTCACTGAAATCTAAGTAGTCTCCAGAGCAACTGATCTCACTGAGCTCCCAATGTGCTGGGGCCAAGCGGTAGTATAGAGTTTCTGCGACCCAGGGTTCGGCTAAAGCAATGGGGTCTTCCATCGTGATGTTGACCTCTAAGTTTAGATTATCGATTCGATGGAAGACTTCTGTTACTTTCAATTGGGGACTATGTTGGTAGCCGGATCTATCTATCCAGGTTCGTTCATCTATGCCCACTGTTGTCACTACAAACGTGGTGTCATTTTCCCAATGACCGATCGAGTTACCCAGCCACAGTGCGATCGGATCTTCCGGGTGATCACGACCATCAGTAAAGACGCGTCGTATAGTGTGATCGTACTCGTAGAGGATGATCATTTGAGTGGCCGTATAGACGATCTCAAAGGGATAAGGGTGGAAGTAGACTCGTGGAACTCCTGGTGGATAACATCGGGTTAATACAGGGTCATTAGTTTCTGCAAGTGAAAAACCACCGGCATTGGAGTTTTTAGAGTTAGTGAGTTGTTCTTCTCCCCAAGCCGTGACTCTCGGTGGATCGGGGGTCCATGTGGAATTGCTATAAAACGCGCCCTCGGGCCTAATTCTCGTCCATACGCCTTTAAGCTCACGTGTGGGCGGTGGCCCATTTTCTAGAGGTATCACATTGGCTGGGGTTCCTGTCCCAAATTGCGCATGACCAACCTGTGAGAGGCTGAGTGCTACCAATACCGAGAAAATTAAACAATTTGTACGGCCCATTTTCCCTCTCTCATCCGGATCTTCATTGTTACTCTTGGCCGTTTATACGTTTCAGTCTAACACTTCTCATAATGGGACTGATTGGCAGCGGCTTTCTAAGTCTAGGCTAAGCTAGCCTTTTGTCTCTTCAAGATCAGTTGCTTAGATATTACCTGCGTTAGAATAGCTAAATACCGCATTTTGTAATAGCCACCCATGGATGAGCGAGAAAGCCAAGGGATGGAGGAATGGAGGAATGGAGGGCTTAGAGATGAATAAACAGATTGTAGCTACCGGGTTACTTTTATCTCTTTTTGTATCGTTCGGAGTACTAGCTCATCACTCTAGGACGACATTTTTTGATATGAGTCAGACCGTTGAGCTTGAAGGCGAGATCACACGAGTGCAGTGGCGTAATCCTCATGTGCGTTACTGGATTCAAACTGATCCAGAGTACGGTGGTGCGGTGTGGGAATTGGAGACCACGCCGCCCAGTATACTTGAGCGCCAAGGCATCAGTCGGGACATCTTAGCAGCGGGCACACGGGTCCGTGTAGCTGGCCCACCTTCAAGACTTGTGGAGAATGCGATGGAGGCAAGCCACGTGCTATTGCCGGATGGTCGTGAAGTGTTGCTCCACACTGGTCGCGCCCCGCTATGGACAAATAGAACAGTTGAGAGGGCGGTTCAGGGATTTGAAGAAGATGTTGTTAGGGCTGCCGAAGCTACAGCTAATGGAATCTTCAGAGTCTGGAGCCGTCCTGCATTAGGACCAGACCGGCCGCCCTTTTGGTTGGGCGACTATCCATTAACCGAAACCGCGCGGGCGGTGAGTTCGATATGGGATCCGGTGACTGGCATAGATATCGGCTGTAAACCCAAGATCATGCCAGCAATTATGGCTAGCAGTTATCCTTTCGAATTTGTGGATGAAGGCGATCATCTTCGACTACTAGTCGAGGAGTTCGATCAGGAGCGAATTATTCACCTGAGAAGGACGACGGCGGGTGAAGTTTTACCGGCTCCCTTGGGTTATTCGGTCGGTTATTGGGAGCAGGGCGATCTCGTTGTCACTACCACCCATATTGATTCTTTGGATTTTGGCAGTGACGGTATTCCTTTAAGTGAGAATGTGCAGACACTCGAACGTTTCAGCCTAAGTCCCGACGAACATCGCCTCAATTATGAGATAACGGTTACTGACTCAGGCATTTTCACTGAATCCATAACAATGACCTCTCACTGGATATGGCGAGCGGGTGAAATGATTAAGCCATACGATTGCATTGAGACTCCAGGGTCTTGGACAGATAGGAGAGATTGAGCGAAGGATTCAAAATCTCGCGCAAGGCGATGTTGCGAGTCTGTAAAACCTTGAGTGTCCAAGCGGCGGTTGTGTGCGAGCGACTGTTTCCCGACTATGAGTAGTTAACGTAGATTATCGTGATGTGAATCGTTAACTCTGATTTCAAAGTCACGTTCGATACAGGGTGGTCCTTCAACGATTTCTCTATCAGTTAGCAGCGCTGTGCGAAGTACAAGCTCCCAGGGCTCTTGCAGAATCTCTGGATCATGAGCGGTTGCGCGCCATTCCAGCGTATCACCGTTTCTGTTTATACGCTCGATAACCCTTAGGTCTGTTGTGTGGAATGAACCATCATCAGTAAGCCATGTTTTATCGTTGAAGTTGATGGTTTCAACCACCAATGTATCTTCTTCCCACCAACCAATAGCATCGCCCAGGAATCCCGGTTCAACGTCGGTACGGTGTGGTCGCCCGTCCATCGGGACTATGCGAAAATGATTCCCGGTATAGTCGTCGTAAAGAAAGATTATCTCGCTGGGAGTTTGTACGATCTTGTCCGGTGGCCCAATACGGGGTAAACCAGGTGAGAAACAGTAAAGTAGCGGATCCTCCTCCACTTGGCGTGTTTCGAGATCCTTCACTCTGGCGATATATTCAGGTTTGTACGTAGGGCGGTCTCCCGCTGCAGCGATACGTGGATTAGTGTCACATCCTACTAGGCATACCGAATCACCGATTTGCACGGGCGCTACAAAATCGATTCCAGAGCCATTATCCCAAGTCCCAGAAAGATCGGGGTGACCATCAGGTGTGCGGGGAGGATCGGCGGTCATCGCCACTTCTATGGGTAACACAACACACAGTGCGGCTGTCATCGTGATCGTGTATTTAGCCGTTTTTGAGCTTACGCATCGACTTGATTCGTTCATTACGATCTCTCCGGTAACGCTGCGTCTGAACGCAACGGTTTACTTGTTACCCAGCTAGGCTCGTCTCTACCGCTAAAATAGATAAGCAGTTGTAATGCATGATATTTTATACCCTTCAAGGCTATCATAGCCGGCTATTATTTAGAACCAAAGCCCTGATTAAGATGTCTTCATTATCCTCAATAATCTTGCTGTCCAAGCATTTTATTGACATGAATAAATCAGGTTTTGTTGGGTTTTAGGGCTTGCACTAGCTTGAAGCAATGACTCCGATTATTCTATGGATCTGAACTGGAGGATATACCTATGAGAATAACAATCTTCTTGCTTTTTATGTCTGTGATGTCTTTAACCGCCTTTGGGCAGGAATTTTGGAGTCATCGAATTGGAATACAGACCGATGTTCCATACGGAGACGATCCCGCGCAGGTGGTAGATATCTATACTCAGGGTCATCGACCGGCAGTAGACCCCGGATTCGAGTTACAACCGGTAAGCGACCCTCGTCCTACGCTGGTCTGGATTCATGGTGGCGGTTGGATTCGTGGCGATAAGGCTACTAGTTTCGATAGGGCGGTACATTATCTAGAACGTGGTTGGCATGTCGTTAATGTTAATTACCGTATAGGTTCTGGTACGGCTCCTCAGGCTGTAGACGATGTCATGTGCGCATATAAATGGGTAGTGGATGCAGCACAAAGATCGGGACGCAGCGACAGGTTTGTAGTCAGCGGAAATTCCGCCGGCGGACATCTTGCGTTGGTGGTCGGATTGCTGAATGGAACTGGTAACCACCCATGCCGTGCCAATATTGCGCCTAGCGCCGTGGTCAACTGGTATGGGATTACGGATATTGAATCAGTAGAAACATTTCTTGCTAAGTCGCGGCCCAACGGAAATTACGCATTTTCTTGGATTGGAAACAAGGATCGGATTGCAGAGATTTCTGCGCGCTATTCTCCTCTTTCTCTGATCTCAGGTATTGTGCCGCCGATTATTACGATCCATGGGACTGCCGATAATGTCGTTCCTTATGAGCAAGCAACAAATTTCCATGATGCGTTAGATACGAGAAATCGATTAGTTACACTGGAAGGTGGTACCCATGGTGGATTTAGTGATGCTCAATACCAGGAAGCTATGACAGCAATCTTCGAATTTCTTGAGAACTAGCTATGTATACTCGGTTATCAAGTGCTTGTATTGGTTGGGGAGAATAAAAATGGATAGTCGTCATTCCTTAGCACCTTATTTTCCGTTTTGCTTTGGGTTGATTGTTGCAATGGGATTGGTAATGGGTGCTCGCGCACAAGATGAGCCCACGCGCTCAATTACGCAGATTGGAGAAGATCTGTATCGCGCCCAGAATAATATTCATCACGCGGTGTTTCTGGTTACGGATGATGGAATTATCCTTGCAGATCCGATTAACACGGAATTTTCGACATGGCTAAAAAGTGAATTGGATAGGCAGTTTGGTGTGCCAGTGAGATATGTGCTCTACAGCCATCATCACTGGGATCATGCTTCAGGCGGTGCTGTTTTTGAGGATACCGCTCAGTTTGTAGGCCACGAAAACATGTTAAACCAAATTGCTATGCCACCCTCCAATACACCTCTTCCCGTAAATGCTTCGCGTCAAGATGAAAATGGTAATGGTCAGCTTGAGCGTTCAGAGGTGAGTGGTATTTTTGAGGGTAGATTTGATCTGTACGACGAGGATGGCAACAATGCGATTAACGGAGCGGAAGCCACTCGCGGCGCACTGAAGGAAGTACGGGCGCCAAATCTAACCTATAAGGATCGGTTGGAAATTTCCCTAGGGGGTAAGAGTGTCGAACTAATCTATACTGGGAACCAGACCCACGCGGACGATATAAGCATCATTCGATTTCCGGATGCAAGTACCATCTTCTTAGTCGACTGGGTTAGCCCTGGTCGTCTTCCATTCGCAACCTTGGGAACTGGGATGCTGGAAGCTTGGCTTAACGCTATTCGTTTAGCCGAAGCGTTGGAGTATGACGTTGCTGTCGGTGGGCATGGCGTGGTGGGGGATAAGGCAGATGTTACCGCTGTACGTCATTATCTAGAAGAACTTCGGGATCAGGTTGCTGCCGGTATTGCGGCAGGCAGAACCATGGAGGAACTTCAAGCGTCCATTTTGATGGAACCATACCAGAGCTGGCAAAACTATGAGTTATGGCGGGCGCTAAATGTGGAGGGCATGTACAACCTATTAACACCGTAGCGGAGGTCTGAATCTTGGTGGAGAACTAAGCTAGTTTTCCCCGATCAGGTAACGTCCGGCAACTTCCGGGTCACAGCTGTACGGGATTAAGTCCATGTGTGGCGCGTACTGCCACTCGAACGTATCAGTGAGGGGTGCGATCAGGTAGTCCGGATCTTCCAGAGTGTAGTGGATAATGATTTGCGTTCGATCCTCGCTTAGCCGATATCTTTCCGTGAGCCGTTTTTTGGGGCCCGATGGAATGGAGAGCTCATGCGCTATGGGGTGGGGCGCGAACTGGGTCGTCTCAACGACCAGGGCGTCACCTTCCCAGTGTCCGATGGAGTGCCCTCGTGAAGTTAGTTCGGCGTTCTCGGGGTGTCCTCGCCCGTCCAAGTAGATAATTCTCTGCTCACTTTCCGTCTCGGCCGTGATGATAATACGATCATCAAGTACCTCAATATCGTTCACGT
>Ga0315338_1004205_pt1 | contig 11673 bp, 13 predicted proteins | sample ASW8metaG_FD_204518 | JGI IMG/M metagenome (GOLD analysis project Ga0315338, IMG submission 204518) | Ammonia-oxidizing marine archaeal communities from Monterey Bay, California, United States - ASW #8 | ecosystem: Environmental > Aquatic > Marine > Coastal | place: USA: California | collected...
AAACTTTTCCAGGATTTAATAAATTTTTTTCATCTAATGATTTTTTGATATCTAGTTGTTGCTGAATATCATTATCATTAAACATTTCACACATTAGTTCTCTTTTTTCTATACCGACTCCATGTTCACCAGTTAACACACCACCTAGCCTTACGCAGGTCTTAAGTATTTCTGATCCGAATTCTTCAGTTTTTCTTAATTGTTCTTTGTCACTCCCATCGAACATAATTAATGGGTGTAAATTTCCATCTCCTGCATGAAAACAATTAGCTACTAAAAGGTTATATTTTTTTGATAGTTTTTTTATCTCAAGTAAAGCTTCTGCTAGTTTACCTCTTGGTATAGTGCCATCCATACAATAATAATCTGGAGCCATAGCTCCACAAGCAGGAAAGGCAGCCTTTCTTCCAGCCCAAAATGATAGTCTTTCTTTATCATTTTTGCTTAGTTTTAAACTTGAACAATTGTTTTTTTTAGAAATTTTACTTACCTCTTTTAAAAGTTCATCTACTTCAGATGCCGTACCATCAAGTTCAACAATTAATAAAAGTTCTGCATCTCTAGGATAGCCAGCTTTACTAAAATTATCTGTTGCTTCAATTAAAGCTTTATCCATAATTTCCATTCCTGCTGGAACAATTCCGCTAGAAATTATTTCTGTAGCAGCATTTCCACCTTCTTCAATAGTTGGAAAACCAATTAATGCTGCTTTTACTGTTTGAGGTTTTTTTAAAATTTTAACTGTTACTTCAGTAATAACTCCAAGCAATCCTTCAGATCCACAAATTAGTCCCATCATGTCATAACCTTCTTGATCAAGTGTTTTTCCACCTAATCTACAAATGGTTCCATCCATCATAACCATTTCGACACCAAGAATGTTGTTTGTTGTTGTTCCATATTTTAATGAATGAACTCCTCCAGAATTTTCTGCAACATTACCACCAATTGAACACGCCAGTTGGCTTGATGGGTCAGGAGCATAGTAAAAATCCCTGTGTTTAACAGCATCTGTAATTCCCAAATTTGTTACTCCAGGTTGCGTTACAACACATTTATTTTCAAAATCAATTTCTAAGATTTTATTAAACTTACCTAAACTTAATAGAATTGCATCTCGTAAAGGTAGTGCCCCACCTGAAAGTCCAGTGCCAGCTCCTCTTGGAACAACTTTTATATTTTCATCTGAACAAAATTTTAAAATATTGCTCACCTCTTTAGTATTTTCTGGCATTACAACTGCTAAGGGCGTTTGTTTATAAGCAGCTAATGCATCAGTTTCATAAGGTTTAATCTCATCTGCATGACTTAGAACATTTTCAGGGTTAATTAACTTTGCAAGTTTTTTAAAAATGTATTCTTTTTTATTTATTATAGTTTTATCTATTTTTGGTAGAACTAATTCAGTCATTAGTCTTAACCTAACATTTTTTTAATATTTTCTAAAGCTTTTGAAATATTTTCTTCAGAAATAGTAAAGTTTATCCTTACATTATCTATAGCAAATTTTCCAAAAGCAGTACCTGGTATCAAAGCAACGCCGGCTTCGTTTAAACATCTTTCTGCAAATTTTTCACCATTCATGCCAGTTGCTTTAATGTTCGGAAATATAAAAAAACCACCTTTAGATTCATTACATGCAATACCTTTTATTTTTCTTAATCCATCATACATTAAATTTTTTCTCAAAATAAAATTTTTAACCATACTATGAATTGAATCTTCAGGTCCATCTAGTGCTGAGATCGCACCATATTGTATAGCAGCATTTACGCATGAATGATTGTTCACGCAAAATTTAAATAAATGATCTACTAATTTCTCTGGCCATACTCCCCATCCAAGCCGCCATCCTGTCATTGCATAAGTTTTGCTCCATCCATCAAGTACTATAAGTCGATCATAAAGATCTGTATAATTAAAAAAAGTTGGAAATTCTTTTTTTTCAAAAATTAGTCTTCCATAAATTTCATCACTTAAAATTGCTACATTTGGAAAATTAAGTAAGCCCTTTGCTAATTTATCAATTTCTGTTTTTTCTGTAAAACTACCTGTTGGATTATGAGGATTGTTTATAATTAATAAACGAGTTTTTTCATTTATAAGTTCTAAAATTTTATTAGCATCAATCTTAAAATCTTTATTATTACTCAAGTTATAAGGCACTGCTTTAGCTCCAGTGTAATTTATCATTGACTCGTAAATTGGAAATCCAGGATCTGGATATATAATTTCTACACCCATTTCTCCAAAAAAAGAAATAGCATAGTGCATTGTTGGTTTTCCTCCAGGCATAATAAATATTCTTTCTGGAGAAACATTTGCATTGTAAAGACTTTTAATTTTTCTGCTTACGGCTTCTCTACATTCTATTATCCCATTTGGTACTGTGTATCCATTGTTGCCATCCTTTAAAGCTTTAATTGTAGCTTCAATTACATGCTCGGGAGTATTTTCAGTAGATTGCCCTAAACTCAAATCTATAATTTTTTTTCCTTCAGCTTGTAATTTTTTGGTTTTAGCAAAAATATCATACACTGACTCTGTTCCAAGTTTACTTACATTTTTTGCAATTTTCATAATGAATTATTTTCTTAATACTACTTTAGATCTATTAAGTTCACTTACTGATTTACAACCCATTAATGTCATATCACGATAAATTTCTTCTTTCATTTTTTCCAACATTCTTTCAATGCCTTGTTGTCCACCTGCGGCTAAAGGAAATAGATAGCCTTTGCCTAAACTACATGCTTTTGCTCCTAAAGATAATGCTTTTAAAACATGAGTTCCTCTTCTAACTCCTCCATCTAAAATCACTTCTATTTTATCCCCAACTGCATCCACGATTTCAGCAAGTTGGTCGAATGGTGCTCTTGATCCATCTAATTGTCTTCCTCCATGATTAGAAATTATTACAGCTGAACATCCAATATCAATTGCTTTTTTTGCGTCTTCTACGGACATAACACCTTTTAATGCAAATGGTTTTTTCCATTTTTTTACACAATACTCTGCATCTTTCCAATTCATTGAAGGATCAAATTGTTCGTTTATGTAGCCTATAACTGATCTATCAATACTGCTTCCTTTTTCTGTCATATGTACAATATTTGCTAGCGTAAATTTTTCACGAAGTAGATAATTAAGACTCCAGTCTGGATGTAAAATAAAACTTAATAAACTTCTTAATGTCAATCTGGGAGGGGTACTAAAACCCGTTCTATGATCTCGTTCTCGATTACCTGCTACTACGGTATCTACAGTTAAACACATCGCATCAAAATTAGCACGTTCACATCTTTCAATTAAATTATCGGTAAGTCCTCTATCTTTATGTATATAAAGTTGAAATAATTTTGGACTATTTGTTAATTTACCAATTTCTTCAATACTTACAGTTGACATAGTTGATATACCAAACATAGTACCTATTTTTTCTGCAGCTTTTGCTGTGGCTCTCTCTCCTTGATAATGATAAAGGCGGTTCATAGAAGTTGCCGAAAGAAATAATGGAAAATCAATTTTTTTTCCAAAAACAGTCGTCGATAAATCTATATTACCTACATCTGCTAAAACGTTTGGAATTAAATCATAATCATTAAATGCTTCTGTATTTCTATTTAATGTAACTTCATCATCTGAGCCACCATCTATATAATGAAATATGGGTGATGGTAATTTTTTTTTTGCTAATTTTCGAAAGTCATTAAAATTATGACAATTGCTTAAATTCATAATTTATTATTAAAACTGTTTAATAAAATTAAACATATAACTATTAGCACCAGGATTTTTATCACCCAAGCTTGCATTAGAAATATGATTATAAGAAAAACCTAATTCACTATTTGAAGATAAGTCTAAAGATAATTGTAACTCACTTTTAAACTCTAAAACATGACCCAAATCTTTACCATCACCTTCACTATATAGTCCAGGTGCAAAACTTGGAACTATATTTAATTTGCCCATTTTATACTGAGCTTGAATACCTGTATATAAATAGGCAGCATTTTTTTCGGTTAGCATTAAACCTGTTATTGGCGAAATATTACCTAAAAAACTATCTCTATTTAAACTTTCATTTTGATGTTGAATTCCAAATAAGCTAGCTCTCTTTCCATCATCACTGAAATCAAACATACCTGTATAAAAATTAAATTCATGATCATTAGAATTTTTTTTTTGTTCTTCGCTATAAGCTGGAAACATTCCAAAAACAAATATTATTAAAATTAAAAATGGCTTAAACTTTTTCATATCTTCTGAATAAATTATCAAGTTTATTTATTAAAAGTTAATTAATAAACACTTTTCTAAAAATTAATAGACCTCCAAAGGTAAATAAAATCAAAGGAAATAACCATAAAAAAATAGTTTTTTTATTTAGCTCGGGATCATACACAATCCACTCTCCATATTGATCTTTAAGATACTGATAAATTTTTTTTTCAGAGTCTCCTTCTTCAATTTTTTTTTTAATTAATAGCTTCATACTTATTGCAAAATCAGATTGTGAATCATAAATTGATTGGCCTTGACAAATCAGACACCGTAAATTTTTAGATATTTTATTTGCAAGTATTGAATTATCATTGGCAATTAAATTTTTTTGCAAAATAAAAAATGGTAATATTATTATTAAAATAAATTTAAAAAATTTCATTGATTTATTATTTTTTCAATTTCTTTAAAACTTTCATTTGTCAACGGACCAATATATTTTTTAACAATTTCAGTATTACTATTTATAATAAATGTTTCAGGTATCCCATAAGCTCCTAATTCTATTGAGATTATTCCATTATTGTCGACTAAAATATTTGAAAATGGATTTCCTAGTTCATAAATAAATTTTTTAGCTGTATCTGACTGATCTTTATAATTTAAGCCAACTAAATTTAAGTTTGGATTTTTGCTTAAATCCATAAGTATTGGATGCTCTGATCTACAAGGTAAACACCAAGATGCCCAAATATTAATAATAGTAAACTTTTTACTTGATGTTAATTGCTGAGAAGTAATTTCAATATTTGAAAATAAATCTTTACCTGAAAATTCAATTAAATTTTTATTACTTGTCTGAGAAGGAGTATATAAATTTGGTTTATATAATCCTTTTAGAAAAACTGTAAAAATAAAAATTAATAATAAAACTATTAATAAATATATTATTTTTTTTTTCATTTATATTTCTTTACAAAACCAGTAAAACCACCAAAAATTAAAAACAAAATAGATATCCAAATCCAAATCATAAATGGTTTATTTTGGTATCTAACATTAAATAAATTGTCTCCTTTTAATAAATTAATAACTAAAAATTTATCTGAAAAAAAAGAAGATTTAATGTCCGCTTCACTTGTTAAAATATTTGGCTGATTATAAATTCTAATTTCAGGATTTAAAGTTATTGTATCTTTACGATCTACAATATCAAAATTTGCTATGATTGACTTATAATTTTTCTCGTTGAATGTTTCAATTTTATTAAATTTAATTAATCCATTTTTATATTTTAACTCTTCACCGATTTTCATATTAGCTGAAAATTCACTTGAAAATAAGCTATTAAATAAAACACTTAAAATAAATAAGCTAAATCCAAAATGAGAAATATTTTGAGAAAAATTACAATTTTTTTTTAAAAATTCTCCAATAGAAATAAAAAATAAATAAAAAGCAGCTGCAATCAAAATCGTTGTAAATAAATATTCGGCATTTGTTTTTTCAATTATTAAATATGCTATTAAAAATGAAATAATAAAAAATCCAAACTGTTGAATTTTAATTTTTTTGTAATCTTGCTTAATCCATTGTAATTTTGGACCAATAGCCATAAAAATTAAAAATGGAATTAAAAAAGGTATGAATAATTTATGATAAAATGGAGGACCAACAGAAATTTTTTCATTTGTTATAACTTCTAAAAATATTGGATAAGTTGTACCAATTAATACAACTGATAAAAAATACATCATAAACCAATTATTAATTAGAATTGCTGTTTCTTTGCTTAACCAGAATATTTTTTTTTCATTTAATTCTTTTGTTTGATAAAAAAAGAATATTATTAATGATAAACTTATTAGGACAAATAAAAAAATTAAAATAAATATTCCCCTTTCTGGATCATTTGCAAAAGTGTGTACAGAATTTAAAATTCCGGATCTAACTAGAAAGGTTCCGCTCATACTAAATGTGAATGTTGCTATTGATAATATTATTGTCCAAGATTGAAGAATAAGTCTTTTTTCCAACACCACTATTGTATGCAATAAAGCTGTTAAACAGAGCCAAGGCATTAATGAAACATTTTCAACTGGATCCCAAAACCAAAATCCACCCCAACCAAGTTCATAATAAGCCCAAATAGAGCCAAGCATAATGCCAAGGGTTAAAAAAATCCAAGCTATAAATATCCATTTTTTAATATGGTTTGCCCAATTAGCGTTAATGTTTTTTTGGACTAAAGCTGCTAAGGATGCAGAAAAAATTATAGAGGATCCAACATAACCTAAATATAATATTGGAGGGTGAATAGCTAAAGCTGGATCTTGTAAAATAGGATTTAAACCTAGACCTTCGTTTGGTGTTGGAAATAAAAAATTAAATGGGCTAGATGTGAACAATAAAAATAAAAAGAATCCTAAAATAATAATTTGTTGAAAAAAAAGAGTCAGTAGTTTGTATTTTGTTGGTTGATTTTTTGTTTTAAAAATAAATAAGAAAATAAAAAGTGTTAAAACAAGTAACCAGAGCAACATGCTTCCCTCGTGATTACCCCAAGTTCCTGAAATTTTATAAAAAAGTGGTTTAGTTGTGTGTGAATTATTATAAACCGTTTCATTACTAAAATCTGAAATTATAAAAGAATAAACTAAAGATAAAAAACTTAGTACAACCGTAAATAATTGAAGAAATAAAATTAAAACAATATTTTTTTTTAAGCTTGTATTTTTATTACTTATAGAAACAAATGAATAGAATAATAACCAGATAGAAAAAATAAAACCCAAAATTAGAGAATAATATCCTAAATAACTTGATAGCACTTATTTTCCCTCCAAAGCTTCTTTTACTTCTGGGGGCATATAATTTTCATCATGTTTTGCTAATATTTTTTTGGCATTTAAAAAATTATGATCTCTCAAAAAACCTTCAGCTACCACACCTTTTCCTTCTGCAAATAAGTTTGGAATAGCACCATCAAAGCTTACATTAATTTCATTTTTAAAATCTGTTATGATAAAATTTATTTGTTCAGTTGATGTTTGAATTGATCCTTCTTTTACCATTCCACCTACTCTTACTTTTTTATTTGTATTAAGTTCAGTTAAGCTTTTAATTTCAGTTGGTGAAATAAAGTAAACTACATCTTCTTCAAGAGATTTTAGAATTAAAAAAATTGTTAAAATAACTGTAATTAAAACAAATGATAAAAATAGTATTCTTAATTTAACTTTTTTACCATACATGGAGATTTTAAGTTAAATTTTTGAGATAGAAGTATTTGCTAATATTTCTCTATATGTTGCTTGCACTTTAGCAGATTGGATTTTATCAGAAGTTAAAGTTACAAATTTAGCATTAAATTTAATTTGTTCTTTAACTAGCTGTACTTTTATTACTGCATATAAAACTGCAAAACTAATTAATGTAAATGAAAAAGCAGACCATACGTAAGTTCCATATCCATTCATTGAAATAATTTCGTTAATCATAATCTATCAAGTCCTTTATTTTTAATTTTTATCAGTTCTGTATTATATTTCATCAAAAATATCAAAAGAGAAAACAGAGCAAATGCCGCAGTCATTATTGTAAGTGGAACAAGCATTGATGAATGAATCGACGATTTTGAAAGCAAATTTATAGATGCTGGCTGATGCAATGTTGACCACCAATCAACAGAAAATTTTATAATAGGTACATTAATTAAGCCTATAATTGCAATCCAAGAAGTAATTTTATTAACTTGTTCTCTACCTTCAAAAATTCTCCATGCCAAAATATACATTAAGTAAAATAGTGCTAAAATTAACATTGAAGTAATTCTTGCATCCCATGCCCACCAAGTTCCCCAAGTTGGTTTACCCCAAATTGAGCCTGTAACTAAAGCGATAATATTAAATACTAGGCCAGATGGAGCTAAACTTTTTACAATTAATGGAAAAAATTTATTTTTAAATACTAAAGTTATAACTGACAAAATTGCAATGATTGAAAATGTACCAAGAGATATCCAGGCAGATGGCACATGGACATACATAATTCTAACTGAATCACTTTGAATATAATCTTCAGGAGAAATAACCAATGCTTCAAGCAAACCTACGCTAATTACAATAATAAAAATAAATAAAATATATTTAGGAGCCTTTGAAGTTATCGAAAATATTTTATTTGGTTCAAAATAATTAAGCATTTAGAGAATATATATAATAAATATTAATTAGTTGAATTTTTTTATGAAAATATTTCGATCAAGAACACCAAGAGGGAGATATATGAGGAAATTTAAGTGTCCTTGATCAAAATTAATTAAAATTTAACTTTTAGATATGTCGAAGTTTTGAAATAATTGTGTTTAAATGTTGTCCGGACTACTAATTTGATGGTTTAAAGTAAGCTGAACCTTTTCTGCCTGAAAATATTTCATTTATTAGAGGATGTTTTATTGGGTCTTCTGAGTCATCTGCTAATAAGTTTTGCTCTGACACATATGCTTCATAGGTAATCTCGTCATTTTCAGCTAACAAATGATAGAAAGGTTGATCTTTTCTTGGCCTAACATTTTTAGGAATAGATTGGTACCATTCTTCTGAATTATTAAATTCAAAATCTACATCATAAATCACTCCTCTAAAATCAAAATGTTTATGTTTTACAATATCACCAATTGAAAATTTTGCTTTTTGGATAGCCATTAACTTAAATATGGATATTTAAAATAAAAAATCAATAAAAAAATATGAAAGTTTTATTAATCTGTTAATATCTTTGCTTGAATAAATCTTTTGTTAAATTTATCACTGATTTTGGGCCTCTAGCGATATTTTTATTTTTTTATTACAATAGTGATAAGAATTTAAAAACTGCGATTCCTCCTTTTATAATTGCGACAATTATAGCCATAATTGTAGTTTGGATGTTAGAAAAAAAAATCCCAATGGTTCCATTAATTGGTGGAATTTTTATTTCATTTTTTGGTGGTCTAACTATTTATTTTGACAACCCAGTCTTTATTTACATAAAACCAACTATCATTAATATTTTATTTGGCCTTGCTTTATTATTTGGAAAATATTTTACACAAGAACCTATTTTAAAAAAAATGTTAGGAAAATCTATGCATTTATCTGAGGAAGGGTGGAAAATATTAACTTCAAGATGGATATATTTTTTCTTCGGACTAGCGTTGTTAAATGAATTAGTTTGGAGAACACAAAGTGAAGAGTTTTGGGTTAATTTTAAAGTTTGGGGTATTTTACCAATAACATTTATTTTTACAGCAATTCAAATTCCATTAATTAATAAATATAAAACAAATGAATAGAAATTTAAAATTAGTTATAGATAATTCAATATTTGAAAAAGAACAAAAGTATTTTTTTGAAAAAAAAGAACTAAAAATCATTTTAGATTTATATGCAAAAATGGTTTCCCAAGGCTCATGGAAGGACTATGGGCTTAATATTTCTAGCAAACAAGTTGGTTTTAGTGTTTTTAAAAATGCTGCAGAAAACGCTATGTACAATATTTGTAAAAACTTTAAACCAAAGAATAAAAACTTAAAATATTTGATTACAGATTCTACAGGTAAGATTTTAAAAAATTCTTACGATTTGATCTACTTATTAAATAACACTAACTGGAAAAAATTATAAGTTATCTTCTTTGGCCAAATAATCTCAAAAGCATTATAAATAAATTTATAAAGTCTAAGTAAAGAGTTAGGGCACCCATCACAGCTTTTTTACCCATCAGTTCACCTGTGTCTGAAGCAGCATACATATTTTTGATTTTTTGAGTGTCGTAAGCAGTAAGCCCTACAAAAATTAAAACACCAAGAATAGAAATTACAAAATACATCATTGAAGATTTCATAAAAATATTAACTACGGATGCAATAATAATTCCTATTAAACCCATCATTAAAAATGATCCTAACTTTGTTAGGTCTCTTTTGGTTGTATAGCCATAAATACTCATTGCACCAAAGGTGCCAGCAGTTATAAAAAATACTCTTGTAATAGAAGTTTCTGTGTAAACAACAAATATTGATGACAAAGAAAGACCCATCAAAGCTGCAAATATCCAAAAAGTTGTCTGAGCTTTTGAAGCGCTCATTTTCTTAATTCCAAAACTCATATAAAAAACTACACCTAGTGGCGCCAACATTACTACCCATTTTAATCCAGAAAGATAAAGTGAATTTCCCAAAGGGGAAAATACTAAAGGTGATAAAGAATCAACAGCAAACTTAAAAGTTATTAAAGCTACTATTCCAGTTACTAAAAGTGCCGAACCCATATAGTTATAAACTTTTAGCATGTAGGCTCTTAAGCCTTCATCCATTACTACAGTTGACTGTTGTGCTGCTTTTACTTTATTTAATATGTTTTGTTTATTGAATTCCATGCACCTTATATAATAGCCTTTTACTATTTATTCAAGATGTCATAAAAAGCTTAAAAAATATTTAATATTCAATGAATTATAAAAAATTAGGAAATACTGATCTTGATGTTAGCACAATTTGTCTAGGTACTATGACCTGGGGTGAACAAAACACCCAAGAAGAAGGTTTTGAACAAATGGATTACGCTTTGGAAAAAGGTATAAACTTTTTCGATGCAGCTGAGATGTATCCTTCTCCATGTAGAAAAGAAACTTATGGTGAAACAGAAAAAGTTATTGGAAATTGGCTTAGTGAAAGAAAAAATAGAGATAAAATTATTTTAGCTTCAAAAATTTCTGGACCTGGAATGTCTTATATTCGTGGCGGAGGACTTCAATTTTCAGAAGAAAATATTGCTCTTGCAATAGAAAACAGCTTAAAAAGATTAAAAACTGATTACATTGATCTGTATCAATTACACTGGCCAGAAAGAAAAACCAATTTTTTTGGAAAATTGGGGTACGAACATAAAGAAGATTCTAATGAATGGAATGATTTTGAAAAGATACTAATAACATTAGAAAAATTTATTAAAGAAGGTAAAATTAGATATGTTGGTTTATCAAATGAAACTTCTTGGGGTTTGTCAAAATACTTAGAAATCTCAAAAACAAAAAAATTACCAAAAATGATGTCAGTTCAAAATGCTTATAATTTACTTTGTAGAACCTATGAAATAGGTTTAGCAGAAGTTTCAATTAGAGAGAAAAGTGGACTATTGGCTTATTCACCTCTTGCTGGAGGATTTCTAACTGGAAAGTACATAAATAACAATTTGCCAGAAAACTCAAGACAAAAACTTTTCGCAGAATATTATACCAGATATAGTAAACCCTATGCTGTCAAAATTATAGAAAAGTATTTCAATATATCAAAAAAATTTGATTTAAATTTTGCTCAAATGTCGATTAAGTTTTGTGAAATTCAAAAATTTGTAACTTCAACGATAATTGGCGCAACCACTATGGAACAGTTGAAAACAAATA
>Ga0315338_1004207_pt1 | contig 11670 bp, 14 predicted proteins | sample ASW8metaG_FD_204518 | JGI IMG/M metagenome (GOLD analysis project Ga0315338, IMG submission 204518) | Ammonia-oxidizing marine archaeal communities from Monterey Bay, California, United States - ASW #8 | ecosystem: Environmental > Aquatic > Marine > Coastal | place: USA: California | collected...
GAGGCTTTTAAAATAAATGTTACTTTTCCAAAGGATTATAAAGAAGAGTTCGCGGGTAAGGACGCTGTTTTTGAGGTTGTCGTAAAAGAGATTAGGGAGACAATTCCGGCTGAGATTAATGATGAGATGGCAAAAAAAATGGGTGTTGAGAGTGTTGAGGAACTCCGAAAAAATATCCGTGAAAGCCAGGTGCAGGAACTTAATTCAATTTCTAGGATGCGATTGAAGCGTGACCTTTTGGACATTTTGGATAATGAACACAGGTTTGAGCTACCGGAGGGGATTTACGAAGAACAGTTTGATACCATATGGGCAGAATTCGAACGTCAACGTGAGGATAACCCCGACCAAATAGACGAGGACGATAAAGGCAAGTCTGATGAAGAACTTAAGACACAATATAAAATAATTGCTGAACGCATGGTTCGCCTCGGACTCTTGCTTTCAGAGATTAGCCGGGTCAATGAAGTTGTTGTTAGCCCTGAAGAACTGAACAGAGCCGTAATGCAAGAGGCGCAGCGACACCAAGGAAAGGAAAAAGAAATTTTTGAGTATTACAAGGACAACTCTCAGGCACTGCAGGCTCTCCAATCTCCGCTTCTAGAAGACAAAGTAGTCGACTTTATTTTTGAATTGGCTGACATTTCTGAACGTGAAGTGACATTAGAAGAATTGATGGAGTATCCCCAGCAATCGAAAATTGGTATTGGAGACGCGAATCAACAAAAGTCTAAGAAGAGAAAATCTGTTAAGAAAAATTCATCAAAAAAAAATAAGTCTGGTTAGCACAATAATTAGAACGAATTTACGCACTAGGTGGAAAGGATGTTTGACCCGACACAAAAAGAAGCTAAATAAAGTTGTTGAACACTTAAATTAGGTAAACAGATATAGATAACAGATACAGAAATATGGCTGATCCATTAGAAATTCTTAATAATACCCTTGTACCAATGGTGGTTGAGACTACAAATCGAGGGGAAAGGGCTTATGATATTTATTCACGCCTCCTTAAGGAGCGTATCATTTTCGTGACAGGCCCAATTGAAGATATGGTATCAAGCCTTGTTTGTGCTCAGCTCTTGTTTCTCGAGTCTGAAAACCCTAAAAAAGACATCGCCTTCTATATCAACTCCCCAGGCGGATTAGTCACCTCTGGTCTCGCAATTTACGATACCATGCAATATATTAAACCAGGCGTTTCTACCGTTTGCATCGGGCAGGCAGCATCTATGGGATCAATGCTTCTGACAGCGGGTGAGAAACACAAGCGTTATGCACTTCCAAATTCTAGAATTATGATCCATCAGCCATCGGGTGGTGCTCAGGGTCAGGCAACTGATATTGAAATTCAGGCTCGCGAAATCCTTGCCCTTCGAGAAAGGCTTAACAACATTTATGTTAAGCATACAGGACAGGAATTAGAAACAATCGAGCAGGCGCTGGAACGGGATAAATATATGACCCCTGAGGAAGCCGCTGAATTTGGTTTAATTGATGAAGTGGTATTCCAGCGTCCAGAAAGTGAGGGGGATGAAGGTGAATTTGGAAATGGCGATGGAGAGGATGAAGTTAAGGATTAGTTAGTATATTTTGATGGCTAATCATTTTAAGGAAGTTGAAATTTTTTTGAGAAACTGTAAGACCAGCGACTACAATTTTGAAAACCTTGGGTAAGGTGGTTTTTTTTTGGAGGGTAAATGAATAAATCCACCGTTGGCGGCGAGTCAAAGAATACGCTCTACTGTTCTTTTTGTGGAAAGAGCCAGCATGAGGTTCGCAAGCTTATAGCAGGCCCGACAGTGTTCATATGTGATGAATGCGTCGAGCTGTGCATGGATATTATTAGAGAAGAAAATAAGACGCAGATAGTCAAATCTGGTGAAGGCGTGCCGACACCTCATGAAATCTGCCAAGTTTTAGACGATTATGTTATTGGACAAGACTACGCTAAACGTGTTCTTTCGGTGGCAGTTCACAACCATTATAAAAGGCTAAGCCAGAGTGATAAAAACGATGATGTCGAACTGGCAAAATCGAATATCCTTCTAATTGGTCCGACAGGTTGTGGGAAAACACTTTTGGCGCAGACCCTTGCACGTATTCTAAATGTACCCTTCACGATGGCAGACGCAACCACGCTTACAGAAGCTGGTTATGTGGGAGAGGATGTGGAGAATATCATTCTTAAGCTACTTCAGTCGGCCGACTATAATGTAGAACGGGCACAACGGGGTATAGTCTATATTGATGAGGTTGATAAAATTTCACGTAAATCAGATAACCCCTCAATTACTCGTGACGTATCAGGAGAAGGTGTCCAGCAGGCTTTGTTGAAGATAATGGAAGGAACTATTGCCAGTGTGCCCCCGCAGGGTGGTCGCAAACATCCCCAACAGGAGTTTTTACAAGTTGATACGACCAACATACTTTTCATTTGCGGGGGAGCATTTTCCGGCCTCCAAAAAATAATTTCAGCTCGAGGTAGGGGGTCATCCATAGGTTTTGGTGCAGATATTCGCGCACCTGAAGATAAAGGAATCGGTGAGATTCTCCAGGAGATTGAGCCAGAAGATCTCCTTAAGTTTGGACTTATTCCTGAATTTGTTGGAAGATTGCCGGTAATAGCGACACTCAATGATCTCGACAAAGACGCACTGGTAACCATTCTTACCACACCCAAGAATGCCTTGGTTAAGCAATACCAACGTTTGTTTAATATGGAAGATGTCAGCCTTAAATTTATGGATAACGCTCTCGAAGCGATTGCAGAAAAGGCAGTGGATAGAAAGACTGGTGCCAGGGGGTTGCGCTCAATATTGGAAGACATTCTGCTCGACACGATGTTTGAATTGCCGAATTTGGATAGTGTTGAAGAGGTGGTAATTAATCGGGAGGTTGCACAGGACGGTGCTAGACCAATATATATCTATGGCGAGCGCCGAGATGATTTAGATAGTAGTGCATAATAATAACCAATCTTTTTTAAGAGTAGACGTTTGAGGAGAAGTGAATTGGATCGTTCTGCAGGTGAAGTTTATCCAGTACTGCCATTAAGAGATATAGTTGTCTTTCCCCATATGATAGTGCCACTTTTTGTTGGCCGTGAGAAGTCAGTGCGTGCGTTGGAAGACGTCATGAAGGATGATAAGCAAATACTGTTAATTGCTCAGAGGAATGCGGCAGTTGACGATCCTTCTTCGGATGACATTTATGAAGTTGGTACGATTTCAACGGTACTTCAATTATTGAAGTTACCCGACGGTACTGTCAAAGTGTTAGTTGAAGGTGTAGCTCGCGCTCGTGTAATCCGTTTTTCCGAAAACGATGAGTTTTTTGAAGTCTATGCCGACGTTATGCCTGAAAAGGAAAGTGAAGAGGCAGAGATAGAGGCCTTATCTCGGTCGGTCGTATCCCAATTCGAACAATATCTAAAGCTTAATAAGAAAGTTCCACCAGAAGCTCTTGTTTCAGTTAGTCAAATCGAAGAATATGGAAAGTTAGTCGATACAATAGCATCCCATTTGGCACTAAAAATCCCGGAGAAGCAGGAACTTCTTGAAGTCGACGTGGTTTCGGAAAGGATGGAAAAGGTTATCTCCTTCATAGAAGGAGAAATTGGTGTGTTACAGGTGGAGAAAAAAATACGTAGTCGCGTGAAGCGTCAGATGGAAAAGACTCAAAGGGAATATTACCTAAATGAACAATTGAAGGCCATTCAAAAGGAATTGGGCGAGTCCGAGGAGGGCAAAGACGAATTACAAGAACTCGAGGAGAAACTAGCAAAGCTAAAATTGTCGAATGAGGTACGCGAAAAAGCTAACAATGAGCTAAAAAAGCTTCGGAATATGAGCCCTATGTCGGCAGAAGCCACAGTTGTTAGAAACTACCTCGATTGGATAGTAAATATTCCATGGAAGAAGAGAAGCCGAATACAAAAGGATATTAGAGAAGCTGAAGCGATTCTCGAAGCGGATCATTACGGTCTCGAAAAAGTAAAGGAACGAATTCTCGAATACTTGGCGGTCCAACAAAGGACCAAAAAGATTAAAGGCCCCATTTTGTGTCTAGTTGGACCTCCTGGTGTTGGTAAAACGTCCCTTGGTAAGTCTATTGGTCGGGCAACCGGGCGGAACTTCGTTCGCATGTCTTTAGGTGGTGTTCGTGATGAGGCAGAAATACGTGGCCATCGTCGGACTTACATTGGTTCATTGCCTGGAAAGATAATTCAGGGCATGAAGAAAGCAAAATCTTCCAACCCTTTATTTTTGTTAGATGAAATTGACAAAATGGGCTCTGATTGGCGTGGTGACCCAGCTTCAGCTCTCCTAGAGGTTTTGGATCCAGAGCAGAACGATAGCTTTCAAGATCATTATTTGGAGGTTGATTACGATTTGTCGGATGTCTTATTTGTTACGACTGCCAATACCTTGAGAATTCCAGAACCATTGATGGATCGCATGGAAATTATCCGTATTCACGGATATACCGAAGATGAGAAGATTGAAATTGCTCGACGTCATCTTATAGAAAAACAGCTAGATGCCCATGGTCTAAAATCTCAAGAGTGGTCAATTTCTGATCCAGCTCTTCGCGATGTAATCCGTTATTATACGCGTGAAGCTGGCGTGCGGAACCTTGAAAGAGAGATCGCAAACCTTACCCGTAAAGCGACCAAAGAAATCCTTATGAAAGACCTCGATAAGGTGACGGTTTCTCGTCGTAACCTAGAGAAATTTTCAGGTGTGCGAAAATTCCGTTTTGGTGAGGTTGAGTCAATGGATATTATTGGTGTCACCAACGGTCTTGCATGGACCGAAGTTGGGGGGGAGATTTTAACTATTGAAGCTGTAATGGTGCCAGGAAAAGGAAAAATGATTATCACCGGTAAGTTGGGTGAGGTTATGCAGGAATCTATCCAGGCAGCGCGGTCATTTGTGCAATCGCGATCTCTGGAATTTGGAGTGAAGCCGACAATATTTGAAAAGAGAGATATACATGTCCATGTCCCTGAGGGAGCAACTCCAAAAGATGGACCGTCTGCGGGTGTTGGTATGGTAACCTCTATCGTTTCTATCTTAACCCGTATTCCTGTTAGGAGAGATGTGGCAATGACCGGGGAAGTAACATTGAGGGGACGGGTATTACCTATTGGTGGTTTAAAAGAAAAACTATTAGCAGCATTACGTGGCGGTATTACCCGGGTATTGGTGCCAAAGGAAAATGAAAAAGACTTAGCGGAAATTCCTGAAAATATAAAACGTAGTCTTGAAATCGTGCCTGTCACGAGTGTCGAAGAAGTCCTAGAGTATGCATTAGTGAACCCGTTGGTGCCCATTGAGTGGAAGAATGAAGAAGAGGATCCGGCAACCGTCACGGCTGGTCAAAATGATGGTGATGGTGAGCATACGGGCTTGCTTAAACATTAATAGGTAGGCGTAAGCCAAAGGCGATTCGCAAAAATTTTGGTTCTCTGGAACTCTGTTATTACAGGAACATCAAAATATTTAATCTGTTGGCCTAGAAAAATAACCTTAAAAACCCCGGATTCTTGGGGTTTTTTCGATTGGAGATGTTACAAAGATTGACGAGATCAAGATATCGGACATAAACTGGCAAAGCATTGGTATGCTGTGGTTGAATATTTATTCTACTCATTGAATTCGTTCTAGATAAATTAAAGGGGGCATCAAGGTGAACAAAAATGATCTTGTTTCGGCAGTTGCCGGTAGTGCCGGTATGTCAAAAGCTGACAGCGCAAAAGCGGTAGAAAGTGTGTTTGATGCTATCTCCGGTGCTTTGAGTTCCGGAGGTGACGTTCGTATTGTTGGTTTTGGAACTTTTTCGGTTGCAAATAGAAAAGCTACGACTGGTCGCAATCCAAGGACTGGTCAGGCTATTCAAATACCAGCTTCTAAACAGCCAAAATTTAAGGCAGGTAAGGGCCTTAAAGATGCAGTGAATTAACCAAGGTTCATGAAAATGAATTTGGATGCCGGCCGCGGTAACGTGGCCGGCATTGTACTTTTGGTAATTGGTTTTATTTGTAAATTTGATGGCAAGAGTATACTCAGATATGATGGGCTATATGGGCGATTAGCTCAGTTGGGAGAGCGCCACGTTTACACCGTGGATGTCGGCGGTTCGAGCCCGTCATCGCCCACCACTCCCTTTTTCCAGCATTACTAGGGTTTTCAAGGCATTGGTGGCGGCTGACGTGTTTGCTCAAAGGCGGCCAAAAAGCCCTCTGTTGCTATCTTGTTGCTATTATCAAACGGCCCGTGACCTACACGGCCCAATCAGCAACAGATCAGGGGGCCGCGCCTAAAGGCGACAAGTTGACCCGTAAACGCACGAGTAGCGAATGGAATTTTGGTTTTAGTGCCAGTACACTGGAGCTATTCCATGAAACAATTCAATCGCTATCAAGACATCGTTATCTCCTTCAACGAGGATCGCGAACGCTGGTATCCTAGGCTGGGGCCGCTGGGGGTCACTCCCGATCGTCCCATGTTCAAGACCAAAGCCGAAGCATCAGATGCGGCCAAGGCCGCTTTCGAGCGCTGGCAGAACCGCGACGCCGAAAGTTTCGAAGACGCCTCGAAGCCCGACATTACCGTTGAAGAGTGCCTCGAAATGTTTCTGGCCAATAGCAAGGCAAGGGCCGAAAACGAGGACGAGAAATACGACTGGGCCTCTTTCAAGAATGACACGGACGCTGTTGCCCAAATCAACAAGGTTGTGGTCGATAACATTCGGCTTTCGACCATGAAGCTCTCAATGCTCACCAAGGCCCGCATGGAAGCCGCGTGGAAAGAGTTGCGACGGGGCGTTAAAAGGGGCTAACCAGATTACCGGCCAGCAAAAGCTTGAAAAGAACTTTGCAGGGCTGGCATTGCCGTTCCTGGGCTTCGCTGATTTTTTCGGTGGTAACCGTGTGGCAGAATTAAAGTGTAAAACATCTTTAAGTGCCGATACCAAGCTGGGGAGACGGGCAGGGGCATTACCCTCGAAACCCGATCCCAAACATGTGGCCCAACTTGGTTACTATGCCAATGTAATGGAATGTCCGGCGTCACTGGTTTATGCCAATGAGACGGACTACCGCATATTTGATGAAACAAACTGCCAAGATTTAACGCCTGAAGGCATGAATAAAGCCCTTGATGATCTCAGGGCAAGGGCGTGGTCACGGGAAAACCTGATGCGGGCCGCGCCAGACTACCGCACATTGATGCAAATGCTGGCCCCTGATTTTACGGATTGGGGGTGGCGTATGAACCCCAAGCATCTGCAGGAAGCCCGCAAGGTTTGGGGACTAACTTCTTCTTAAATATTTTCATTTAGAAACCTCAATATATTGGAGTTTATGAAACCATGATCAAATGGCTTCTTAAATGGCTGAAAGAAAAGCCTAACCAGAAAAATTCGGGAGCCTTTCCCATTCGCATATGGCTTCAAGGGGAGCCTGTGCCGAAGTATCTGTCAGGCAAAGATGACGACGCCGCTCTGGTTTAGGTAAAAATATGAACAAGGGTACACTGTTCTACTTTTGCCTCATTTTATTTGTTATCATAATGGCAATTATTAACCCATTTGGTTGAAAAGGGGCGGCTCACCTTGGGAGTGAAACCGCCCGACTTTTTCGAACTGGAAGCTGGATCGTTTTTCTAACGGTCCAGTTTCTGCTTCATGATCTTGGCCCACTCATCAACCCTTACTTTAGGCCAGTATAATGTCGAGCCTTTAAGTCCAGGCACGACCTGAAAGGCCCCAAGCTTGTTCTTCCAGTGGGACCGGTATAAAGGCTGTATATGATTGGGGTCAGTACTGCCAAAGAGTTTATATCCCACCTCCAGGGTCGTATAACAATCTTTGAGAGCATACACCTGATCATTAGCCTTCTTGTGCTTTCTGCGACGCTTAGAAGCTGTAGCAAGGTCGACAACCTTGGACGGGTCATTATCCGAGGCCGCTGCACGACTCTTTTTTAAAGATTCCAGCTTCATTTGATGGGCTTTTCTATAATAATCGGCGGTTGTTTTTCCCGCTTTTGCAGCTTCTTCTATCGCTGCAAGGTCAACAACTTCTATTGGGCCTTGAGGAAGCGGTACGCCGTCACCATCGAAGGGAGTGTCGTATTCTTTTGGATCATCATCCCATCCCACATCCTCGTTGACCTGATTACGAAAAGCACCATCTTCCAGGCTCTGATAATCCGGTCCAGCTTCCCATGCCAAATGTTAACGGGCGTAGTTTTGGCTATAAAAAAGCTGACATTAAGAAGGCTAAAGCTTACGCCAAAAAGACCGGCAAGAAGGTTACCAAGCGGAAATCCAAGAAGGCGTAATGATCGATTGGCGGGAATTTATTCTTGCTGTTTCCAGCGTATTTATTTTCGGGTTTCTGCTTTGGTTGGATCTAATGCCTAAAGCCAAATGAGGTTAATCGGCACTGTATTCGGGGCAGTTAGCTGGTTCCTCAAGGCATCTTTTGGATAGGGCTTGCGCCTTTTTCAATTCGTCTTTATCAAGCTTAGCTTCAGCACTATTGCGGTTACGGTGTGCTTTTTTGTGACCGTTAGCGACTGCTACGTCATACCAAACAAAGGCCATGATATAATCCCTCCGCACGCCTTTACCTGCCTCGTACATCCAACCGAGGGTGCCCTGGGCCTTCTTATGGTTCTGTTTAGCGAGGGATCTTAGGTACATTAATGCAGTTGCATAGTGGCCCGCCCTATAAGCACGGGTGGCAATTTTATAGTGTTGATCACTTTTACTTAGCTCTTCGTGGACGTAGGTATGGTTTCGGGCAATCCCTGGATGTGCCGGTAAGATAAACAACACTGTAATGAGAGCTAAAAACTTCATTAAAGCCACATGTATAGAAAAAAAGTTGTCGCCATGAGCGCAAAGGCGCTTCCAAACCGTTTGGGTTTAGATGCTTGAACTCTAACCTCAGAAACCCGTTGTGAGTAAGCAGCTGGCGCATGACTCGGTTCCACCGCCAACGTACGCCAATGGCTTAGCTCAGTGTCTGTTGAGAGCGGTGGGGGTTCGGTTCGTTCCATGTCTAATATTATAGCCTAAACACAGTGTATGACCAAAACGATAACAACCCCCATGAAATCGTATATCGGCGCACTTGCTGGTTCTATAGAGTTATTCGAACGTGCGGCCTTCTGGGCTAACTGGTTTGGCGCACCATACATAATAGAAAATCCTGTAAGCACTATTTCGACCTACTGGCGAAAACCAGATTATTCGTTTCACCCTTGGGAATATTGTGGGCTTTGCCCCGACGATGAATATACCAAGAAAACATGTTTATGGACGGGTAACGGCTTTGTAATGCCGAAGCCTGATCACCCTGAAGATGTAAATCCTGATGACCGTATCCATAAGGCTGCGCCAGGTCCTGAACGGTCAGACTTTCGTGGTGCAACGCCAAAGGGATTTGCGGAGGTGGTGTGTGCAGCTAATGGATAAGGCTATCGCAAGAGCATTGCGGTCGGCCAAGTGATGGGTCAAAAAATTATAAGCTCTCCCACAAACGCAAGCCCATACAGGAAACTAAAACCGAGGTTGGCTTTAAAATAACCTTCGGCGTCCCATTCCCCTTTTTTGCCAGCGGCGGCGATCACAAACAAGATTACCGCTGTAACTAGAAAGGTGAATGCAAGCATAATTTAATCCTCCTTGATGGGTAGGGCGTTGCGGTCGGCTTAGGAAGTTTCTTGAGTTAAGCTAACCCAAATTAAAAACGCATTAATCGCCTGAATAGCGGCCCATCTTCTGTAATGTTGTGCAGGGGTATCTTGTTTTTTGAGGGAGCGTATCAAGCGAGATATTAACCAACCGACTGTAAACAAACCGCAGAATACTACCACCCTGCCTGTCGGTACGCTGAAAGAACCAACGTCCATACTAGTTGGTGACAAAGCGTAATCGGGGTCTACAAAAGTCAGGATGGTGACAAGAAAGGCCGACCACAAAGCGAGGCCAAGGACAGCCAACCAATTTGTTTTGAATTTATCAGCCATTAAGTGAGCATAAACCAACGGGTCCTTCCTGAGCAATCCATTGCAGGTTATTCGCGATTGCAATCGATTTCTAGTCACAGAAAATTTTAGAGAGTGCTTCTCAACAGGGGTGTGTTGATATTGGAAATGCAGGGCAGGGTGGTCTGGATGTGCCGTGCGCGTGGTTTCAAGGAACATGGCGAGTATGAAGTTGTAAAAGGCTTCGAGGCCCAAAAGCTGGGCCATACCATCATTGCCATATTTGATCCCAGTGCCGATACCGAAACTGGCTTTTTAAGTTGCTTAGCAGAGCCTCAAGAGGCGGCTGAGTTTCTGACCTACAAGCGAGGGCGTTAGCCCATTTATCGTCGTCTGGATTTGTGCTTACTTTTTGAGCCAGTTTTTCGTTTTTTCCGGTCCAAAATACCAAGCCAGACTAAGCCAAGAACGACAACAACTGCTATCGGCAGAATTGTGCTGAATGCTCCCATAATCAAAGGACATTAAATGATCTGGAATTTAATTGGAAGTATCGGGGGTAAAGTCCTCGATATTGTAGATGACGTTGTTGAAGACTAAGACGAGGTCAAGTCTCATTTTGGAAACAGCATTACAAAACTCCCTTAGGTAAAGGCAAGGTGACCAAGAACGTCCAAAACGTCTCGCAAGTCCTTAAAAGAAACGTATCGCTCCGAATCAGCGCGATCCGTCTCGGCATATGCACCTAACCCTTGGCCACTAGGTTGAGGGGAACCCCAAAGTTTACACTCGTAAGCTCAAACATCCCCCAATTAGTAAACGACGACTAAAAACTAAGTTGTCCCCGGTGGTGCGTATGCAGGGTGTGCCTTGTTGGCGTGACCTACAATTGGATCAATATCCAACTCAGTTAGAACACAAACTTTCGAAGCAATGTCGTTAGATTGAATAGCAACAAGTACTCCAAGTGCGACCTCTTCGCTCGGTGCATCTACACTAGCGATGATGTCATACTCTCCGCGCGTGAATGTAACGTCATTAAGAGTTACGCCCATAGTACTGCAAAGTTTTTCGATTGCAGTCTTTCGGGAGTCTCCACCCTTCTCCATTAAACCTTTAAGTCCTGTGGAATTGTAACTCGCAAGAAACCAAGCTTTCATAACTACCTCCCTCGTAAAAAGCGTTTGTCCTTATCGCAATTATGGTAAATCTCTCTGACCATTGGCGCAAACATCGCGAAAAAGACGATATTGACCTGTCGGACTAGTAATCCTATGCATGGTGAGTCGGATTTTACAGGCTCGATTTTCATACCGTTTTTTTTAGCTGCTTTGCAGAGCCTCAAGAAGGGGCTCAATTTCTGACCTACAAGCGAGGGCATCAAGTCAATTGACATTACCAATGAATCGCACCAAAACCGTTGTTTTTTTAAAGTCGAAGGAGTCCGTTAGTTGTATACATTGGCTTATATAATATCAGCGTTATTCATGGTTTCGGGGCTAATATTTTGCTCACGTTCAGTCTCAATGCGCTCGGCAGCCCCCCTTGCATTGGGATTGCCCTCTTTTTTCTTTGGAACAGCAATATATTTGCTTATTCAGATTGCTACAAAGTGACACAGGTATAGCGTCGGAGATTAACCTACAAACGAGTGCGCTAATAATGAT
>Ga0315338_1004210_pt1 | contig 11662 bp, 9 predicted proteins | sample ASW8metaG_FD_204518 | JGI IMG/M metagenome (GOLD analysis project Ga0315338, IMG submission 204518) | Ammonia-oxidizing marine archaeal communities from Monterey Bay, California, United States - ASW #8 | ecosystem: Environmental > Aquatic > Marine > Coastal | place: USA: California | collected...
ATCTTCCGTCTGCATATTGAGTAACCCGACTGTGGTCTTGTCCGTCACTTTTCCAGATAGACGCGAACCAGCCAAGATTGGAGTCTGTTGTCCCGTCGCGCTGATGCCGATCCGACGGCTAAAAAAGAGTTCGGTTTGGCCAAGGTCTGGTTGCCGCGCAGCTCCTTCATTTGAAATGGTAAACGCCCCTGCATTCTCGAGAAAGAATGGCCGCTTCTCAGGAAAAAACAAATTAAACCGATCTAAATTGACTTGCTGGTCATCGACCTCCACTTGAGCAAAATCGGTGTTGTAGGTGGCGTCCAAGGTCAAACCTGGTGTCACGCTGTATTTCAGGTCCAGCCCCATATCCCCGGTAACAACCGTACGCCTGCTTGGAACACCGTCTCGCTTGCGCATGGCACCAACGACATACGGCGTCAACTGGAGATTTCTTGCATTGCCAGCCGGTGTAACTAAACCTTCAAGTTGCCCGGCCATTGATACCCGGTATAGGTTGTATTGGCGAGGTAAAGAGGCCCAGTACGCTGTTTCATTGCGCCGAGGAAGATTGCGCTGAAAATTGACCCCCCAAAGTTGTTGCGTGCGTGCTGGAAAGCGGAGTGTTCGAAATGGGATCGCAAACTCCGCACTCCACCCAATGTCAGACACCAAGGTGCGAACCTGCCACGGACTGTCCCAATTAAGATTAAAGCCTCCGCCACCACCTCGGGAAAATCCTCCACGCCCCCCGGAACCGAACAAGCTACCGCTACCACCTTCATTAATGACTTGTCCGTCATACTCCTGGCCCGCAGGTGTCGTACCAAAAACAAAACCATTTTGCCGATCGTGAAAGGTATCGAGCACGATTTGGATACTATCCGTGTTATTCATCGACGAATCGCGGCGACTATCGCTCACAACAATCGATGAAGGGTCGCTGTCGTAACAGACCACCCCGATAAATAACGTGTCGGAGGTAAAGGCGACACGGATTTCCGTCCGCTCCGTTGCTGGTTGACCATCATCCGGTGCACTCTGCTGAAAGGCGGTGGCTACGGACGCATTTATCCACGCCGAGTCTGCCAGCACATCACCATCCAATATCGGTGGCTCTTTGATGGCCACAGCAGTAACGATAGGCCTGCCCCCTTGCGCACTGTTCGCCGACTGGCCTTTGACATCAATGACCGAGCCAAACAGGACCACACCGCTACAGACCACAACTAATGAGTAATAGCGGGTTCTCTTAGCCACGGTGGACATGCAGACATCCAGTCAATGTTGTCTACTCAAGGCAGGCACTAGGTCGCTGAGATGTTTGGCCTGAACGGCGGGTAAACTGCAAACGGAGACGAGCCTTGTAATTGATTAAACAGTGCCAAAAGCGAAAACAATAACGTAAAATCAAGCTGGGCGTAGGATTCACGGTTACCGCAACCCCTGTGTAATAAGCACCCAGCCCACGATAGTCGCTATATTTAACTACAGGTAGGAGTGGTGGAGGGTGGTTTACACTTTCCGCTGGACACATAAAAGAGAAAAACAGGTGTTCTTGGCAATTAACAGAATGTCAGAGCGCCCTTCAATCTGATGATCTATCTAACGAATTTGTGGCATCTCATGCTGGAGCTGGCACCATGGCTATTTGCTGGTACTGCCGTGGCCAGTCTGCTGCACGTGTGGCTCCCAAAACACTATTTGAGTGAGCGGTTGGGCGGCAAAGGCATGGGACAGGTATTCCGGGCGGTTGCCTTCGGCGTGCCCCTTCCACTGTGCTCGTGCGGTGTCATTCCAGCGGCGATGTCTCTCAAGAAAGAGGGCGCCAGTGATGGCTCGACCGTCGGGTTTTTAATCTCAACGCCTCAAACGGGTGTCGACTCTGTGATGGTAACTGCCTCAATGCTTGGTTGGCCTTTTGCGATGTTCAAGGTAGTCGCCGCATTGGTCACCGGCCTCATTGGCGGCTTTCTGGTCGACCAGGTCAAATCCGACAAATCTTCCACAGGCCATACTCTCGAAAAATTGCATGACCACCAAAATGTGACGGTAAGTTGGCGCGAAGCATTCCGATATGGCTTAGATGAATTGATCTATCCGATATGGCGCTGGCTGGTGATTGGCGTCCTGATTTCGGCCACCGTCACGACCTGGATTCCGCAAGACCAATTCGCAAACTTGACTGGCGGTGGCATATGGACGCTACTGCTAATGGTCGTCATCTCAATCCCACTGTATGTCTGCGCCACAGCGTCGGTTCCAGTCGCAGCAACATTAGTTGCATCTGGATTTCCAGAAGGTGCAGCACTTGTTTTTCTCATGGCGGGTCCGGCAACCAACGTCGCCACCATTGGCGCGGCGTACCGTGTGTTTGGAACACGAATCATGACCGTCTATTTATTTACGGTATTTGTAGGAAGTATTGGTTTTGGATTGTTGTTTGATGTGTTTTGGGCACTCGAAGCATCAAACATGACTATGGAGCATGGCCACGACTCTCTCTTGGTCACTGGTAGTGCTGTTGTGTTAACGGCTCTTTTAATATGGTACGGCATGCAGGACTTGCACCAACTGATCCGACCGAAAGGAGCAAGCGACGGGCAAGAAACCGTCGCCCTCACAGTCTCCGGAATGACCTGTGGTGGATGTGTCAAAACGCTGACGTCGTCTCTCCAATCCGTGGACGGCGTCGAACGGGTCGATGTCGTACTCGATACGGGTCGAACTGAGATCTATGGGGTTCGGTTAGACCGAGGTGCTCTTGAACATGCCGTACACAAAGTAGGCTTCTCCCTGTAACCCGAAAAAGTGCCGCGCGCTCCGCAGTAATCTATGAACACCTACCCAAGCGCTCCGAGTAAATACTGCCTGAACGCTTCCGGTGCATAAAGTAAGCGTTCGAGTTCCATTGACGGCAGTCTGAACAGTGGTGTGTCACGTGTGATGTACCGTGAAACAAATGGCGGACCACCATCAGCCTCATTGGGACCAGGCGCATTCACAAAATCGGCATAGCGCTCAATCTTTCCATCAATTTCACAGTTGCTGCCGATAATCCACAACCGACCGAGTTTGTAGCGCAGTTTCGCTTCGAGATCGGCCACGCTTGACCATGTCGTACCCGTACTGTTGCCAGTAAATGCAAAATACTCGGGTCGAATACCCAGATGCTGCTCCAGTAACGCGTTATTGGTATCCATTTCAGACCGCACTTGCTCTCCAGTAGGGTCCGTAAGTGACAGCTCCGATAAATTGGGATGCGTATGCGTGTGGCCCCCGATCGTCCAGCCTGACGTCATCAGCTCACGAATCTGATCCCATGTCGCGCAGGCAGATTGACCAGCTTCAAGTGGTGTGCCCCCGCACACGTCCTGGAAATACCCTGTGTTCACAAACAAGTTGCCCGTAAAGCCGTACCTCTGCATCAGCGGAAACATTTCCGCCGCAACACTCGCGACCGGATGATCAACATCAATCATCAATGGGCGTTCCGGCAAGGAACCTGCTCCTGTTAACCACAGATAGAGCTGGTCATAGTTAATGCTCGTGAACTTAAGTTCATGAGCAATGTCCAAATACTGTTCGAACCGGTCACGTGTAAGACGATCCGTGATCCCATGACACATCGTTATGGGAACCCGTAGCTCGTCCTGTCGCACTTTGTGAATCGTGTGGGACCCGAATGCAACCGATGACCGTCCAGAAATGACAGCCGTCCCAAATAGTGTCGAAGCAAGAAATCGACGCCGACTCCATCTCGTCTTCTTGGTCATACAAATTCTGCTGTCCGCTCGTTCCCGCAGCGTTATTCAGGAAGCGCCAAAGCAACCCACTCACTTGCCATGTCTTCCCACCCAACAGCAGCGACGATGTACTGGCGTCCCTCATACATATAAGTCATCGGGGCACCGCTGGTCCCTCCTGGCAATTCGATCTCCCAGACGACATCGCCGGTCTGTTTGTCGTACGCACGAAATTTTTTCCCCCCAACGCCTCCCCAAAACTGGGTCAGAGCCGCCACACCAACATTGACACCTTCGCCAAGAAATAACAGATCCGATGTAACTAACACCGATGCCCGTCCCGCCTGACCCAGCCATGGCAAATCCAAATGACGGATGGCAGGATGATCGCGAGGGCCTTCCCCGTTCGGCTTTTGCCACGCGATCTCACCCGTATTCAGATCAATGGCTGTAACTCGACCATACGGCGGTTTAAAAAACGATAACCCCTGCGGCCCTGGAGCCGACGTGTACTTCTCTCGTGCGAAACGGACATCCGACCTGGGATGTTCCGATGGGGTCAAGCCAATGATGTTTTGACTGTATGCAGACGGCACATAGAGTATTCCTGTCTTGGGATCGATACCGGCACCCGACCAACTCGCCCCGCCCGCTGTCCCTGGACTAAGGACAGTCCCCTGTTTCCCGCCGGGCGTCTGATCAATCAATGTCGGCGGCGTAAACATAGCCCCCCAGACAAACTGGTCGAGGAGTTCCACGGCCTCCGCGCGAAGCTCTGGCGTGAAATCAATCAGACCGTCAACCGTGACACCCTGACGGTCAAATGGAGGAGGTTTCGTTGGAAAAGGCTGTGTCGCTGCTAACCGTTCCCCCGGCACATCCGACTGCGGAACTGAGCGTTCCTCAATGGGCCAGACCGGCTCACCCGTCACCCGATCAAACACATACGTAAAAGCCTGCTTGCTCACAATCGCAACGGCTTTGATCGAGCGTCCCTCAACGGTGATATCAATGAGGTTGGCCGATGACGCAAAATCGTAGTCCCACACCCCGTGACGTACCGCTTGGAAATGCCACACCCGCTCACCCGTTTCGACATCTACGGCCACAAGACTTTCTGCAAACAGATTGTCGCCAGGACGATGTCCACCGTAGTAATCACTACTGGGCGTTGATAACGGAAGATACACATATCCCAGTTCGGGATCGGCCGTTGGATGCGCCCACATGTTCGTGTTGCCGCTGTAGACCCATGAAGGTTGGTCACTATCGGGGTCTATGCCCCATGTGTCGAGGCCGAACTCCCCGTCTCTGGGAATGGTGTAGAAGGTCCAACGCACCTCGCCCGTACGCACATCGTACGCCCGGACGTCACCTCGCGGCGATTCCTTCATCGCAGGCATCTGGTTGTTAAGAATGTCTGGCACAAATGACCCGACGATCACAATATCGTTCACAACCAAGGGGGCCGAGAGGTAGTAATAATCCGGGAAGTCTCGTGTCAGCCCATCCCGAAGGTCCACTTCGCCATCGGTACCGAACTCGGGATACCGTTCACCGGTTTGTGCATTGAGGGCGACGAGTTTTGGACCACGTGCCGCGAGAACGCGGGCATCCTCTCCATCTGTCCAGTACGCCACGCCTCGCGTTTGCCGTGCGCGGCGATCCCTATCATTGCCCTCAAAAACTGGGACATCGTCATTCCAGACCACGTCACCAGTCGAAGGATCGAGCGCCGCGACAGTCCCCAGGCCCGTGCTGACATATAACAGGCCACCCGCCATGAGCGGCGTGTTCTGCGCCGCAACGGGACCGCGCACGGTACTGCCGTCCCGAATGGCCTCTGGAATCACCAGCTGACGCCACGCGATTTCCAAGTCACCGACAGTCTGATGATTAATCTGTTCAAGTGGCGAATACTTTGTGCCAGCCACGTCCGCTGCATAGCTCGGCCACTCGACTGTCTGTCCCAATACCGGCGCAACCACCACACACCACAACCCCACGAGGCAGATCACACCTGACCTATTGATAAGTTTCATGGTGAAGATCTTCTAACTGGCAATCGATCGTGAGCAACGGTTGCCAGATCTCTTCCCATCCACAGTCGTCACCATTCACGAATAGTGGTACGCGCGTGAGCCACACCATGCACGGACCATCGGCACATCGTCTCCTATTGAGCGCTACGCTAAAGCACGCGTAAACAACGCCAACAAACGACTCCAAGCACGTTCTGCCTTCGACTCATCGTACACCTGAGAATCCGGCGGACACCACCCGTGCATGGCGCCGTCATAGACCTCGATCTCAGCCTGTAAACCGGCCTGCGCAAACGCATCGCGAAGTACATCCTTCGCTTCCGGTTGATTCTCGTCATCGTTGGCAGCAATCGCAAACAGATACTGCGCTGTCATCTGTGGCACCAGTAAGTGCGGACTATCCGGTTGATCCGTGACGAGGCCGCCGCCATGAAATGATGCGGCCGCACCGACACGATCGGGAAGCGAGGCGGCCGTGCGCATCGTGAACGGTCCACCCATGCAGTAGCCCATCGTTCCCATCTTGCGGTTACTGTCCACGGCCTGCTGACGGTCAAGAAATCCGATAAACGCCCGAGCATCTCTGACCTGCGTCTCCGCATTCAACGTCCCCATCAACGGCCTGAGCGTATCACTCACCTCCGCAAAGTTTGTCGTACTCACGATCGGGGCTCGTTGCGAGCGGTAATATTGGTTCACCGCCAACACCGCGTAACCTGATTCTGCAAGCCGCTTCGCCATCTGTCGCTTGGCTGGTCGCAAGCCAAAAGCATCAGGCCAAATCAGAACACCGGGGTGGGACCCACTTGACGGGTGCACGAAGTAACTATCCGAGACACCATCAGGCGTCGTGACATCGAGTTCGGATTCTGTGACGGCCTGGGCATTCGCGGCGCGTGGCAACAGCATCGCCAATCCCGCCCCCATGGATACTTCTCCGAATTGCCGTCGCGTCAATGGTCCCGAACGACGTAAATACTCCTTGGCATCGTTTGTTGTTGTTTCGTCGCACATAGTGGCCCCTCTCCAGAAGCGCCTCCCCAAGGTCTAGACCAGGACGCCTCTCGTCGTGTGCGACTATTCTACGCTCTATCTCTGACCACAGACGAGCCCAGCCCGGAGAGATTTACCTGTCCGCGAGATCAGCTCCAGGACAGGGTCCCGGCGCTTTGACCAAACGTATCTGTCTCGACACCTTGGTGCTGGAGTAACGTCAGAAACAAATTCGACAGCGGTACATTCGGTCCCTCGTGCACAATGTGCTCTCCATGGGACAACCCGCCACCAGCAACCAAAATAGGAAGATCATCTGGCGTATGAGAATTCGCGTTGCCGAGGTTGCTCCCAAACAACACCGTGGTCTGATCAAGAAGCGTCCCGCTAGTGTCCGTCCGCTGCGAGGCGCGCTACTGCGCCGGTCCGGTCACTTCCACGAGGCAGGTCGCTTCGGTAACGCGCGCAATCACGTCGTCCACCGTTGAGGCATGAGAGTCATAGATTATTTCTCACTTAGATCTGGACCACGTGTACTTAATCGGATTCGCCGCACCCGCTTTGCGATAGCTGTCTGGTACTCGTTTGCCAACGTACATCCTTTTAATTTTCACCGGAGCTTCGGCACCTACAAAACCATAACGCCCTGGACGCGGTTCCCGACCCGGGAAATTGTCCGACGTTGCTTCCAGCCAATCATCAGCGATAAACACTCCTACGATCATCCCGCGCACGGTCGCTAGGACAACTTCCGCCTTCCTTGCTCTAGATAAACTTATTTTCCACGCATACCGAGTGGCCTCATACAATGAGGTCTTTTCTGTAGCCGACCGATTGACACTAATCAACAATGCACGGTGTTGAAATACCGCTTCCTTTGCGTCATAACGCTGCATTATTTCCTCAGCGTGCATCGTTCCTCGAACATGACTGCTCATCCCTCCAGCAATATTTTCAAGACCGGGATAGGCATCAATAAGTGCCGCCTCAACCTCCAACGCGGTTTTCTGGTCCATCCCGTGACGATGAATGACATGCGCGACCTCGAACCCGGCCATGCGGATATCGCGAATGCGGCGCATTTTATTATCTAGATCATCGCCACCGATTTTTTGTTCTCCGCGCATATGCGAGAACACTCGATTATTCTTTCCCTTCCCGATATAGAACGTCTCTCCGTTCCGAGGATCAATGAGTCGATAAACGTAAGTCTTGAGTTTGTTGGCTATACCTGGGAGGAAGCGACCGCTGTCGGCTGTTCTACGTTTCATCACAACCGATACCTCCACTGCGTCGGCTCCAACCTGTCCTCGTCGATAGGCCAGGGATCAAAGACTCGCACCTCGCCACCCGATGCGTTCCACTCGTCTTTCCCGTCTCCAGGAACAAGTTTTATCTTCTCAACGACCACGAGAATCAGTCTGCAGACCTTCTCATCACGTGCCTTCCTGGCGTGCTCAACCTCGTTATCGGTTAACGTGACCTTGTCGAGCCGCAACGTGGAGCCCTTAACCTCGATGCGAATGGGTGGGCTGGAGCCAACGGTAGTGTCATCCTCCAGATCCCACGATTTCGTATTTCCCACGTCCAGAAGGCTGAGTTCGGGGAATAACTTGATGGCACGCTCGACTGCCCACTCCTCAATGGCCTTGCGCTTGCCGGGGGACAGGCCACGCCCCTGAGATCGGCGCCGGACTGGCTGTAAATCGTCTTCTGGTTCTTGCCAGCATGGTGTTTTCTCCCCACCGATGACTGCCACCACCGCGCTCCACTGCTCAGGCGTAACGTTGAAAACCGTACCCCCGTGAGCACGACCCACACTCAACGACTCCAAGACGTCATCGTGAGCTCCTCCTAGCCAGAGAGGCAACCCCTCGGGGACCTCGTAGCGCACGTTAACCCGTTCCTTGAGTTCAGAATCAGAAGGGGGATCGACCCAGTAGGGATTATCCGCATCCGTTCTGAGCTCGGGCTTACCGACAACTTGTCCGAGGGCCACGATCCCGCGTTCTTCTCCGCGTCCCTTCGCCTTCCAGATGATCACCCGATCGCCGAGCTGCATGTTCGTCCCGCCCGTGGGCCATGCGTCCACCTCACACTCGCGAATAGCATCCTCGATGCGGTAACGGTTTGGGTTTGTGAGAAACGCAAAGTATTGGCATTGGCGCGATAAACATTCGACTTCGTACCTTGTGGCTGAAACCCTCTCGAAGTGTATCCAGACATCATGGGTGGGTGGTAGCCCGTTCTCGTATGCGGAAAGACTGTCAGGAAAAGCGTGACCCAGGGCGCTAGCGAAGGGTTTCGAGAACAACCGGTAACGACTTATCTCGTCCACGTCGATCCTCGCCTCGAAAGGTTTTTCATTAAAGACGAGAGACGGTTCGAGGAAACGAGGACCTCTTTCAGAGTTTTCAAAAAACCAAATCATGTCCCTTGGCACACTCGTGCCAGAGTGGAGAAAGGACGATTTATCCGTTCTCTTCTTAGCTACTGTTCTGGATAACACTTCCCACGAAAACAACCGCAGCGTGAATCCCAATTTTCCAAAGACACTAAAGTCGTCGCTTGTCAGCGGCTCCCTGTCTTCTTCCGAGTGACCATGAACCACGCCAATGATCGCATTCAAGTCATACCGTTTACCGTTTCGTACGAGGAAGCGGTCCTTGTCCTTACCAAACCCATGCTTCTGCAGAAACTCGTCCCGTCCGAGTTCATCAAACTCAGCGATAGCCTTCTCAACGCCCTCACTAGTAATCTCGGCTAGTCCCATTCGGAAACATCCTGTAGAAGCACTCCCACACTTCTCGCGGCCATGACTAGGTTCTCGACCCAATCGAGGTCCATGTGCTCGCCCTCGATGATGACGTTGTCGTCAGCAGTGTCTCCTAATTCGTCTTCGGCAATCGCCGGCGAAACACGTTAACAAAACGATTTGCGTACTTTTTCAAGAAATCTAACTGTGCAATCTCTTGGGCTTTATCGTCCACAACAAAATCCATATTTTTCAACATAATAAAAGGCGTGGTGTTGTAGCTAGAATGATCGTCGTGAATCAATGCATGATCAATCTCTTCCTCTAACGCAACGAGGTCATCCACAAGACTTCTGTAGAACACCCGCCCTTCATCACTATCGTTGCAGCATAAATACACACCAAGTGTATTTTCTGACTTTTCGCGCCAAACACCGATGTACTTACCAGGGCTCGGAAACGGTAACCGCGCATTCCATGAACCATGTCGTTTAGCTGGTTGCTGGTCCGGATGATCTAAATGTAATTCTTCGACGAAACGTTGCCAAAATTGAATTGACTGTTTCTTCCATGCGCTAGGTTTGCCGCCAATACTCGGAACGGACTCGTCAATAAGGTCCGCTTCCGGCACTAAAGTTTCGCCGGAAGAACCGATAGTGACTTGAACCGTGCGGGTCTTAGCTTGTACAGCCGCTTGAACCAAAATGTCTCCTTGTTCCGACTCGAAAATGTCTATTTCAACCAACCGAAGCCGTGAAGCTAAACCACCCCGAGACTCGAGTAATTCCTTGATACCCGTAATACCCGATCTGATTCCATCGCCAGCAATGATGAGCTCAAATTCGCCACGAGACAGATAACCGTGGCAAGCATCGACAAATTCTTTTTCTAGAAGAGTCGGTTTTAGTGACTGCGCGACTGCAAAAATCGGGTTGCGAGTATTACCTGATAATTTAGGTCCTACAATCGCTTCTAGATCTGAAAAAGTAAGCCCTCGCAAGAGCGACGCATACTCCAATATCTGCCCTATGACCTCGCGTCGCGCCTGTGGATTTCTCCAGAGCTTGCATTCAACCAAGACCGGCTTACCATCGTCGCGCACACAAAATAGATCAAGAAATACTGTCGAGCCCGACCCCTTAAGTGGAAGCTCTCGGCAAATGGGAATAATGCCGCGTTCACCCGTTTCCATCGTTAAAAGTTCTGGCCTCTCAAACAACAACTGCTGCAGCCATTTCTCGTCGTACGACGAACTCTTTAACGACTTACGAACGAAGGTGGTTGTCTGACCATCCCTATCAATGAGGAGGGGCATAATTTATCTCACTCCATATTTTTGGAACAAAAAACCGAACGCGCTATGTTGCCACTAATTCTTGAATCGCAGGGACTGTTTCGGAGAGTTCTGAAATCGTCTGGCTAATGGGAAACCGTCTACGAAAGTGCCCCCACATGTGCCCCCAACCAAATGATTTATTTGAATAAATCAAAAATGGGTCAAAACATTGAGGAAAATGGTCGGGATGACTGGATTTGAACCAGCGACCCCCTGACCACGAGTCTTGTGCAAACGGTGGTCAGGCGTGGTCACAGCCTGTCTTTCCTGCAGAATCCTGAGGGTTTCATTCTACAAGTGTTAATCGGATTTCAATCTGTTCGCCATCATTGGTTTCAATGCGTATGAAAAAGAGGTTTTTCTCAGGGCGCTCGTAACTCAGACTTCGATGAGCGCCGTCACTTATTCCTTTAAAGGATACAAAACTGCTACCAATGTCAGTTAACTCAAAATTGTGAGCGCTTATATTTTCTGGTTCCAACGAATTGTTAAAAAGTTGTAGGTTTAATTCTAAGCTTCCGTTGATTTCTCTGATGTGAACAATTTCAACAAATCTTGTATCTTGGTCTTTGCTAGAACGAACTAAAGCAGTAATCGTTCCAGCGAGAGGGGGCAGCCATGTTTCTTCTAGAACACCACCATCTCTTGGGCCTTTCCAGTTTCCAGTGAGCCAACTTAGACGATCTATTGATAGAGCTTCACTGAGAGCCGACTCATCCTGCCCACTAACACCTCCTGAGAAAAAAATAACCAGAAGCAAGAGGAGAGTTGTGGTGAGGAGGGGTTTCATTGGCTACTTATCACTTTCAGA